>OGFC01000899.1_pt1 | contig 21772 bp, 20 predicted proteins | sample 1570841 | NCBI WGS metagenome assembly OGFC01 (sample SAMEA2582137, study PRJEB24529) | metagenome | biome: Human gut stool | place: China | collected 2011 | reverse complement strand
AGTAAAGATAGCACGCTGCCAGGTAATCTGACTCATCATCTGATGGGTCTTTTTTAATCATCGACGAAAGATTGTTTTGCTGGTATAAAATACGAAAGAATGGTAAAATTCTCTAGTATGTGAAGGGAGGAATATTATGCAGGATGTACTTCAGGATGTATTCCATGATGCCTTACCGATGATTCCGTTTCTGTATCTGACGTATCTTCTTATGGAGTACCTGGAACATAAGAGCAATGACCGTTTCCGTGAGCGCCTGGAATCCGCACGAGCGCTGGGACCGCTGATTGGCGGTATTTTAGGCATCGTTCCGCAATGCGGCTTTTCTGTGCTGGCAAGTGGTTTGTATATGAATCGTTCCATTTCCCTTGGAACCCTATTGGCAGTATTTATTTCAACGAGTGATGAGGCGATTCCGATTCTGGTGGCGCAGCCGAAGCAGATCCATGTTCTACTCTCTGTGATTGCAGTAAAGCTTGTGATTGCGATTGTGGTAGGCTATATTGTGGATTTCCTTGTTCGCGGCCATCGGTTAAAGGAAAATCATCCACTGCATGATATCCATGCAGAATGCGATAAGGAGACCAGAGAGGAGCATGCCTCCATTTTCTATATTGCATTCATCCGTACCGTAAAGATTTTTATCTTTGTCTTTGTCGTGAATTTTGCATTGTCTGTTTTCATTTACTATATTGGAGAGGATACCTTACGGACGATACTGGCACAGGGATCTTATCTGCAGCCGATCCTTGCGGCTCTTGCTGGATTTATTCCCAACTGTGCCGCCAGTGTGATTCTGGCACAGCTCTTTATGGATGGTGTGCTGTCCTTTGGCGCACTTGCTGCCGGACTCATTACCAGTGCAGGTCTTGGCTTGCTGGTACTTCTTCGCATGTATGACAATAAAAAGGATATTCTGCGAATCTTTGCCATCCTCTTTGTGACAGCAATCGTGAGCGGAATTGTATTGCAGCTGTTTTAGATCATGGAAGCATGGTCTTCTTTTTTTCAGCCGGAAAGTATAGTATAATAGTTTCAAAGGGGTGCAGACTATGGATTATAAGGAAGAATTTACACAGCTGATTGAAGAAAACAGGCTGGAAGATGCACGCATACTGCTGGAGAGGCATAAGCTGTACGCGAGTGAAGAGCCTTTTTATTATGGAAATATGGGATGGGTTTTAAACCACATGGAACGCTATCAGGAGGCGGAGGTGTTTCTGCGAAAGGGACTCGTCTATTTTTCTGAGGATGGATGGCTGTACAGTCAGCTTGGCTTTTCGCTGGATCGTCAGGGGAATATCAGGGATGGACTGGATGCGTTGCTTAAGGCTTTGCAGCTTGGATTTGATGAGCCCTGGCTGCATGGTGAGATCGGCTGGTGTTATAAGGAGCTGGGTGATTTAAAAAACGCTGTCGCATATTTTGAGAATGGATTGCTGGATGACGCACGCAATGTCTGGCTGCTGTCGCAGGCTGCAGAGGCATATTACGGACTCGGCGATAAGGAAACAGCAGAGGAATACTATGTAAAAAGCTATCGGATCCTGCCGGATGAGGACGCACGCTTTGATCTGGCGAGATTTTATAAGGCTTGTGGCGAATATGACAAGGAGATTCATATTTTGCAGGAGATTCAGCATACGCATTATCAGGACTGGAAGGAATTTGAGCTTGGCTTCGCCTATTTCCAGAAGGATGATCCGCAGGAAGCACTTTTGCATCTTCTAAAGGCTTTGGAGCTGGGGAGAGATGATACGAGTGAGCGGACGCTGCTGGGGGATGTGTATCGCTCGTTGCATCGAATCGAGGAATCAAATGAGCAGTATAACACAGCACTGGAATACTTTGAAAAGGCATTGAATAAGGAAACGGATACCTACTGGATTTATCAGGAAATGATCTGGATTGCGCATAAGCAGCAGGATTGGACAAAGAAGCTGCAGTATCTGGATCGCGCCAGTGAGCAAAAAAAGGATGATATATGGCTGATGTTTCATTATGCCCGCTGCTACAGTGATCTGCATGAGCACGCTCAGGCTATAGAGGCCTGTGAATTCTGTTTGCAGCATGGGGAGGAAGGCCGGGAAATGCAGGATTTGTATGCATGGAATCTGGGAAGAAGCGCACAGGCGGAAAAAGCCATTGCGGTTTTGAATAAACGAATTGAGCGCTTTGGAGGTGAAGCCTGGAATTTCAGCGAGCTGGGCTGGAATTATACGCAGCTGGAGGATTATAAAAAAGCGATTCGCTGCTTTAAAAAGGCCTATGATCTGGAGCCGAAGAATCCGTTAAACTGTTCCATGCTGGGCTGGTGTAATTTGCGTCTGAATCAGCTCGATGCAGCGTTGTCCTATCTTCTGGAGGCACGGCAGCTGGGAAGAGACGACGGCTGGCTGCATTCTGCCTTCGCAGAACTGTATACAGAAAAGCAGAAATATGCACAGGCTCTACAGCATTACCAGAAAGCGCTGGAGCAGGGCTATAATGAAGATTGGATAAAAAAGGAAATCGCGCAGCTGGAAGAACTGCTCGCGCAAGAGAACGCAAAGGCATAAGGACAGGAGGCTTGCATATGTGTGGAAGATATTTTTTTGAATTGCGAGAGCTGCCGGCATTCGCAAGACTGAAGCAGAAAATCGAGCAGCAGGCGCTGTTTGAATATGCCAGAGAGGAAGTGTTTCCAAGCAATTCGGCACTGGTACTCGTCGACGGACAGGAGGATTATGAGCTGGATGTAATGAAATGGGGAATTGAGGGATCATATGGCAGGCTGATCAATGCGAGAAGTGAAGGTATTGAAAAGAAAAAGACATTTCGTCCCATGCTTTCAAAGAAATGTCTGATTCCGTGCAACGGATTTTACGAATGGGTGAAGGTAGGAAAACAAAAGCAGAAAATACTGATCCAGCGTGAGGATGCTCCCCTGTTTTATCTGGCGGGCATTTATAATGAACAAAAGGAATTTGTGATTGTGACCGGAGAATCCGTGAAAGAAATGAAGGATATACACGATCGCACTCCAATTCTCATGCTTGAGGACCAGATTCCGCTGTATCTGCAGGATGAACTGGAGTTTCAGGTAGATAATGAGCATTTGATATTTACGGCGGTAGATAATAGGAAACCGCCTGTGGTAGAAAAAAGGCAGCTTTCGCTGTTTGATGAGGAGGAGCGATGAAGCAGGCCAGAATTTTGTCATCGGCGTTTCTACTGTTTCTTCTCTGGTGGCTGCTAGCCGTCTGGATGGATAACGATTTCATCATTCCCTATCCTCTCGATGTAGGAAAGCTGATGGTGGCACAGCTGCAATCTGCGACCTTTTATCAGAGTACACTTGTCACGCTGCTTCGCTCATGGGGTGGACTTTTGGCAGCATTTGTACTGGCAGGAGGCTGCGCATTTCTGTCTTATCGCATACATATCTTCCATGATTTGTTTTATCCCATTCTTTTGCTCACCCGCAGTGTTCCCAATATTTCCTATATCATCGTCATTCTTTTATGGTTCGGCTCGGAAAGCAGTGCGGCAATCGTCAGCTTTCTTATCATTTTTCCAACTATATACAGCAGCCTGTACAGCGGTCTGCAGCACATGGATGAAAATCTGAAAAGGGTTGTACAGCTGTATCCGGAAAGTGAATGGTATCTGCTGCGTCGCGTTTATCTCCCGCTGCTTTCTTCCTCTATACAGGCATCGTTGTCCAATGGAATCTCTTTGACCTTTAAGGTGGGAGTCATGTCGGAAATCATGGGGCAGGTACAGCAGGGAATCGGAAGGCAGATGAATTTATGCCGACTGACCTCGGATATGACCGGTGTCTTTGCATGGACCGGATGGATTATTCTGATTTTACTGCTTATGGATGCTCTGCTTCATTATGTAGGCGGACAAAGGGTATGAGGAACATGGATTTCTGCAATCGATAATTTGCGGTGACATGCATGGTATGTGGTGATAATTGGAGGGATATAACGATATGGATCGGATTCGTCTTCGACCAGCACGGCAGGAGGATGCGGCCGCGTTACAGCGCTTAAATGCAGATGTGCTTGGCTATGACTACTCGCTGTCAGATACACAAGAGCAGCTGCATCGTTTATTAGCTATGCCGCAGCATCTGCTTGTGGTGGCAGAAGTAGAAGGAAAACAGGAGCTTGTCGGCTATGTGCATGCACAGGATTATGAAGTCTTGTATTCTTCACCCATGAAGGATATTTTGGGAATTGCAGTACATCCGGATTATCAGCATCAGGGAATAGGAAGCAGCTTGCTTGCATGGATTGAGCAGTGGGCAAGCAGTCAGAATGCCTGTATGATCCGGCTAGTTTCCTCAGAAACACGGGTAAAGGCGCATGCCTTTTATGAAGCCAATGGCTATCTGCGGGAAAAACGCCAGCTCAACTTTAAAAAGATGATCTAAGAGAAGCTGCGCTTGCATTTGCTTGTAAAAAAGCAAGGTCTAAGGTACATAGTTAAGAAATTTCGATAAAATGCAGGTCTGAAGTATAGATTTAGAAAAACAGCTTTCCTTTTAGACAATGCGTTGTAGGATAGAAAAGGCTTCCGTTCTCCGTCTGATGTTCAGACGAGCGGAAGCCTTTTCTACTGCTTTTTTATAACCGGGGATACCTTTTTGTAGGATAAGAAGACAATGACGCTGCACAGGATACCCTTCAGTAGATTGAAGGGAGTGGTAGCCATCAGCACCAGTGCCAACAGACCGTTAATGTTCGGATTTACTGCGTGTCCAAATTCAATAATGCGATCCAGGGGAAGATTCATGAAATAGGAATATGCCGGCAGCATTACGAAATAGTTCAGAAGTCCGCCCAGTATCGTCATACAGATCGTTCCTGCAATCAGACCGATCAGGGCGTGCTTTCTTGTTTTTTCTCTTTGATAGATAATGGTAGCCGGAAGTACAAAGGACAGACCGATTAGGAAGTTGGTGAGCTCTCCTACACCCATCGTGATGGTTCCTCCGATGATTAAATTTAATGCGATTTTCAATGCTTCGATGCAGACGGCTGCCCCGGGACCCAGCGCAAACCCTCCGATCAATACGATGACCTCATCAAAGCCGAGCTTATAAAACTCAGGCGCAAAGGGAAGGGGGATTTCAAACATCATGACCAGAAAGGCCAATGCTCCCAATATACTGATTTTGGCGATGGTTTGTACACTCATCCTGCTTTTTGTTGAAACATATGCTGACATATACGATTCCTCCTGTCTGTGTCAGTCTTTTTTCAAAAGAAAAAAGGTTTTCAACAAAAACCTTTAGGGACATATCGAAAAAACTTAACTTCTTTCATCCAGACTTTACTGTCGCCACCGGAGTTTCACACGGTTCGTGCCTTACGGCTTGCGGGGTTTACCGCCGATTGGGAATTTCACCCGACCCTGAAGTTTTTTGTCGGGTATATCATAGCAGTCTTTTCTTATTACGTCAACACTAACGCCCTGTAAAATCATAACAGCGAGCCTCGTATAGTTACGATTCCCAGCCCTTTGAACAATAGAGAAGTATCAGCATATGAGAGAAAATGAAAATATAGGACTTGCTACATTGGATCCATATTCTCATAGTTCATAGGTAAATCACATACTTATGAATTGGCTGTAAATCGTAATCTCATATAGTCATATAGCATAAGGCAACAGCGGATATAAGGAGGCTTACATTGCAATTCTTTCTATTATTTTGCAGAATCAGCGATAGCAAATGAAAGCAAAGCGAAAGGCATATGAACGTATAGCGAAGAGATAATTGCTGGATATGCCACTGAAATCATTAGGATACATAGGAAACCTACGAAACTATATTTTGGAGGACATCATAAGGATACATAGGAATGGTGTGAAACTATAAATTGAAAAAAATCATAAGATACATAATAGTACGAACTGTATATTGGAAGAAATCAGAATCATGAAATGCTTTACAGCATTCCTTCAGATAAACCATAAGAGTATTTCATTAGTTTGTTACAGAAAGAGCGGCAGGCGGAGCCAAGCAAATGAGAGACACAACAGGATGTATCAGGGCTACTTCGTTGCAATAGAAGTAATCCTGCAATCCCTTTTTAATAGCTTATGATGCTGTGGAAAATGGACTTTTTGTGTGATATTGTCGTAAAAGTCCAACAGGCGTGGAAATCGGAAATGGAACGTGATATAATATGTCACAATCGAAGGGAGTTTTGAAATATGAAATGGTTTCAGAATTTTATGCGTGGAAGATATGGCGTGGATCAGCTGTCTTTTGCGATATTGATTCTGTATTTTGTAATCACGATTTTGGGTACTGCTTTCCGTATTCCATATATCAGCTATGTGGCATTGCTGCTGATTGTATGGTGCTGGTTCCGTATTCTAAGTAGAAATACATACAAGCGCTCACAGGAGAATGCGGTATTCATGGGAAAAATCTATCCGATTCAGAATAAATGGAGAACAAAGAAACGCGAGTTTCAGGATCGTAAGACACATAAGTATTACAACTGTCCGAGCTGTAAACAGCGTCTGCGTGTTCCAAAGGGAAGAGGAACGATTACGATTACCTGCCCGAAATGCAAAACGAAGTTTGACAAGCGTACGTAACAGATACTGCCGAAGGAAAGCATCCCTTCCGGCAGTTTTTTTAGATAGCAAGAGCAGTGCATATTGCTGTTTTTATGGGATAGCAAGGCAAATCGTGGGTTTTGCTGATCGGCATTCCGCCTGCATCCTCAAGCCATCTGTCTTCCTCCCTGACAGCTCTTTCTCCGTGTAAGTCCTTCATTTTCCATAGCAGAATCCAAGTGCTTATTTCTGACCTTTTGGTTAGTCATCCGTATTTGTGTGCCTGCTCTATTTCAATTCAAACCAATGTATGTCCGCTAATCGCACATAGGCTGTGAATAGTTCAGCATCCCAAAGCAGCTGAAAGCTACAAAAAAACGCCAGGTATGCTGGCGCTTTCTATATGCTTATTTTACTTCATCGGATACGCGCTCACGGTAATACTGACGACGCTCATGCGGCTTCAGACCTTTTTTGCGAAGACGGATGCTGTCCGGTGTGATTTCCACCAGCTCATCGTCATTGATCCATTCCAGAGCTTCCTCCAGTGTCATTTCTCTAGGCGGAGTCAGACGCATCGCCTCATCATTTCCACTGGAACGAATCGCTGTCAGCTTTTTGTTTTTCAACGGATTTACATCCATGTCAACGTTTCTTGCGGATTCACCGATGATCATTCCCTCATAGACCTCTGTCTGTGGAGAAATAAACAGGGAACCGCGTTCCTGCAGATTCCAGAGGGCATAGGTCATAGCACCACCGGTTTCTGTAGATATCATGGCACCGTTTGCACGCTGTGTGATTTCTCCCTTATAAGGAGTATAGCCCTTGATTCGACGAACCAGAGTACCCTCACCGCGGGTATCGTTGATGAACTCACTGCGATATCCCAGAAGTCCTCTGGTCGGTGCCTCATAGGTAATGCGGCAATAACCGTTTTCTTCCACCATATCGATCATGACACCTTTTCGCAGATTCAGCTTGTTGATGATGGTTCCGCTGTATTCTTCCGGAGCAAGTGCTACAACTTCCTCTACAGGCTCTACGGTTTTCCCGTTTTCATCCTTGTGCAGAATGACCTCCGGCTTACTAACGGCAACCTCATAGCCTTCCCGGCGCATCTGTTCCAGCAGGACAGAGATATGTAATTCCCCGCGGCCGCTGACCTTGAAGCAGTCACCGCTGTCAGTTGGTTCCACCTTCAGCCCGACATTGACCTCCAGTTCCTTTTCCAGACGTTCCTTCAGATTACGGGAGGTTACATACTTTCCGCTCTTTCCGGCAAATGGAGACTTGTTGACGATAAAGTTCATGCTCAGGGTAGGCTCTTCTACATGAATGCTTTCCAGCGGCATGACATGATCCTTTTCACACAGGGTTTCTCCGATCATGATATCCGGAATACCGGCAACCACCACGATATCACCGCTTCTTGCTTCCTTTACAGAAACACGGCTCAATCCGCGGTATACGAAGATTTGAGAAGTCGTATTGGTACGCTCATGTCCGAAGGAATCACAGATAACAACACTTTGCTGTGCGTTCAGGACACCCTGATAGATACGTCCGATTCCCAGACGTCCGATATACTCATCGTATGCCAGCGCACTGATCTGCATCTGCAAAGGCTCTTCATCCAAATCCGGATATGCTTCACAATGCTTCAGAATTGTCTTGAACAACGGTTCGATAGAATCACTAGGTGTATCCATGTCATATTGAACGATTCCCTGCTTGGCAACACCGTACAAAATCGGGAAGTCAAGCTGTGCGTCTGTTGCATTCAAATCCAGGAACAGCTCATAAACCTCATCCACAACCTCCTGCGGACGGGCATCCTTTTTGTCGATCTTATTGATCAACAGAATCGGGCGAAGCCCCATTTCCAAAGACTTGCTTAATACAAAGCGCGTCTGCGGCATCGGACCCTCACTGGAATCCACCAGCAGAATAACGGCATCAACGGTCTTAATGATACGCTCTACTTCGCTGGAGAAATCCGCATGGCCCGGAGTATCTACAATATTGATTTTAACACCATCATGGATAACACTGCAGTTTTTGGAATAGATGGTGATACCACGTTCCCGTTCCAGATCATTGCTGTCCATAACACAGTCGACAACTTCTTCATTGCTGCGAAATACATCACTCTGACGAAGGAAGGCATCTACCAGTGTAGACTTTCCTGCATCGACGTGGGCAATGACCGCGATATTTATAATCTTTTCTTTTTCATTCATATTCAATTCCACCTTTTAGACCAACTATAATGATAATACGAAATCGCGGGAATTACAATTTTTTTCGCAGAATAATGCATTATTTTCTCCTGTTTTTCCATATACTTGAAGGAGCAGGTGATAATTCATGAATGTAAGACGTATTGTATGCCCTTTCCTGTGTCTGCTGCTGCTGTGCGGCTGTAGAAGCGAAGAGCTGGATGAGAATAAGAATCCGAATCAGGAAATTGGAACGACCGTACAGGATATTCAATATAAGGATACCTATCTGGAAAGCATCATGTATCCAAAAACCGATATCGCAAAGCTGGATAAGAAAATCAAGGATACGGTGGATACCTATCAAAAGCATTTTCTACAGGCCGTAAAGCCATATAAAGAGAAGCGCAAGGCAGAGTTTAATATAACCTGGCAGTCCTTCTACAAGGATGAGCGTTATGTATCGGTGAAGCTTGCCATCTATCAGTGTATCTACCAGAAGCAGGAATTTGTGGAAACCATCGTATATGATACCAGAAAACAGGATTTTATACATCTATACGACATTTTTCGTGCGGAGCACATACAGGAGCTTTCCGCAAAAGCATTCGATTACTTTCAAAAGCGCTTTCCCGATGAATGTGACAATGACCGTTTCCGTTCCCATATATCCGCAGTGGAGGAAAACTTTGATCGTTTTGTGTTGAAAAAGGATCGCATGGTGTTCTACTTTCCGCAGAAAACATTGTTCGATGAAGCCGCTACCTTTGAATGCAGCTATGACAGCCTTCAGGATGCCGTAGATTTGAAGAATGAGGCACAGCAGACGATTGTACCCTATGAGGATATTCTGAATGAGCCAATCAAGCAGATTGATCCGGATAAGCCGATGGTTGCGCTAACCTTTGACGATGGTCCCAGCAAGCGCTATACGCCTGCAATTCTGGATGCTTTGAAAGAGTATGGGGCTAATGCGACCTTCTTTGTACTGGGCAGCAATGCGGATAATTTCCCGGATATTTTGCAGCGGATGGTGCTGGAGGGAAATGAAATCGGTAATCATACGTATTCCCACAAACAGCTGACGACATTGTCAAAGGAGAACGTTGAGGAGGAAATCATAGCAACACAGGAATCAATCTATGATATTACGCATCGCTATCCGGATGTCATACGCCCTCCCTACGGCAGTAAGAATAAAACGGTTCTGGAATGCGCAAAGGGAAAACGTATCGTCACCTGGTCGCTGGATACGCGCGACTGGCATGATCGGGATGCAAGGGTTGTTGTGGAACGCGTTTTGAAGCAGGTTCAGAACGGTGACATCATCCTGATGCATGACTTATATGCCTCTACAGCTTCTGCTGTGCAGGAGCTGGTGCCAAGACTGCAGGAGCAGGGGTATCAGCTGGTGACCGTGTCGGATCTGTATACCTACAGCAAGCACGTCCGCCATTCCTGAAGCCTGCTGCAATGTGTGCGTACAGGCAGGAAAGAGTGGAGGTGTGCCAGAACTTTCCAGATAACGGTCTATTTAAATAAAAGCAGGGCAATGGTGTCATGTGGACTGCGCTTCTTTCCAGCAAAGCACCGGCAGTTGGATTGCTTTGTACAGGAATCTGCACCTATGGGAGCCATTGCGTATGCGGTGGACATGCTGCCAGTATTACGGTATGTCCACCGCAGCACCCCCACAAAGACCAACTAAAAGAAGATCAGAGATTGCTGACCTTCTTTTCATTCTGTTTCAGAAAGAAAAAAACACATGCCTTTCAAAATCGCTTTTTGTATGGTATAATAAACAAAAGAGAAAGCTGGGAATGTATGAATTTTCTTATCCTATCCCCGCAATTTCCTGCAACGAACTGGAACTTTTGTGACCGGCTAAAGCTAAACGGTATCAACACCCTGGGAATCGGTTATGAACCGTATGAGGAATTGCGGATCGAGGTCAGGCATGCTTTGCAGGACTACATACAAATACAACAATATCAATCATATGATGCAGTATTGCGTGCAGCGGCGTTTTTCACATATCGCTATGGGCGGATAAACGGTATGGAATCCTTTCAGGAAAGCAGATTGTTTTTCGATGCACGCCTGCGGACGGATTTTCATGTGGAAAGCGGCTGTATGCTTTCCGAGGTTCAGCGATTTCTGGACAGCGGGACACGGCGTGCGTGGATCAAGTCATGTAATGTTGCAATCACTCCGGCAAGACGCGCGCTGGCTTTACAGCAGCTACATGGAAAATGGCTTTGCTCGCTATACGATGTCCAGATGGAACAGCTGTTTGCGAGCGATGATGTGGAGGAGCTGGTAAAAGCATGGAAGCCTGAACGTCAACAGCTGCTGGTGCCAAAACTGGAAGGAAGTCTTTATATATGGGAGGCTTTAGTGGATCATCGAGGCGTTCCCCAATCAACTGCGGAAGGATATCTTCATGCAAGACAGCAGCGGCAGATGAAAAAAGAGGAGAGGGAAGAGCTGTCAGCGTTTGCTGAAGAGGCTTGCAGGAAGTTGTGTAAACAGGCGTGGAGCTGCGGCTTTCTGCATATGCTGATATGGAAGCGGCAGGGACATTGGGAGCTTTTGGACATACACATCGGAGCGGATCGGTGTGTGTTGCTGAAGGAACAGCCGGACATCTATCAGCTGTGGGCAGATTGCATGTGTGAGGAGATGGAAGGTGTGCGTGGTTTGAATACATGAAATGATAATAGTGCAAGAACAAGGAGGGTATCTTTATGAAAGTGGAGTATTATAAGGAATTGAGTCATGAACTGAATCGGGATATGGAATTTAAGGTGTATGGACATGCGGGGATTCCCTGTCTGGTGTTCCCTGCACAGAACGGTCGGTTTTATGATTTTGAAAACTTCGGAATGATCGATGCTGCGCATGAATATGTGGATGCCGGCAGAATTCAGTTTTTCTGCTGTGACAGCATTGATGATGAAACGTGGAGCAACGAGGATGGAAATCCTAGAGAACGCATTGAACAGCATGAACGCTATTATCATTACATTATTGATGAGCTGGTACCGCGCATACAGGAAATCAGCAGCTATGCCAACGGTGTAAGGGAGCCGCAAGATATGATGACCTGCGGCTGCAGTCTGGGCGCCTTTCATGCATTGAATTTCTTCCTTCGCAGACCGGATCTGTTTCATCGGGTGCTGGCGATGAGCGGTCTGTATCATGCCGATTATTTCTTCCATGATTATCATGACGAGCTGACCTATCGCAATTCACCAAGTGATTATCTGCCGAATACGCCGGAGGATCATCCGTATATGCAGCTGTATCGCAATTCGGAAATCGTTTTATGCTGTGGGCAGGGCGCCTGGGAGCAGGAGATGGAGGACAGTATGCATCAGATGGAGGCAATATTCGCCGACAAGCATATTGATGTCTGGATTGATTTCTGGGGATATGATGTCTCTCATGACTGGTACTGGTGGAAAAAACAAATTGATTACTTCTTACAATTTATGGTATAAGGATCTGTTCTTCAGGTCCTTTTTTAATGGATTTGAAAAGCGTAGTGTGAAGAACAGGAACAGAAGCATCATAGAAAGCATGGTCAGGGGCTGATCGCATGCAGGAAGAAGCGAACAAGGGACAAGGATGTTACATTTGAGGTTTATTATATTAGATATATGTCTAACTATATGATTGACAACTATCTATTTCCATTGTATTATATGATTATCTAATGAAGGAGATAGATATATATGGAACAGGGATATCGACAGATTTTTAAGCAGAGGGAATTCATGAAAATGACAGGGGCGAATTTTATCAACCGTTTTGGAGATTCCATTGATATGATCGCATTTACGTGGCTTGTATTTGAGCTGACGGGATCTGCCAGCTGGTCTGCGATTATGCTGGGAGTGAATATGATACCGAATGTGCTCGTTCAGCCCTTTGCAGGAGCAATCGTAGAGCGTATGGAGAAAAAGAACATCATGATTGTCTGTGATGTTTTGCGTGGAATTCTTACGGCAAGCATAGCTGTCCTGTATATGCTGTCAGCACTGCAGCCATGGATGCTGCTGCTGATCACGTTTTTAAACAACTCGCTGGAGTCCTTTCGCAATCCGGCATCTACCGCCTTTACCCCATTGATTCTCGATCGGGAATGCTTTGATTTCGGTCTTTCCTTTTCTCAATCCTCCTCTCGAATCTGTGAGCTGATTGGCACTGGTATGGGTGGTATTCTGATTGCCGCTCTTGGTCTTTCCGGCGCAATTCTGTTTGATGTTGCATCCTTTTTCATATCTGCGATAATCATATGCTTTATCCATATCTCAGAACAAGCGGAGAAGGGGACGGTGGATGTCCGCAAGAGCATACACCTGTTGAAGGAGGGCTTTCGTTATGTGAAGGGAATGCCGTTATTGATCGTAATTTGTGCCTGCGCTATGCTGATGAATATGCTGCTTGTGCCGTACAATTCCTTTCAGGCACCCTATATCAGCGGAATTTTGCATCAGGGGGCAGATCTGCTGTCAGTCTCCTCACTGGCACTTTCCATCGGTATGGGCATCGGCTCCTTTGTTTATCCGTATCTGCATAAGCATATACACAACCGTCCCCTGCTGTTGATCGGAGGTGTTTCCACCGGCTTTTATTATCTGGCTCTGACGCAGATCGTGCATCTGCAAAAGCCCTCTGCCATTTATGCAGCCATGGCGGTAGCGGCCTTTCTCTTTGGCTGCTGTATCGCCATTTTGATCAGTATCATCAGTATTTCACTGATGAAGCATGTGGAGCAGTGCTATCTTGCCAGAGTCAGTGCCATCTTCAATGCTGCAGCTACCATTGCCATGCCGCTCACCTCCTTTGCGATGAGCGCCATCTGCCTGTATGTATCGCTTCCTGTCATCTTCGCATCCTTCGCTTTGTTTACTTTCCTTGTATTTGCTGGTATGATATTCCTGAAACAGCTGAGACAGCTGTAATACAAAGGAGTTGTCGCATGTGAAAATCCTGTTTAAAAACTGGTTTCAGCCCATGCTGGAATGCTGTGGGCTGCTGGAGGACTGCCAAAGAGAGGAACGCTATGAGGAAACGCTGCGGGGTGAGCATCTGAGTGCTGAAGAGGAAGCGCGTATCCAGTCGCACATCGATGTTATGGTCAAGCTTCGTGAGGAGATGGATCCTATCTTCAAGAAGGACTATACGGATATGCAAATTCTGTTTCAGGACAAAACCTCCGGAAAAATCACTCCCTTTCGCAGCTTTCTGATCAGCTATCTTGATATGAAGGAAACGGACTGGCGAAAACAGCTGCAGCAGCTGCGCAAGGTTTGCAGTGAGGACAGTGACTGCCTGCTTCGTGCCTACGTCAGCAATTTTGATGAGGATAAGGACTATCGAACAGCAGACAGCACGCAGCTTCTGCAAGATCTTCATGCCACCTCTCTTACTGCTGAGGATAAATGGGAGCTGTTGATGAAATCAAGGAATATGCCTGCGATTCTGGATAAATGGGAGGAGCTGTTTATCCGGCTGCTTGCCGTTTTAAAGCGCTATCGCAAGGCGTATGAGCAGGCTGCCCGGGAATTTGAGGATATGATACAGCATCAGGAGGAGCTGTTGAAGGAGCTGGTGGAGCTTACCGGCATGAAGCTGGAGGTTCTTTCGGATACCGAGGAGCTACTCGTTCTGCCTGCCTTTTCCGGCTTTCGCTCCCTGTCCTTTCTGACACAGGACTTGCGCGAGCACGGACAGGGAACGCTGATCTGGGGGCTGGATATTCTGCTGCTTTTAAAGCATAAAAAGGCCGGCGTATCCGTTGATACCATCTGCAGCAGCCTGAAGCTGCTCAGTGATAAAAGCAAGTTTGAAATTTTGTGTTATGTATCCCGACAGTGTGCCTATGGCGCACAGATTGCCAAGGAGCTGCAGCTGACAACACCGACGATCAGCTATCATATGCAGGCTCTGATGAATGCCGGCTTTATCAAATTCCGTAAGGAAAACAACCGTTTGTACTATTCTTTAAACCGTGAATATCTGGAGGAATTTCTGGAGATGACCAAGCAGAAGCTGCTGTCTAATTCCTAGTAAAATGCTTCACATATTTTCACGTATTTCAAACATTTTTTATCCAAATAAATATCATATACTATTACACGAGCAAGGAAGTTAACCTTGCTTGTATGTACTCATCATTCTCCCTAATGATAATTCATACAATTTTCTATCCCCTTAAATAACATAATTTTTGGAAAAGCCGGACCCCCTTAACCGGCTTTTTCCATTTTTTTTGCAGTAAGACCGGTTTTTTCTAAAAACTGTCAACTTCATGAACCATAGTTGCACAAACCGCAGGTTTCTGATAGGATGTACGCAAGAGGTGTTGATGATGAAGGTAACTGCATACAGAGACCCGCTGACCCTGAGTGTGGATATCGCACAGGAGCGGGAAAAGGCATTGGTTCTGTGGGAAATGGAAAAGCGCAAGAAGCGTCTGGAGGAGCTATGTGCAGCCATTCCCTCCATGCTGAAAAAAGAAATCATGGAACAGCTGGATGAGCTGATTGCTCTGGGACTGGTTTCCCGGATCGTCCATGTGCATAAGAAGCCGACCAGGATTGAATATGCGCTGACAAACCGCGGTGCCATGCTTTTGAAGTGTCTGCGAAAAATGATGGACGTCGGAATCGGTGTTATGATGGATTATCATATGGAGGAGGTTCTGATGCAGGAGGGCTATATCGAGCGGGTGGAGGAAGATCCGGCACAGACTGTGGAAACACTGCAGAATACATAAGGTTCTGCGGTTTTTTTGTATTGTTACATATATTGTGGAACAATACAGTCTATACTAGCATTGAGGTGATTGTATGGCTTATCTATCATTTCCGGACTTCATGGAAAAGAAACGGTATCGATTTCAAAGCAGATTGTGGGAGGGGGATCCCATGTACCGCTCAAAAATCTGGAAGGCACATCGTCAGGAATATGCGAAGGTCTGCCGGTTTGGCAAATATGCCAATGACCGGAAGCTTCTGGATGATGAGGTAATGCAGTATGAGCGCCGGATTCTGGAGGTAAGAAGAAGCAGCGGTCTGCTGAGTGAGCAGGAATTTATGCAGCTTCAGGACGAATTGCTTCTGCAGTTTCCCCAGTGGTGAAGGCATGCAGGGCAATCTTGCTTTCTCTGCCTACCTGATATAAAAAAAAGCCACCCTTTGGTGGCATGCCGCAAAAATACTGCCTAGGTATCTTTCTTTCTTCACGGGCGGCAACAGTAACATTATAGAGGGAAGGCATAGCGTTTGTAAAGCTCATGTCCGCAGAAAAATCCAAGTTAATGAAAAGTTTATATTTGCATGAGCACGATGAATGCATGTGGGATGTAAGCGATTAACAGTGTGTGTGCTGTACATAGGCATAGAAATTATGTGTTTGTATGGGGAGGCTATGTCTGCCGTATCACGCCGCTTTTCTTTTCCATCGTGAAAGCTGTATTGTTATGCTATGAAGACTGGCATTGCTGCCTGTATGCAAAGACTGAAACAAGAAAAAAGGCGCTAGGGATACGCCTTTTTTCTTAATACAATAAATTATTAAGGGGATAGAATGTATAGAAAATAATTAGGGGAGTTATTTTCTATCTAGGCGAAGAATATCTTTGCCCACAGTTACTATAATAAAAAGATACAGTTAAAAGATATGTAAATTGTGTGAAAATATGTGATTACGTCGGAATTTTCCCTGTTTGCCAAGGAAACCTGTTTGGCTTTTACTATCTATTAAACAAAAAGTTTAAAATATTAAACTTTTTGTTTGCAGGGTATTGCATATGCTCAGTTTTATGTTATAATCATCCTGTTTCAAATATAATACGCAAAGTTTAGTATTACTAAACAAAGGGAGGTATGTATGGATATCGGGCAGAAGATAAGGCAGTTACGTACACAGAACAATCTTACTTTGGAGGAACTCGCGTCGCGGAGTGAATTAACGAAGGGCTTTTTGTCGCAGGTTGAACGAAACCTTACATCCCCTTCCGTTTCCACTCTGGAGGATATTTTAGAGGCGCTGGGTACCGACCTGGCGTCTTTTTTTAAAGACAGCAAGGAGAACAAGGTCGTCTTTAAAAAGGAAGATTATTTCGTGGATGAGCATGAGGAATATTGTATCCACTGGATCGTGCCGAATGCGCAGAAAAATGAAATGGAGCCGATTTTGCTAGAGCTGTCACCGCAGGGCAGCAGTAAGGAATTCGATCCGCATGACGGGGAGGAATTCGGATACGTGCTGGAGGGCAGAATCACGCTGGTGAACGGCGATCAGGAATATCCTGTAAAAAAGGGGGAAACCTTTTATATTAACGGGAAATATCGGCATTATTTGAAAAACAACGGAAAAAATGAGGCGCGGGTATTGTGGATCACCACTCCGCCGCTGTTTTAAGGAGGCGTAACGTATGGAAGAGAAAAAACTGATACAGTTTCAAAATATCGTGAAGGACTTTGACGGTACTCTGGTGCTGAAGGGAATCAATCTCGATATTTATGAGAATGAATTTGTGACACTGCTGGGACCCAGCGGATGCGGCAAAACGACGCTTTTGCGTATTCTTGGGGGATTTCTGAATCAGAGCGAGGGGCATGTGATCTTCGATGGGGAGGATATCACGGATGTGCCTCCTTATAAGCGGGAGCTGAATACGGTATTCCAGAAATACGCATTGTTTCCGCATATGAATGTATATGATAATATTGCGTTCGGCTTGAAAATTAAGAAGATGAGCAAGGATGTCATCGAGCAGAAGGTATTGAAGATGCTGAAGCTGATCGGTCTTGAGGGCTATGAGAAAAAGGATGTCACACTGTTATCCGGAGGGCAGCAGCAGCGTATCGCGATTGCGCGTGCCCTGGTGAATGAACCGAAGGTGCTGCTTCTGGATGAGCCGCTTGGTGCACTGGATCTGAAGCTGCGCAAGGAAATGCAGTATGAGCTGAAGAAGATTCAGCAGGAGGTGGGCATCACCTTTATCTATGTAACCCATGATCAGGAAGAGGCCTTGACGATGTCGGATAAAATCGTGGTCATGAAGGATGGCGAAATTCAGCAGGTAGGAACACCGACGGATATTTACAATGAGCCGGAGAATCGCTATGTTGCGAATTTTATCGGGGAAAGCAATATCATCCCGGGCGTTATGCTGGATGATTACAGGGTGATGTTTGATGATATCAGCTTCGACTGCGTGGATTTCGGCTTTAAGAAAAACGAAAAGGTGGATGTCGTCATACGTCCGGAGGATTTGGATATCGTAAAGGAAGAGGACGGCAAAATGACAGGCATCGTAAAAAGTGTGCTGTTTAAGGGTGTGCATTACGAGATTATGGTGGAAACCGTTCCGGGAACCACGGTTAGTGTCATGATGAATGTAACGGAGGAGCACGACGTTGCCAGCAGTGATGCCAAGGAGCGTATTTCCGCCAATGATTTCTATGTGGATATCGAGGATGTGAAGGAGCTCAACGATGCGGAAATCATCGCCCGTGCGGATGCACAGGCATGGAGTCCGCAGGATGATGAATATATTTCCATCAATAAGATTGAATATGATATACCGGAGGAAATCGGTACGTATCCGGTAACCTTCTCCACCAGCTCCGGAACGAGTGTATCCATCAAGGTGTTTGTGGTGCAGCAGAAATACGTGGAAAATCCGAAGGCGAATGAAGCGATTTCCGCCTTCAACTTCTTTAAAACAGTGGATGAGCTAAAGGAAAGTGCAGCCATTGATACCGATTTGAAAACCTGGGCAAATGCACAGAGCTGGAAGCTGAGTGATGAAAGCGATGTGGAAATTTCCGATGTGGATTATGATTTCGATCCGGATAACATTACCGCAGGTACCTATCAGGTAACCTTCTCTACACAGGGTAGGGAATTTAAGGTTCATACAACGGATATCGCCGAGGAAGGAGCCGAAGTGGGTCTGAGCTTCTATCCGGAGGATATCCATGTCATGAGCAAGATGGGATACTGACATGAAGACCTTTAAGCGATTAACGTATCCGTATATCATCTGGATTACGGCCATGATCGTCATTCCCATGCTTCTGATCATCGTGTATGCCTTCACGAAGCAGGGCAATGATGTGGCAACGCTGCAGTTTACACTGGAGCACTTCAAAAAATTCTTTACAGACCCTGATTTCTTAAAAACGCTGTGGCTTTCCCTGCGGATTGCCTTAATGACAACGGTATTGTGTGTCCTGATCGGGTATCCGGTGGCGTATGCGATTTCACAGTCCAGTAAACGCAATCTTCTGATACTGCTTGTTACTTTGCCGATGTGGATCAACATGCTGGTACGTACGTATGCATGGATCGGGATTCTGGCAGACAATGGATTGATCAATCACATTCTGACCTACTTCGGTATGGAGCCGGCGAAGCTGCTGTATACGGATGGCGCCGTGGTGCTGGGAATGGTATACAATTTCATTCCGTTTATGATTCTGCAGATTGAATCCTCACTGGCGAAAATGGATCGCTCGCTGCTGGATGCGGCAAATGATCTTGGCGCAAACCGTGTGGAGCGCTTTCGTAAGATCACCTTTCCATTGTCACTGCCCGGTGTTATTTCCGGTATCACGCTTGTATTTCTGCCATCGGTGTCCAGCTTTGTCATCCCCAAGCTGATGGGTGGCGGTGGATACATGATGATCGGTAATGTTATCGAAAATCAGTTTATCACAGTAGGTGAATGGAATTTCGGAAGTGCCATCTCCATGATCATGGCAGTGATTATCATGATTAGTATGTATGTGACACGTCGTCTGGATAAGGGAGATGACAGCGTACGTGCAAAACGGGGAGGGAATGTGCAATGAGAAACAGCAAGCTTTCCAGAAGAATCATCCTTGGACTGGTGATGGTATTCTTTTACTTTCCGATTTTATATATGCTGATTTTTTCCTTCAACGGCAGCCGCTCCTTGACGAGCTTTGACGGCTTTTCCCTGCAGTGGTATCACAAGATGTTCAATGACCGCAATATGATGGAGGCCATCTATTATACGCTGGTTACCGCTGTGGTGGCGACATTTGTTTCTACGATTGTCGGAACGATTACCGCCATCGGGTTGAGCAAGTCCCGCCGTATTGTACGGGAGGTTGTACAGCAGATCAACGATCTTCCTATCATGAATCCGGAAATCGTTACCGCTGTGGGACTGATGCTGTTTTATGTGTCTTTGCATATGGAAAAAGGCTTTCTGACCATGCTGCTGGCACATATCGCATTTTGTACGCCATATGTAATCCTAAGTGTCATGCCGAAGCTTCGCGGGCTGGATCCTAATCTGGCTGAGGCGGCGATGGATCTGGGCGCAAGACCGACGCAGGCGATGTGGAAGGTCATCGTTCCCCAGATTATGCCGGGAGTTGTATCCGGTGCGCTCATCGCCTTTACAATGTCCTTTGATGATTTCATAATCTCATATTTTGTGACCGGTAACGGTGTGAAAAATATCTCTACGCTGGTATGGACGATGAGTAAGCGAATCAATCCGAGTATCAACTCCCTGTCCACACTGATTGTCATCATGATTACGATTACCCTGTTGATTGTGAATATCGTTCCTATGGTGCGTGAAAAGGCGGCCCGCAACAATAAGCCGATTTCCTATAAGGTCAGCGGTATTGTCGGTATGTGCTTTGTACTGGTGATCGGAGGACTGCTGTTTGCTTTGAAGGGCGGCGTCGGCAATACCTCAACAGAGGATGCCGTTGCGAAATATGGCAGTGATACACTGAAGGTGTACAACTGGGGAGAGTATATGGACCCGGATGTCAATGCAGCCTTTGAAAAGCAGTATGGGGTAAAGGTGATTTACGATACCTTTGATTCCAATGAGCTGATGTATACCAAGCTGCAGGGCGGCGAAAGCTACGATGTTCTTGTCCCGAGTGATTATATGATTGAGCGTCTGATCAAGGAAGAGAAGCTGCAGCCGCTGGATAAAGGTGTTGTCACGAATCTGGCAGTGCTGGCAGATGGTGTCAAGGGATTGAGCTATGACCCGGACAATACGTATTCCGCACCGTATTTCTGGGGAACGGTCGGTATTGTCTACAATAAAAATAACGTGGCAAAGGCCGATCTGGAAAAAGAGGGCTTCAATATCTTTCAGGATACAAAATACAAAGGAAGACTGTATCTGTATGATTCGGAACGTGACAGCTTCATGATGGCCCTAAAGGCACTGGGCTATTCCATGAATACCTCCAGTGAAAGGGAGCTGCAGGAAGCCTATGAATGGCTGGTGAAAACAGTATCTACAATGGACCCGGAAATTGTGACGGATGAGGTCATTGATGCGATGATCAACGGCAATAAGGATTTGGCACTGGTATACAGCGGCGATGCAGCCTTCATCCTGTCCGAAAACAAGGATATGGAGTATTTCATGCCGAAGGAAGGAACGAATCTTTGGAGTGATGCCATGGTGATTCCTAAGGATGCCAAAAATCCAAAGCTGGCGAATGAATATATCAACTTTGTTCTGGAATATGAAGAGAGTATGAAGAATTCACTGTTTGTCGGCTATGCCTCCAGCAATGGCGAGGTATTGGATGAGCTGAGTGGCAAGGATGGCGAATTTTATGGAAATAATGCCTATATGCCGCGTGTCGGTTATCCGAAGGATGAAATCTTTGAATATAACGAAAAGACGAAGAAGCTGATTTCCGATTACTGGACAAAGGTAAAAATAGCGAAATAGAGGTGGGATTCATGAAAAAGGCAATCTACCGTATTCTGATACTCATGGTCGTTGCCGTGATGGTTGTATTATCCGTACTGCGTTTCTAAGGATGGAAGTATTTCAATCTGCCTGGTAAGAAAGAGATTCTCTTTCCTACATGTTCGTTATACATGATACGATGGATATCACAAAATGAAGAAGGCAGTTAAGCTGTATATAAAATTATAAAATA
>OGFC01000898.1_pt1 | contig 21888 bp, 17 predicted proteins | sample 1570841 | NCBI WGS metagenome assembly OGFC01 (sample SAMEA2582137, study PRJEB24529) | metagenome | biome: Human gut stool | place: China | collected 2011 | reverse complement strand
TATGAAAGAGTAACCTTGGACTAACTATTATCAGAAGAAAATCGCCTGTTTAATGCCACAACCTTATCTAATAATTCTTCTTTAAATTGTTGTAACTCAGTGATAATTCGGTCTTCTCCCGTAGATGTCTCATTCTGACAAAGAAGGGGACATGTACACAAAGTAGAAGATATGGAAAGAACAGAATTAAGACAGAAAATCAAGGCAAAATTCTTGCTGATCTATTTGTTACTGCAATTGTCGGCTGCCGTAGCGCAAAGCCAACAAATTGGGGTTAAAACAAATATGCTCTGGTGGCTGACAACTACGCCTAATCTGGGAGTGGAAGTGGCAGTTAATAAAAAACTGACAATTAGCCTGGATGGTAACTATAATGCCTGGAACTTCTTTTCTGACGGTATGAGCCTGCGCCATTGGCTGGTACAACCCGAACTTCGTTACTGGCCCTGCAAGACTTTTGAAGGACACTTCTTTGGTGTACATACACATTACGGACGCTACAATATCGGGCAGGTCCCTTTCCTTCCCGACCTGGATAAGCATACTTATCGCGGCAAACTTTACGGTGGGGGAGTTTCCTATGGTTACCACTTCGCTATCGGGCGGCGTTGGGGGTTGGAACTTTCTGCCGGTGTGGGATATACTTATCTGGAATATAATAAATATGTATGTGCGGAATGTGCCGAACTGAAAGGTCGTTACAAACGGCATACTTTCGGTCCGACACGTCTTTCAGTATCCTTTATATATATTATACATTAAAGACTATGAGACGGATAAATCATATATTTTTTCTGGCCATCGGCCTGTTGATACTTGTTTCTGCCGATACGGTATTTTCCCAGGAAGGAATTCGTTTTATTCCCCACAGCCTGACGGTAAGCGAAGACAGCGTACGGATCGACCTGACGATCCGTGCGAAAGGCATCACTATTCCTTCGGAACAGGCACTGACATTAACTCCTTCTATTTATTCAGGAAAGAAACATGTGGCGTTACCACCGGTAGTCTTTTCGGGTAACCAACGTGCACGTTTCGACCGGAGGGAAGAGGCGGTTAATCCCGACCGGAACAGGCCGGTGCCTTACCATGTGTGGGTTACGGGACGGAAACGGAATGATTACACGTTGCGTTACCAGGTGAGTATTCCGTATGCTTCGTGGATGGAACATGCTTCGCTACGGTTAAGGCAGGTGAGCCGGGATTGTTGTACGGAGCTGTTGCTTGCCGATGATGTGCTGACGAAGGATATCAATTTGTCTTCCTCCGGCGTGGCGGCGGTGAGAGTAGATACAGTGCTGAAAGAAGTGGCTGTTCTTCCTGTTATACAGGCGGTAGAGGAAGTAATACCAGTAACACCGGTAACGCCAGTGACACCTGTGAAACAACCGTTGCCCCCAAGCGAGAGAGAAGAGAGTTACTCTCACCGGGAGAAAGAGGTGGAACAGCGTGTGGCAGTGACGCTTTATGTCGATTATGTGCGGGGCGGGTCGCGTGTAGATCCGTCGTATGGGAAAAACTCTGTGGAATTGAGGAAGGCGGAAAGGATGCTGGTTCCGCTGCTGAGTGATCCTAATATACATATAAAAGAAATACGTATAACCGGTTATGCTTCACCCGATGGCGCTTACTATGATAATGAAGCGCTTGCTAAGGCTCGTTCGCTGGGTTTCCGCACGTATCTGGCCAAATCGTACGGTTTGCAGAATTATCCGTTCCGTACGGCCTGGGTGGCTGAAGACTGGGAAGGATTACGCAAGCTGATCAAAGGGAAACCTTATGAAGTGGAGGCCAACTTTATTATCGACAACTACGGGATCTTTGAAGGCCGCGAACGTTATCTGATGGGCTTGAAGGGAAGAAGACCGTATCAGGACATGTTGCAGAATTTGTTCCCCAAGTTAAGACGCATCGAGTTGAGTATCTTATATAATGAAAGGAGCGGATATGAAAAATAAACAGGTCATGATCATGATCGCCCTGCTGCTATTGGCTGTCAGCCTTGTTGTCCCTTCGTGCAATATCGACGGCGACCTGGAGGAATGCCCCTATAATGCCCGCTTGGAATACTGGTATACCGGAACCGGCCAGGGCAATATCTTACCGGACTATATATTCAGAATGAAAGAGTTCGTATTCGACTCCCTGCAAGTGCTCCGTCAGGTAAACGAGCTTGCCGGAAAGAAGAACATCGCAGCCGAACTTAATCTGCCGCCAGGTCGCTACACCCTGGTTACCTGGGGTAATCTGGATAGCCGCAGTAGCCTGAACGAATCGGAGATCGGACGGACAAAATTAACCGATATCCTGTTGTATGCAAATAACCCCGTTTCACCGGAAACCCGTGTAAATGTACCCTTGCGACAACAGAATGGTGAGCCGCTTTATTACGGATACGCCTCCTTTACAGTACAGCCATGGGGCATTACACGCCAGCGTGTGGATATGGTGCATGCCCACCTGAAACTGGATGTCACCGTGAAATGGGAGGTGAAAGCCCCCACCGATACGGGAGATATGTATATGTCGCTCAGTGATGTGCCTTCGGCTTATCATTTTATGCCGGAATTTGAGGTGAAAGGTTCGCCTTATTCCACCTACAGTACGGCTGCTGATGGAACGACTACCCGTTCGGGAGTCTGGTATTATATCCCGAAACGTTCGGACGATTACCCGCTGGTCAGTTACGAAATTCCGGTGAAGATGGATATCACCCGCACGGTCAGCGCCACCTTCATCACTTACCGTATCGGTAGCGACGACCATCCTATAATCAGGCTTTACGGGGGGGGAAAACAACTGATCAAAGATATCGACCTCTATAAATACTTCCGTACGATGCAGATCGACCTGGATGAGAACCTTCGTCAGGAATTCAGCCTGGTGATGGAAGTAGATGCAAACGGTGGAGTCATCGTATCGTCGGCAACAGTGAGCGACTGGATAGACGGCGGGGCGATAGGTGGAAAGATATAGGGAATTGAAAATTATAAATAAGGTAATTATGGATAAATGTCAGGCGATAATTATGTTGGGTTCGCTTATGATGGGCTGTTCGGCTCCCCGTCCGTTTATTGTGGAAGAGGAAATGCAATTGACACATGTTCCCTTGTCGCGTATACAATCCGTTGCGCAACTCCAGGTAGACGCAGCTTCGGTTTACGGGCAGATGATCGAGTATTATTTGGAGAATGAAAAAGTTATCGGTAGCAGGACAGCGCGGCCTGCGTTGCAAACGGTATCTTACCTGGTAGAAGCCGTTCTGTCTTTTAAACCGGGCAGTGCGGAATTGTTACCGTCGTATAACGATAACCGGGTACAGCTGGAACGTCTCAGCCGGGAACTGGTCGATTTTACATCTGATGCCGGTGTGGAATTGCAGACCGTGCGCATAAAAGGGTATGCTTCGCCCGACGGGACTACTGCCCGCAATGAGGAGCTGGCTGCCGCACGTGCGCAGCGTTTCAGTAATTACCTGAGTCGTGAACAGGGTATCCCGCAAGAAAAGATTACAGTCGATGCCAGTGTGGAGGATTGGGAGGGGTTGGAACAATATGTCCTGGATGCCTCAAAACCTTATGCAGACCGGGTTGTTGCCGTACTGGCTCAAACCGTCGGTGCCGATGCCCGTCGCAAAGCCCTGAAAGCCCTCGACAAAGGACGTGTCTGGAAAGATATGGAACAAACGTTGTTTGCCCGGTTGCGCCGGATGGAGTTGGAAATTGAGTGCCGGTCTGTGGATGATATGCCTGTTACTGAAGATATGCCTGTAATTGAAGATATCGTCCCGGAGAATACCACCGACCTGAATCGGCTGGTGACACTATTCAACAACCGTTCGGATCAATTGACCCTGAATGAATTACTGGCGGTTGCTCCGGTGTTCCGTCCCGGTACGGAACAGTTCCGCGAAGTATATGAACTGGCAGCCTACCGTTTCCCCGATTGCATTCCGGCTCAACTCAATGCCGGTGCCGCAGCTCTTGCCGCGGAGGATAGGGAAGCGGCCCGCTTTTTCCTCAGCCGGGTGGAGGGTGATCCGCGGGCGTGGATCAATCTGGGGGTGCTGTCCCTGCTGGAAAACGATACGGTAGATGCCATCGCCTGGTTCCGCAAAGCCCTGCCGTATAAACCGGTAATGGCTCGCAGAAATTTGAATATGGTGTGGCAATTTAGCAAAGAATGAATCAATTAGAAATATTTGATAGTAAGTTAATAAATGATGTTTTTTAATCGCAGCCTTCGGGCTGCAAAGTGTAAGCAATTTAATTTTAATGTTATGAGAAAAAAGTATTATTTGATGGCGCTCACGGGATTGTTGATGGCATCCTGTAGCGAGAACAATGATCCTTTCAGCCCGAACGGGGGTCAGGGGCAAAGCGGGCAGCGTGAGCTCTCGTTCGTATTCCCCGGTACAGCCCAGGGAGTAGTTCCGTATGCGGTTACAGCTCTTGCAGCCGAGAATGAGCTTAAGACATTGGATATTTATGTATTCGGTGTAGACTCGTTAAGTGGTTCCAACCCTAAACCGATGGTGCTGGAAGAAATCTTCCGTAGCGGCCAGGGCTATACGCCGACTACCAGTGGTTCTGACACACAGGCCAAGATCAGTGTTCCTTCGGGTAACAACAAGGCTTTCTTCTTTGTTGCCAATGGTCGCGAACACCTGTCGCTTGACAATGTGGAACTGCATGTAACCGACACAGCTACTTTTAAGAGAAAGGTGAGTAATACGCTGAAAGGCTATATTACTACTCCGATGCTGATGAGTGGACAGGTGGATATGCCGGATGTGGCAAAAACACTTAAGGATGCAACAGCTAAGGGGGTTAAGGTCGAACTTACCCGCCGTGTAGCCCGTTTCGACATCAAGAACAACAGTGAAACGTCAAACTTTGTGATCAGCAAAGTGTCTATGGCCGATGTTCCGGGTAATGCGCTTTTGTTCCCGCTGGACTCATATGTGGCGCCGACCGTTGCAGATATGCCGTTGATCGACTTCTCTGCGTTGAAGAATTCAAATGTCGGTGTGACGAACAGCGTGTTCTACATGTATCCGGTCAAGATGACAAATGGCGATGAGGTTAAGTTATCCTTGATAGGAACGAATCTGACCACAAGTGCCGCACTGGTAATGGACGTAAAGTTTAAGGAGCACAAGACCGGTGATGTGATCAATATTGAAGCTAACAACCGTTATCTGGTAGAAGTGGAAGACCTGGGAAGCGGTGAGTTGAATGCTACTTTGAAGGTAAGCGAATGGCTAGTAGGCGATACGGTTCATGTAAATACCGGCGACGGAAGCATAAAGTTAAGCAGTAAAGCTACCGGTTTTACAGATAATACGCTGCCTGTAGCTGCCGAACCGACTCTTACCGACTCTGTGGCTATCACTGTAGCTGCCGACGGCGAATGGGAGCTGGTCGTGGAAGCCCCGTATAAAGACTGGATCGGCGTTAGCGCACTTCCGGGTGGCACTGTATTGAAAGAATTCAAAGTAACTACTTTGCTTCCTAACCCGAGCAGTAAAGAAGAACGCCAGGGTGTTGTGATGGTACAGAACATCCGTCGTCCGTCTATCCGCCAGCCGCTTGTCGTAAAACAGGCTGCAAATACAACCCGTTACCTCGATCTTTCAGGAAAAGCCATGGCCGGCAACCTGTTGGCTTTCTCCGGTGAAATGACTACCACTGATCCTATGAATGTTAAAGTTTCAGCACCGGCGGGTACAGCCTGGAAAGCTACCAAAACAACTACTGCCACCTGGTTCACATTTGGTAATGAAGTTGCCGGATTGAAATCCGCCGCAGGTGACGGTTCTACGTTTGATGGAACAGGTGAGGCAACCTTCTCTATTGTCCCTACTCCTAATACGGATAAAGACAAAGCAAGAACCGATACGGTAACCATTACGATTACAGGTGCTGGCAGTACGACCGATCTGGTACAGAAGCTGATCGTTCGTCAGGCTGCTCAAAACCTCGGTTCTATCATCGCTAAATGTATCGGCCTTTCTAACGGTAATGTAGCCATACCGGCCGCCGGATTTGCCGATGCGGAGCCGGATGGAAGTCATGCCGGTGAACGTAAGGTTACTGTAAGTGCTACTACGGCATGGAAGGTTGTTATTCCTGCCGATGCCACCTGGTTGACACAGGAAGGTAATATCGTCCTTACTCCGGATAGCCAAAACGGTAGCTTCTACCTGAAAGCAGCTGCCAATACGGGTGGTGGTGCAGCAGAACGTTCTGCCGTTGTTCGCGTTGAGAATACACAGGATAATAAGATCTATCAGGATATCACATTCAGGCAGGCTGCAAATTAGGATATTCCAGGATTGTAACTCAGGTATTTGAATGATCCTGGCAGTACAATCAACTAGTAATAATATTAAAACAAATAAATCATGAATTATAAATTAGCAATGGTTCCATTGTTGTTAGCCGGCATACTAGCTTCGTGCAACGACAATGAGGAACTGATCAGAACAAACCCGGATTTTGTGGAAGCGGGTTACGGCGCGTTGACCTTTACTCTTAAATACCCTGATGCTCCCAAAACGAGAGCGGTGGGCGATGCAGTACCAGATATAGCTTACGCCAGTGAGAAAACTATCAGTAGCGTGGCCTTCTTCGTCAATACGGAAACAGAAACCGCAGACGGTGCTGATCAGTTTGGTGCTTTCGGTGGCTATTTCAGTGATGAGAATGTGCTTTCTGCCAAAGGCTTGCAGGAAGGCTTAGCCGGATCCCCCGGTGAATACACTGCCAAGATACGTCATAAGAGTGATGGTTGGAAAAATCCTAAGGTGATCGTGATCGCCAACTATCTGGAAAATGGTCTGGCCGATAAATTAAAGGCTGTAACCAATTGGGAAGATCTGGGAAAGGTTGTGTCTGAAACAATCTCCGCAAACCCTAAAACTCCTCTTTTGATGTATTCAACTAAAACGATCGAAGCCTGGAAACGTGCAAGCGGCGGTAACGGTGGTGGTTCTGCTTCTATGGATTTCGATATGGAACGTTTGGTATCGCGTATCGATATTCGTAACTATGCTTACAATAAGACAACTCCGAATAATGGTTTCGTACTTACTTCGGCTCAATTGATCCGTCCAAAAGTAGCTTCTTTCCTGATCCCCGGCGCAACAGGCACAAAACCGGCTGTATCCAGTGTTCCTTTTGCAACAAGCGGAACAGTACAGGAAGAGGGAACTACTCCCGTTATCCAGAAGCTGGACAGTTTGTATGCTTACGAAAACGACAATGCTGATGCTTCCACTGCTACTGCGGTTCAGCTGAACGGTACTTTCCGTGGAGGTAATGTGTCGAAAGTGATCGAAATAAAGAAAGCAGACGGTGTAGGAACAATTGGCGCTCCTATCCCATTGGCCCGTAATCGCCGTTATGTGGTTAATATCAATGCTGCTCCCGACAGTACGGATATTACCTGGGATATTGTTGTAAAAGAATGGACGGAATCAGATACGATCAAGGTGAAACCGGTCTATCCGAAACCTATACTTTCAGACTTTGTAGAGGTAGACATGAAGGGAGCTGTCTGGACAGAAGCAACTAAAACGTTGGATATAACAAATGTAACTGCAACGGGTGGAACAATGACCTTCAAAACGGTCGGTACAACTGCTTCGATTATTAAACTGGGTTATGTTTTTGATGCCGATGGGTCTTCTATCGGTGGTGGTGATCCTGTTGCAGAAGCAGGCAAAGCAATTGTCACTTACGGTACTGCCCAGGTAGAAACTCCGATCACGATCAATATCCCTAAACAGGATGAAAATGAAAGGGTTCCTTTGGATGCTTATGTAATCGTTTGTAGCGAAGGTGATCTGAGTGCTTGTGATACAATTACTCTCAAGAGCCGCCCTATATATGACAAAATTGCTAATGCAATGCCTGTTTTGATGAAAGACGGTAAATACTGGGCTCCTGTCAATGCCGGTGCAACTACAACGAATAATAAGGCCGCCACTAGTGGTGATGTTACTGCCGATTGCGGTAAGATGTTCCAGTGGGGGCGTTTGTATGGTTTTGATGCTACGGATGATGCTGCTGTGGCAAAAAGAGATACTACCGGTCTTGGTGCTTTGGGGCGTCCTACTCAGGCTGATCTCACAAATATGTCAAAATGGGATGGTATATTGATTTACACTACTTCCGCCCTTCAATTCAATTGGTTGTTAATAACTGGTAATCCAACTACAAATCCTGGTGCTGATGCCATGCCAATAGGTGCTTGGTATCAGAAGCTCTGGAATGCAAACCATGGAGTTAATGGTGCCGCTGTAGTAAAAACTGCCGCCGATCCTTGCCCTAAAGGTTGGCGCGTTCCTACTATAGCCGAGTGGCAAGCTATCGGTGCAGGAAAGGAAACTGCTGTTTCGGGAACATCTTATGATGCTGATAACTTACGCTTAATCATACCGGGAAAAGAAAGCGGAGAACAACTGTTCTTGCCTGCTGTGGGCTACCGCGGTACTAATGGAGTTTCCGCCGATCTGGGCAAGAACGGCCGTTATTGGTCGTCGTCTGTCTATCAGGGGGCTAGAGCCGGCGCTATGAGCGCGGGTTTCACTGAAAAACAAGATAAGATGACTATGAACAATAATTATAGCCGTGGAAACCTCTTCTCGGTGCGTTGTATCCAAGAATAAAAGGAGGACATTCATTTGATTATTTTCTTCCGACCCGTCGTAAGGCGGGTCGGTTATGGCTTAACAAGTAATGAAGAATCGGTCATGTGGTTCACGAAAAGGTCTGCGTAAAGAATTTGGTAGGCCGCAGACGCGGAGACTGTCCTGATAATAATTAAAACAAATGAAAACTAACCATCTGATTGGAATCTTAATTAGCTGCTCTTTGTTGCTTGCTTGCAACGAAGAACGTACTCTGGAAATAGAACCGTCTGCCCGACGCACCGTCCTAGTTTATCTGGCGGGCGATAACAGTCTGTCTGACGAGGTATGGGAGAAGGTGGATGCACTTGTTTCTGCCTGGCAGAATACACAGGATAACTTATTGATCTATCAGGATACACGTGGTGAACGGGGCACGCCTTCACTTATGAAAGTGATCTGTGAGGCCGGACATTCGTATACGGAGGTTATAAAAGAATATCCGGATACCAACTCCGCTAATTCTCAGGTCTTTTCGGCTGTTTTGGGAGATATGGCGGCTTATTTTCCCGCGCCTTCTTACGGGCTGCTTCTTTTCAGTCACGGAACCGGTTGGCTTCCCGAAGGACGGTATGTCAATCCGCGTGGTATTTCCCCTTCGAATAACGGACTTCGCTCTATCATAGATGATGCCGGGCGGGAAATGGAGATAGCGGACTTTGCAGCGGCTATTCCTGACAGGCAATTCGATTTCATTGTCATGGAGGCTTGCTTGATGGCTAGTGCGGAGGTGGCTTACGAGTTACGGGACAAAGCGAATTATCTGCTTGCGTCGTCGGCTGAAATTCTGAGTCCGGGCTTTACTCCGGTTTATGCAGAAATGCTTTCGGCATTGTTTGCACAGCCCGGAGCGGCTTTGATAGATGCCGCCGATGCTTATTATACGTATTATAATAAGAAAGAATCCCCTTACCGGAGTGCTACAGTCAGTGTGATACGACTCGATAAAATGGAGGAACTGGCGCAGGCAATGGGTGAGGTGTACCGCCTTTTACCCGATGAAATGGGGAGTAAGGAAGTGAAGGATATCCAATGCTTTGACCGTTCGGACGACCGGCTGTTTTTCGATATGGGCAGCCTAATAGATCATACGGCAGTGGAACGTTCAGCAGCGGAACATGCTGCTGCTGAACATGCATCACAGGTTCTTTCGGAAGTGGTTCCCTATAGGTTGGCTACTCCTTTCTTTGTCAGCCTGCCGGTACGCAGCCATAGCGGGCTGTCGGTCTATATCCCTCAATCGGCATATTCTTCGCTCAACACTGCCTGGAAACAGACCGGATGGGGAAGGATCATGTACCAATAAAAGAATAAACTAATAATTAAATAGAATACATCATGAACAAAACAGAATTAACAAAACGAGTATCCAAACGTATGTCTATCCCTCAGCTGGAAGCCCGCCGCTTTGTAGACGCTTTTGAAGCTTCCCTGACAGATGCGTTGAAAGAGGATAAAATCCTGATGATGCAAGGATTTGGAACCTTCTACCTCTGGGAACAAACGGCGCGCGAGGGCCGGAATCCCCGCACAGGTGAATCATGTATGATCGAACCACGCTTAAGCGCCAAGTTCAAACCTGGAAAGTTCCTGCTAAAGAGACTGAACGAAGATGTGTAATATATGCTATATGAGTCTGATATTAGTGTTGTAGGCGGACCCTTTGGCTCCGCCTACAACACTAATCCGAATGAAGTCCGGGCTGATGGAAATTTTATGGCAAATGTGAATTATTGGTTTTTCAACAAATCAGGTCGTAACCGTGCTGTCCGTTCCTGCGATTGTTGTAACCGCCATTCTTCAATTTTACGTTGATGGCCGGAAAGAAGGACATCCGGTACTTTCCATCCTTTATATTCGGCCGGGCGTGTATAAACCGGGGGAGCCAGCAAGTCGTCCTGGAAAGAGTCGGAGAGGGCACTCTGCTCATCGCCAATTACACCTGGAATTAATCGAACGACAGCATCTGTTATGATTGCTGCTGCCAGTTCGCCGCCTGTCAGTACATAATCGCCTACGGATATTTCCTTAGTGATCAGATGCTCCCGGATACGATAATCGATCCCTTTATAATGACCGCATAAGATGATCACATTGTTGAGCATCGACATACTGTTCGCCATCGGCTGGTTGAATGTTTCCCCATCCGGAGAAGTGTAAATAACTTCGTCATAGTCGCGTTCGCTTTTTAATGCGGATATAGCCCGGTCGATCGGTTCGATCTGCATGACCATTCCGGCTTCACCGCCAAAAGGATAGTCATCCACGCGCCGCCACTTGTCGGTCGTGTAATCACGTAGATTATGTAAATGTATTTCGGCCAGGTTTTTATCCTGTGCTCTTTTTACGATGGAACAGTTTATCATTCCATCGATCATTTCCGGCAGTACGGTTAGTATGTCAATACGCATAGAAGTTCATTTATTTATGATGCAAAAATACGTCATTATTTTATAGTTATCAAAATTCTGTTGGAGCTTAATTTCTTTTTACTACATTTGTAATCTGATAAAAACAGCAGAAAAATCAATGGCTTTTGCATTTTTAGTAGCAGGAGTTTGATATAAGCAATAATATATCATGAAGAAAACACTTGGTGTAGGGCATTTTACGGTGTTACTGATAGTAATTGCGATAGCCATTTTAATTGTGACTACCGGATATTCTTATGTTAACAAGGGAAAGATCACATTTGTTGATGAGGTGGACAACAGAGATATAGAGGCTAGTCTCCAATCCGATGAATTGAATTTATCCAACTCCAGTGAGTATAAAAGCTGGAAGAACACATCAGATACTACTTTCAAAAGTTTGTATAACGGGAACCAGGCGGAAGATATTCTGGCTATGCGACCTGCGATGGTTATTTTGTGGGCAGGCTACGGTTTTTCTAAAAGTTATTATTCTCCAAGGGGACACATGTATGCTATTGATGATCTCCATCATAGTCTGCGTACGGGTTCTCCCCGAAAGGCAAATGACGGTCCGCAACCGGCTTCCTGCTGGTCATGTAAAAGCCTGGACGTTCCCCGGTTGGTGGATGAGATCGGTTTGCAGGGGTTCTACAAAAAGAAATGGTATGATTGGGGATCAGAAGTGGTCAATCCTGTCGGTTGTGCAGATTGTCATGATCCGGAAAGCATGGATCTGAGAGTTTCCCGTTCCTTTCTGACCGATGCTTTGAAAAGGGGGAATAATCCAATAGAGAATGCCTCTAACCAAAAGATGCGTTCACTTATTTGTGCCCAGTGCCACGCAGAATATTATCTGAAAGGAGAAAATCAAGAAGTCGTTTTGCCGTGGGATAACGGATATACGGTTGAAGATATTGAAAACTACTATGACCAGATCGGCTTTACGGATTTTACCCATAAATTAAGCAGAGCACCCATATTGAAAGCCCAGCATCCGGATTATGAACTGGCACAGATGGGAATTCATGCCCGCAGAGGCGTTTCCTGTGGCGAGTGTCATATGCCCTATATGGAAGAAGAACTGAGAGCGTATAATAACCATCATATACAAAGTCCGTTGGCTATGGTCGAAAAAACTTGCCAGTCTTGTCACCGTCAAAGTGCGGATGTACTTCGTCAGGATGTATATACCCGGCAGAACAAGGTGATGGAGATACGAACCCACCTGGAAAAGGAATTGGTGAAAGCGCATATCGAAGCGAAGTTTGCCTGGGATAGGGGAGCCACGGAGAAACAGATGGAGCCCGTTCTTAAGTTATTGCGGCAGGCTCAATGGCGTTGGGATTTTTGTATCGCTTCACATGGTGCCGCATTTCACGCTCCCCAGGAAGTGGAACGTATATTGGGAGACGGCCTTTATAAAACAATGCAAGCCCGGTTGGAGGTAAAGGAGGTATTGAGTAAACATGGTTACAACAATGATGTTCCTCTGCCGGATATCTCAACAAAAGAGAAAGCACAGAAATACATCGGGCTGGATATCCAATCGGAAATGACAGCCAAAGAAGAGTTTCTTAAAATAGTTGTACCTCAATGGATTGAGGAAGCTAAAGCCAATAAACGCTTTATTGAGGAGTATAAGGTAGCGAAATAGTAAATTTGCTTCCTTTCCCTTCTTCTGAATCCAGGAGAATAGTCCCTTTGAATGTCTTTATTATACTCAGGCTGATTGCCAGTCCGAGGCCTGTTCCTTTAGCAAACTCATCCAGTTTCTGGAAGCGTTCGAACACCTGTTTTATCTTATCCCGGGGAATACCTTTTCCTGTATCCTCAACTGAAAGTAAGATGCGTTCTGCATCGTACTCGTATCTGACTTTGATATATCCCTGGGTGGTAAACTTGGTCGCATTGTTAATAAAATTCGTAACTACCTGTGTCAACCTGAAACGGTCTGTATAGATAATAGCCGGAGCCACCGGAACTTCTTTGATCAGCTCTACGCCTTCGGGCATAAGTAGCCGGTGTGTATTAAATATATCTTCCACCAGCTGGTTCAGATCGCAGTCGGCATAAGTGAAAGAGATCTGTCCGGATTCGATACGTGATAAATCGAGAATGTCGCTGATCAGTTTAAGAAGCAAATCATTATTTGTATTGATCAGGTTGATAAACTCATTCTTCTCCTCCTGTTCCAGCTCCATATCCGAACTGAGCAACTGGGAGAATCCGACGATGGCATTGAGCGGTGTGCGTATCTCGTGGCTCATATTGGCTAGAAACGCAGATTTCATCTTATCGGACTCTTCCGCCTTTTTCAACGCTTTGGTCAGACTTATCTCCGATTCTTTAATTTGCTGTATATTCAGGCAGAGACCGTTTACTTCGACAGAATAGTCGTTGTTTGCAGTATTAATGTTCGTGTTTTGTGCATACCGGAATTCCCACCACTGATGGCCTTTTTTGTTGAAGTCGTATCTCCTTCTCGTAATCTGCCGGGAAGGGAAGCCGTGATCCAGTTTATACCTGTTCAGTTGGAAGTCTGCCTGTTCATCCGAATGAATGGCATTGCTGAACTCTTCTGCACTGATCGGTTTTTCCGGCATATCCAGATAATGGTAAAACTCTTTATCAAAATAAAAGATACCATTTTTGTAACGGAACGTAAATATATTACCGCTTTCCAGGGCAAAGGAAAGAAATTCCTTTTCCCGTTTCAAATTTTCCTGTACTTCCTTTTTATGTGCTGTTTCTCTTTTATATAATATCCTTTGATAAATGATAATGACTATCAGTACAATTCCCAATAAAATGGCTAAACATATTATATATAACTGATAGCGTATATAGAAAGGAATGTTTATGATCTCGCTTCCGGCCGGGAGTTTGTTAAGGCTGATACCCCATTGATCCAGTATCTTATAATCGAAGATATACTTTTTGTCTGTTTCCGTAATTTGCGGAAAACTATTGGCCGGCGCTCCGTTCAATATATCGGCTATACGGTGGGCAGCCTGGATGGTCTGCTCTTCTTGTGCCGTCACATAGCCTCCGACCACACCATAATTATAACCGATCATCTCGTTGATGACAGAAAAACCGGGGAAAGAACTGAAGCGTCCCAACGAAAGTGTCAGATAGTCCCTCTTGATTGCCAGGTAAGCTTTGTTATAATAGTTTTCACCCAACCCTTTTATTAGTGACCTGGTTGCTTTTCCGTTGATTGTACTTATATACATAGCATCCGGTATTATCTTTTTGTCTTTGGGTATCGATATGCCGTTTTTTCCGGACAACCGTATTCTCTGGGTTGAAAGATTGTTGTTATTTTTACAGATATCCTTGACTTGCTGATCCATATCTGCCAGGATTACTTTATCTGTCTCAAAATCATCCGTAACACGTACTACAATACATTTTCCGATGAGTCGTTCTATCAGTTCAACATTTGTTTTATAATCCGGCTTGTTATGAAAACCGGTCATATTGGGAAATCTTTGGATAAAAGCCTTATTGGGATAATTCACTCCGGTAAAGACAACCGGAATCGTCTTAACAGAAGGATGGTCGCAGGTAAGTAAGGCATTCAGGGCCTGATCGTCACAAGTCAGAATTATATCCGGATTCCACGACGACAAAGCATTCAGTTTCTCATATACAATTAGCCGTTGTTGTTTTTCTGTCTTTTTAGTACAGTCCAGATAAAGCGAGTGAACTTCTGCTTTTATGTCCCTTTCCTGCAATTGTTCGGCAAATATCTTTTTAATCTCTTTATATCCCGGAAATCCGTTTTCATAAGATTGTATGATTAGTATATGTTTTTGATGAGCCGTCTGGTTGCAGGAACTATTTAAAAATAAAAATAGAAAGAGCATACATATATATTGTATGGGTACTAGCTTGCTTAGCATATATTTTTGATAGAATAAAAGTCTTATCCCTAGTGTTTTATGTGTTTTAATATCTCGAAAATGATCCCTATGAAGTCTCCGGGTCTATCTCTTGGGCCGAAAACATGCCTCTAAATTAGACTGAATTTTTATATTGAACAAAGATTTTGGATGTGAAATGCTTAAAAACCGTTGATTTATAAGTTTTTTAGAATGACGTAAGAATAAAGTCTGCACACACGTTGAATAATTATTCTATTATTTGTACTTTTGTCGGTCAAATTGCCCTTTGTAGTTAACCCTGCAAAAGGATATTTGTTTGATTGAATAAATTTTAAAACAATGAATATATCTTACAACTGGCTGAAAGAGTATCTTGATTTCGATTTACAGCCTGAAGAAGTATCAGCAGCACTAACCTCTATCGGTTTGGAAACCGGCGGAGTAGACGAAGTTCAAACTATCAAAGGTGGACTGGAGGGATTGGTTATCGGTGAAGTTCTGACTTGTGAAGAACATCCGAATTCCGATCACCTGCATATTACGACCGTAAATGTAGGTGGCGAAGAACCTTTACAGATCGTTTGCGGTGCCCCCAATGTTGCAGCCGGCCAGAAAGTGGTTGTTGCTGTCAACGGTACGAAACTGTATGATGGTGACGAAGTCTTTACAATCAAAAGATCAAAGATCCGCGGCATCGAGTCGAACGGTATGATCTGTGCGGAAGATGAGATCGGTATCGGAACAGACCATGCCGGTATTATTGTCCTTCCGGCTGATGCAGTTGTAGGAACTCCTGCAAAGGAATATTATAATGTAAAGAGCGACTATGTGCTGGAAGTGGATATTACTCCCAACCGTGTAGACGGAACTTCCCACTTCGGTGTGGCTCGCGACCTGGCTGCTTATCTGAAACAAAACGGTAAGCCGACCGCGTTGAAACGTCCTTCTGTCGATGCTTTCAAAATAGACGACGAAACTCCGGCTATCGAAGTGATCGTTGAAAATACGGAAGCCTGTCCCCGTTACTCCGGTGTGACAATCAAGGGCGTGACAGTAAAAGAAAGTCCGGAATGGTTGAAGAACCGTCTGAATATAATCGGCTTGCGTCCTATCAATAATGTAGTGGACGTAACGAACTTTGTTTTGCATGAAATGGGACAACCTTTGCACTCATTCGATGCAGGCAAGGTAAAGGGCAATAAAGTGATCGTCAAGACACAACCGGAAGGAACGAAGTTCGTGACGCTGGATGGCGTAGAACGTACATTGACCGACCGCGACCTGATGATCTGCAACACGGAAGATGCCATGTGTATCGGTGGTGTGTTCGGTGGCCTGGACTCAGGTGTAACGGAACAGACTACGGATGTATTCCTGGAATCGGCTTGCTTCCATCCGACCTGGATCCGTAAGACAGCCCGTCGTTTCGGTTTGAATACGGATGCCTCTTTCCGCTTCGAACGTGGATTGGATGCAAACAATACGATCTATGTATTGAAACGTGCCGCCCTGCTGATACAGGAAGTGGCCGGAGGTAAGATCACCGGAGCTATCCAAGATGTTTATCCTAACCCGGTACAGCCTTATACGGTTGAACTGACCTATGATAAGATCAACAGCCTGATCGGTAAAGATATTCCGGTAGAGACGGTTAAGAGTATCCTGGCCAGCTTGGAAATGGAGATCGTTTCGGAAACTGCCGAAGGATTGACGATCCATGTTCCGGTTTACCGTATCGATGTACAGCGTGATGTAGACGTGATCGAAGATATCCTTCGTATCTACGGATATAACAATATTGAGTTCAGCGACAGTGTGAAGTCGAACCTGAGCTACAAGACCGCTACCGACCGTAGCTACGAATTACAGAACCTGATTTCCGAACAGCTTTGCGGTTCCGGTTTCAATGAAATCATGAACAACTCGCTGACCCGTTCCGCTTACTACGACGAGCTGACTACTTATCCGGTATCTCATTGCGTTATGCTGATGAACCCGTTGAGTGCAGACCTGAACGGCATGCGTCAGACACTTTTGTTCGGCGGTCTGGAAAGTATCGAACATAATGCGAAACGTAAGAACGGCAATATCCGTTTCTTCGAGTTCGGTAACTGCTACGATTATAATGTAGAAAAGAAAAGAGAAGACGCTACGTTGGCCGAATATTCGGAAGACTATCGTCTGGGTATGTGGGTATGCGGTAACCGTGTAGAGAACAGTTGGGCTCATGCAGACGAAAAGTCTAGCGTTTACGAACTCAAAGCCTATGTTGAAAATATCCTTGTCCGCCTGGGTGTGAATATGAAGAAGGTCATCTTCGGAAACTTGAGCAACGATATCTACTCAACGGGTGTAAGTATCACGACTGCTAACGGTCGCGAACTGGGTACTTTCGGTATCGTAAACCGTAAGATCTGCAAAGCAATGGATATCGACTTCGATGTTTATTATGCGGAACTGTCCTGGACATTGCTGATGAAGGATACTAAGAAGAACAAGGTTACTTTCTCGGAAATCTCCAAATTCCCGGCAGTAAAACGTGACTTGGCATTGTTGCTCGATAAATCCGTACAGTTTGCTGAAATCGAAAAGATTGCCGAAGAAAGCGAACGCAAGTTGTTGAAGGAAGTTTCTCTGTTCGACGTTTACGAAGGCAAGAACCTGCCGGCAGGAAAGAAATCGTATGCCGTAAGCTTCTTCCTGCAGGACGAAACAAAGACATTGAACGATAAACAGATCGACGCAATCATGCCGAAGATCCGTAAGAATCTGGAAAGCAAGTTGGGTGCATCATTGAGATAAGACAAAAGTTTATAATAATATAATATAGATATAATATGGGAAGAGCGTTTGAGTTCCGTAAAGCAAGAAAATTTAAACGTTGGGGTAACATGGCCCGCGTATTCACAAAACTGGGTAAGGAAATCACTATTGCAGCGAAAGCCGGTGGCCCTGATCCGGAAAACAACCCCCATTTGCGTGCATTGATGCAGAATGCAAAGAAGGAGAATATGCCGAAGGACAATGTGGAACGTGCCATCAAGCGTGCTGTAGAAAAAGACTTTACCGGTTATAAGGAAATGAACTATGAAGGATACGGCCCGTTTGGTATCGCTATCTTCGTGGAAACAGCTACTGACAACACAACCCGTACGGTTGCCAATGTGCGCAGTTACTTCAACAAACACGGTGGTTCATTGGGTACAAGCGGTAGCCTCGAATTCCTGTTCGACCATAAGTGCGTATTCCATATTGCGAAGAAGGAAGGCATTTCACTGGAAGACCTGGAACTCGAATTGATCGATTATGGTGTGGATGAAGTGGATGAGGATGAAGACGAAGTAGTTATCTACGGCGAATTTTCACAGAACTCTGCTATCCAGAAATATCTTGAAGAGAACGGTTACGAAATCACAAGCAGCGAGTTTGTACGTATCCCGAACGACCTGAAAGAAGTTACAGCCGAACAACGTGAAACATTGGATAAGCTGATTGAAAAGCTGGAAGAGGACGACGACGTTCAAAATGTGTTCCATAATATCAAGGAAGACGACAGCGAAGAAGAATAAAGTCCTATTCAATATGTTAAAAGGAAGTGATGCCGGAGTAATTCCCGCATCACTTTTTTTATATCGTTTGACTTTTATGTATTTTCGCGGCAGATAAATACATCTTATTAATTTCTGAACTAGTATATAATATTAAACTCTATCAAGTATGAAAAAGATCATTTTTCTTTGGGCAATCTTGTCCATTGCTATGATGTGTAGTCCTGTTTCTGCTCAAAAAGAGCTGGGTATTTTCAATTCTCTTTCGGTGGGTGTAAGTGCGGGTACAACAGGTATCGGCATTGATGTGGCAACCCCCGTCACTCCCCATTTCGCTATCCGTGGAGGTGTTTCTTTTATGCCGGGTATCAGTTTTGATGCGGATGTGGATGTAGATCTGAAAGACCCGAAGTTAGAAGAAAACTCATCCCTTAATCTTACAGGTAACATGAAACGTGCATCCGGTGAGTTGCTGGTAAATTATTATCCGTTCCTGAGTTCTTCTTTTTTTGTTACTGCCGGTGCTTATTTCGGTGGCAACAAGCTGCTGAAGGTCAAAGGGCATAGCGATAAGTTAGCCGAGTATGTGAACGGAGGTAACCAAGCTAGTATTATTATCGGCGATCAAGAGATTCCGGTCGATAAGAACGGTAATGTATCCGGTGGTTTTAAGGTATCGGGATTCCGCCCTTATATCGGTGTAGGCTTCGGACGTGCTGTTCCTAAAAAGCGTATAGGCGTACAGTTTGAACTGGGAGTACAATTCCACGGATCACCGAAACTTTACTCAAGTGCCGGAGATTTGAGTGGTGCATTAGCAGACAGTGACGATGATTTCACAAAGGTCATGGATAAGCTGACCGTTTATCCGGTGATGAAGGTTCGTTTCTGCGGCCGGTTATTCTGATCCTGTAAATAGTTTATCCGGACATTTGCCTTCAGCATTCATTTCTTGAAGGTAAATGTCTGGATATTTGTTTTTTAATAGATGGGGCAGTAATGGTAGAGCCTTCATTTAGCTTTCATTCTCCCTTCATTATGCCTTCATCCGGACGATAAATAAGACCGGATTATCCTCTTCCGTACGATCCGGGAAAGCATTCTTCACCTCTTCCCCCGAACGGCAATAGCAGAAAGATTTGTTATAGGCATCCAGCGATTTCAGGTCGGGGACTTTTCCTGTGTGATAGAAATTATCTTCAAAACCACCCGTCACATTGTACGCATAATTTTCCCGGCGGTCGTAGCAGAACGTATAATTCAGCTCTTCATCGGCGGCATTCGAGTAGGTGGAAACCAGATAGCGTCCGGCTATGCATAGCGGCAGGATCGATGAATAATCTTCATGGATATTCAGTTTGTTCCGGTTGATCAGATAGAGCGTGTCCGCCAGTAACTCGTCCGGCTGGGTGGAAGGCGAGTAGGCATATACATTCCCGTCGGCAACAGACAGTTCGGCTGGGAAGCAGGCTCCGAGATAGAAACGTCCCAGGTCGGCAGCCGTCAGTTTACGTGCATCCTGCAGATTAAGCGTCGTATCGAATTTATAGAGCCACTGGCTGACGCATTGTTTACCGGGCTCATTTGCGGAAGGCGACAACGATTGCGCCGTCATCCAGATATGGCGGTTGTGATACATCAGCCGGGTAGGAGTATTCAGGGGATTGATCCCGGCAAGGCTTTTTCTTTCCAGCAACGTCCCGTCGTAATCATAATAATAGACATTTTCCTTGTCGTCCATAATGATCAATTGTCTTTCGACCGGATCGATCACATAATCGGTAACCAGGAAGTGCTGATTGTTGGTAACCCGGCTCAGGAACTTGCCGGAGCAGTCGAAATGGAAAAGCTGTCCGTTGCTTACCAGGAACAGTTCATTCCTGTCGCGCTTGATCTGCGTGGCATGTTTCAACCGGCAGTCGGAAGTCGTTTCCAACGGGATGGCGATCACCTCTTCGGCAATGTCGGACAGGGAACCTTTGGTAGTGCTTTTCACCGGCATATCTTCGCTTATAATCTTATAACCTTCGTTTATATAGATTATCCCAACGAGCAAAAGCAATAGTAAACAGGTCTTTTTCATTTCATCATTCATTTAAAAAGGAACGTAAATATAACGCTTTTATCTTCTGATTATTGAGCGAAAGGCTGATTTCTATTCACCTAGCTTTGCAGGAACACCCAGTTGTCGCCATCCGACATACCTTCGTCCCAAGTGAAACCTTCCCATGAGAAATTTTTCAGTTCTTCCGGGTCGGTGATCCGGTTTTTAAGTATGTGGCGGGTCATTTGTCCGCGTGCCATCTTCGTATAGATCACGATGGTTTTCGCGTTACCGTCTTTCCAGACTTTAAATTCGGGTGTGATGATGCGGGCTGCTTTGCCTAGCTTTTTCCAATCGAATGCCCCTTGTATCTCATGGCTGGCCAGATTCATCAGGATGTTGTCGTTCTTCTTTACCTCGTCGATCAGCAGTTCCGTCTGCCGTGGACGCCAGAAATTGTACATATTCCCTTCGCCCAGCTCCGGCAGTTTCACTTCATATTCCATCCGGTAAGGCTTGATCTGGTCGAGCGGGCGCAACAATCCGTAGCAGATGGAGGCGATCCGCAGATGGTCGTTGGCATACAAGAAATCTTCTTCCGTAAAATCTTTGGGGTTGATATTCTTGAAAACCACTCCGGTATAAGCCAGCAATGCCTGGAGAGAGCGAACCTCTTCGGTATGGAACTCCTGGAACCGGTTGTAATTCTCCAGTGCCAGTTTCGGGTTCAGCTTCAATATCTTTTTCAGTTCGTCGGTAGAGAACTGCGCCATATTCAGGGCGATTTCATTCGCTTCCTGTGCGAAACGGGGCGTCGATCCCGCAGGAGCTTTTATTTTAGAGGTGCCGGTCATTGTCTTGGCCGACGTGAGGATAATCAGCATATTTACTTGTTGTTTCTGGTTTATCGGGTAAATTTAATGCTTTCTTCCTTATATCCTAACTCAAAACATACGAATAACTATTATTTTTCTCCTATATTATTTTGCTTTTGAGCATGCTCGAAATTAATTTTTAGCATGGTCGAATTTAATTTTGAGCTAGCCCAAAATTGATTTTATGCTTGCACAAAAGAATAATTATTCGTATATTTCGAACTAAATAATAAGGACTTAAAACTTAAATCTATTGCTTATGTGTGCTAAATATACGTTCTATAAGAATCCGCCGAACCGTGAGACGGGAGAAACAGGTTCATTATATGCGAAAGTGGTCTCCGGTGGAAAGGTTACAACCGACAATCTGGCTGATGAGATAGCCGATATCTGTTCGTTCAGTTCCGCAGCTGTAAAGGGGG
>OGFC01000897.1_pt1 | contig 21894 bp, 22 predicted proteins | sample 1570841 | NCBI WGS metagenome assembly OGFC01 (sample SAMEA2582137, study PRJEB24529) | metagenome | biome: Human gut stool | place: China | collected 2011 | reverse complement strand
TCTTTCAATGCTTGAATTAACCCTGACCATTTTGCTGACGTCAGCAAAATGGTCAGAATCGGTTTAAGATATATTTCTTATCTTTGCCAACTTACAAAAGAGTATTCATGGAACAATCTGTCTTACAACTCAGTATCGAGGATTTGCTGCGTTATAAATTGGTTTTTAAGTCCTATCAGGATAAGTTGATCATTGCCCGGATAAATGGTGACGGTCATGAAAATCCGGGATTTAAGGAAGGTGTATCCATTCGATTGGATGCTTTTTCTATTTTTCTGGTGCGTCAGGGCAAGATAGAGATTACAATTGATGATTTTACCTATTATCTGACGGATAATGTGCTGTTGGATATTATGGATATGCATGCGGTAAAGGATTTTCGTTTATCTCCTGACTTCAGAGGGTATCACCTGATTATCGAAAGGAACCTGTTTGCCGAGATCATGCTGAATAGCCGCCGTATGCCTGCTGCTTATATCGCTTCGCGCCATAGCCGTCCGATCCAGAAATTGAAAGACGAAGAAGGGGCTTTACTGGAAGATTGCCTGTTGCGGATTGAACGTAACATGGAACGCACCGGTCATGCCTGGCAACGGGACATTGTCCTGAACGAACTGCGTGGCTTTCTTTTGGAAATGAATGATATCATTTACCAGGCCAACCGGGGAAAAGTAAACCCGAACCCACCCAGTAAAGACGTGCTTTTGTTCCTTTTTATCCAGCTGTTGAACAAAAATTGCCGGACGGAACATTCCGTTTCCTTTTATGCAGGTGAGTTATGTATAACTCCTGAATATCTTTCGCGTATAATGAAGAGTTTCAGCGGAAAAACCGTCAACCAATGGATTAGTGAAGCATTGATGCGTGAAGCTGAAATCTCCCTGCGTAACCCCGACCTGACCATTCAGCAAGTGGCTGATATGCTGAACTTCTCTGACCAGTCATCGTTCGGAAAGTTCTTTAAGAAGCATCGGGGCATTTCTCCTTTGGCTTACAAAAAGCAGTTTGTTGCAGAGTAGGGATAGTTGTCAGGCAATCCTTTTACTCTGGCACGTAAATGATTTTCCCGTTATATCAAAATGATACTACTATCCCGACTAATCGGGATTAATATAGCGGGTAAATTGAATTAGTATCGCGACTAATATTTTTTAACATATCATATGGGCTCCAAAAGAGGGTTTATATAAGCAAAATGTAATTGTGGGTTAGTGGTGTGGCGGGCTCAAATAAACGGATTGTAATTATAGAAAACTACTTCCCGCTTTTTTAAAGAAGCTTTCACATCGATCAGCCGCTGATTGGTGCTGCCGCGAAACAATAGACTTTCGTCATGGAGAGCCTGTTTGAATTTACCGTCGACCAAGACGTCTACATATTGGAGTAATGCTGCTTGTTTGGGATTCTCCAGTAGCTTCTCGAATTTGTATCCGGTATAGCACCAGATGTTCTTCCGGCTTTTCTCTTTGATGGCGCGCGCCAGCTTGGTGAACTCTTCCGGCTGGTACATCGGGTCACCGCCGCTGAAGGTTACATCCGCGAAATCATCGGCCAGCACCTTTTCCAATATTTCTTCGGTAGGAACGGGGCGGCCTTTGTTGATATCCCACGATTCGGGATTATGACAGCCCGGGCATTGGTTCGGGCAACCGGCAGCGTAGATGGCAGTCCGGAAACCGGGGCCATCTACGGTTGTATCTTCTATAATATCGATAATAGATAACATAGCTATTGACTGTTTATCAATTATGAATAATACGATCGTTCAATTCGGATAACTTGGCATTGTTCCAGCGATCGGTCGTACCTACCAGATAGCCGGTGATGCGTTGCAGTTTATCCAGGTGCTGGCTGCCGCATTTCGGGCAGGTTTCCAGGTTGGCATCTGCGTTTTCGTAGCCGCAATCCAGGCAACGGTTGCGGTTATGGTTTACCGAGCCGTAACCGATATTGTATTTATCCATCATATCGACCACTTTCATGATCACTTCCGGATTATGGGTCGCATCGCCGTCAATTTCGACATAGAAAATATGACCGCCACCGGTCAAAGCGTGGTAAGGCGCTTCGATTTCCGCCTTATGGCGGGCGCTGCATTTGTAGTATACCGGAACATGGTTGGAGTTCGTATAATAATCGCGGTCGCATATACCGGGCAGCGGGCCGAATTTCTTGCGGTCTCTTCCTGTGAACTTGCCGGAAAGACCTTCTGCCGGAGTTGCCAGCACGCTGTAGTTATGCTGATACTGTTCCGAAAACTTATTTACACGGTCGCGCATATAAGTCACGATCTTCAAACCTAATTCCTGTGAGTCTGCATCTTCACCATGATGTTTACCGGTAAGGGCGACCAGGCATTCTGCCAGCCCGATAAATCCGATACCCAATGTACCCTGGTTGATGACCGAAGCGATCGTGTCTGTCGGTTTCAGCTTTTCGCTACCCAGCCAGAGTGAAGACATGAGCAGCGGGAACTGTTTTGCATACGCCGTTTTCTGGAACTCCATACGTTCGTGCAACTGACGGGCTGTAATCTCCAGCATTTCATCCAGTTTGGCAAAGAAACGGGCAATACGTACCTCTTTATCTTCAATATCCATACATTCGATAGCCAGGCGTACGATGTTGATCGTAGAGAAAGACAGGTTTCCGCGACCGATAGATGTTTTCGGCCCGAAACGGTTCTCGAAGACACGCGTGCGGCATCCCATCGTTGCCACTTCGTACATATAACGCTGCGGATCGTCGGCTTTCCAATCCTCATGCTGGTTGAAAGTTGCATCCAGGTTCAGGAAGTTCGGGAAAAAGCGGCGTGCCGATACTTTACAGGATAATACATACAGGTCGTAGTTCCGGTCTTCCGGCAGATAGCTTACGCCCCGTTTCTTTTTCCATATCTGGATCGGGAAGATAGCCGTTTCGCCGTTACCGACACCCCGGTAGGTACTTTTCAATATTTCGCGGATGATGCAACGACCTTCCGCCGAAGTATCTGTACCGTAGTTGATGGAACTGAATACCACCTGGTTACCACCACGTGAGTGAATAGTATTCATATTATGGATAAAAGCTTCCATCGACTGGTGGACGCGGCTGGCTGTTTTATTGATCGCATGTTGTATGATCCGTTGGTCGCCTGTCAGGCCATCCAGCGGGCTGTTCACATAGTCGTCTACTTCTACCTGGTAGAGATGTGAATAATCGGCTCCGTTCAATTCTTCAAGCGTTTTTATCTCTTCGATAAAGCTGTTGCGTACGTAGGGAGCCAGATAAAAGTCGAAAGCCGGGATCGCTTGTCCACCGTGCATTTCGTTCTGGGCTGTTTCCAGTGAGATACATCCCAGTATGCTGGCCGTTTCAATACGTTTTGCCGGGCGCGATTCGCCATGTCCGGCAGAGAAACCGTATTTTAGAATGCGATCCAACGGATGCTGTACACAGGTCAGGCTCTTGGTCGGGTAATAATCCTTATCATGTATATGGAGGTAATTGTTGGAAATGGCTTCCTTCACCTCTTCGCTTAACAGATAGTCATCGACAAACGGCTTGGTTGTCTCGCTGGAGAATTTCATCATCATACCCGCGGGCGTGTCTGCATTCATATTGGCATTCTCGCGGGTGATATCATTCGATTTGATATTGATAATTTCCAGGAACATGTCGCGCGTTTTTGCTTTACGGGCAACGCTACGCTGATTGCGGTAAGCAATATATTTTTGTGCTACGTCTTTACGGCTACTGTTCATCAGTTCCAGTTCGACTGCATCCTGAATCGCTTCCACCGTCATTTGTGGTTCCCCTTTGAATGAAATATGGTCGACGATCTGGCGAATTAGCTGCAAATCGTCTCCTATTTCTGTGTGTAGCATGGCTTTTCTGATTGCCGTCACGATTTTCTCCTCATTAAATCCGACGATACGACCATCCCTTTTGATAACTGTCTGAATCATGATAATTGTATTGGTATATTACGTTGTTTTTGTACTTGCAAAGGTATGTCGTAACTACATACGGTGTTCTTTTTGGAAAACTTTTGTCTAGTTAAATTATGTCAATCATCTGGTATTCAGTAGCGTTTTTGCTAAAAGTGGAAAACTTTTGAATTTTGATGCTTTATTTTGTTTTCCAAAAAAGAAAATGTCGTTCTTTGTGCTGTTAGCTCTTATGTTTCAGCTTCTTTTGGTGGAACGCGAAAAAAATATATGAAAAATGATCCTGATATGACTAATTTTTCTATACATTTGCACCGAAATGGTTCTGTATTTTCGGTTCCGGGAATACAGATTAAAAGGGAATCGGGTGTAAATCCCGGACAGGCACGGGGCTGTGAAGCTCCGTTCAACATTCTGAAAACAACTTATGCCACTGACGATGCAGTAGATAGTCGTCGGGAAGGCTTCAGGATGGGAGTCAGTCAGAAGACCTGCCGTTCGTTAAAGGCTCATATCCTCGTGGGTTAGGATACGGGTTCGAAAAGATTATTTATTATTATAAAGTTATTAGATCATGGAGAAAGATTGTCCGCGTTGTGGTGTCTCCTTTGTTTGCCGGGTAGATAATATCGCTACCTGTCAATGTGCACCTGTGAATCTGGATGAGCTTCAACTTGCCTATGTAAAAATGCATTATCCGGGCTGTTTATGCCATTCCTGCCTGAATGAAATAAAGAAATATTTTTACGCCTGTGAAGTAAATCCTCACTATAAACGATTAAAGCATTGATATGATACGAAAAATACTAGTCGCGAACCGCGGTGAGATCGCTGTACGCGTGATGCGTTCCTGTCGTGAGATGGGAATACAGTCGGTCGCCGTCTTTTCGGAAGCCGACCGTACAGCCAGGCATGTCCTGTATGCCGATGAAGCCTGCCTGATCGGCCCTGCCGCATCAAAGGAAAGTTATCTGGATATAGAGAAAATTATCCGGGCAGCCAAAGAGCATCAGGCGGATGCTATTCATCCGGGGTATGGTTTCCTTTCCGAGAATGCCGGATTTGCCCGGAGATGCAAGGAGGAAAATATAATCTTCATCGGCCCGGCTGCTGAAACGATGGAAGCGATGGGGGATAAGATTTCAGCCCGTAAACGGATGATCGCGGCGGGGGTTCCGGTTGTTCCGGGTACACAGCAACCCTTACAGGATGCGGCCGAAGCTCTCCGTATCTGTAAAGAGATCGGTTTCCCGGTGATGCTGAAGGCTTCTATGGGCGGTGGTGGAAAAGGTATGCGACTGATCCACAAGGAAGAAGAGGTGGAGGAAGCTTATAACTCCGCCCGGTCGGAATCGCTTTCTTCTTTTGGGGATGATACGGTTTACCTGGAAAAATTTGTGGAAGAGCCGCATCATATCGAATTTCAGATATTGGGTGATAATCACGGAAATGTGATCCATCTGTGCGAACGTGAATGTTCGGTTCAGCGCCGTAACCAGAAGATCGTGGAAGAAAGCCCTTCTCCCTTTATTACACCGGAGTTGAGAGTGAATATGGGAGAGAAAGCGGTTGCAGCGGCGAAAGCTGTGAATTATTCCGGTGCAGGCACTATCGAGTTTCTGGTAGATAAACACCGGAATTTTTATTTTCTGGAAATGAATACCCGCCTGCAGGTGGAACATCCTATAACGGAAGAGGTCTTGGGTGTCGATCTTGTAAAAGAGCAGATCAGGGTGGCGAATAACGAGCAGCTTCACATCCGCCAGGAAGATATTGTGCAGCGCGGCCATGCCATCGAATGCCGTATCTGCGCCGAAGATACCGATGCCGGTTTTATGCCTTCGCCCGGTGTCATACGCCAACTGACCGAGCCCAACGGTATCGGCGTTCGTGTAGACAGTTATGTGTATGAAGGGTATGAAATACCTGTTTATTATGACCCGATGATCGGAAAGCTGATCGTATGGGCAACTACGCGGCAGTATGCTATCGAACGGATGCGTCGTGTGTTGCATGAATACAAGATCACCGGTCTGAAAACCAATATCAGCTATTTGCGCCGTATCATGGATTCTTCCGATTTCGTGAAAGGGAAATATGATACTTCCTTTATTGAGAAACATGCGGAGCAATTACAGCATCCGGTTGAAACCGGAGGTACGGAAACGGAGAATATCGCTATGATCGCTGCTTACATCGATTATCTGATGAATCTGGAGGAAAACAGTTCCGGAACCGCTGCGGATGGCCGCCCGATCAGCCGCTGGCGTGAATTCGGCCTGCAAAAAGGGGTTCTGAGAATATAGAACCGGCACATGGTAATTAGTACATCGAATAATTATTATTTATGGAAATACATATAGGAAAAAGGACTGCTGACGTGTCGCTGGTCAGTAAGGAGGGGAATAAGGTACAACTGACCGTCGACGGAGTTCCTTATGACGTCGATATCGTAATGGCAGAAAACGGAGCCTGTTCTATCTTGCATGACGGGGTGTCGTATAACGCCGAACTGATACGTGGAGCGGGCGGTAAGAACTATACTGTAAATACTCATTTCTTATCGTATAATATCGATATACTCGATACACAGGTGAAATATCTGCGTATGCGAAAGAACAGTGAGGAAAAGCAGGAGAACCGGATTATTTCTCCGATGCCCGGTAAGGTGGTGAAGATCCCCGTTCAGGTGGGCGACCGGTTGGAAGCCGGTGATATTGTCGCTGTAATCGAGGCAATGAAGATGCAGAGTAACTATAAGGTGAGTTCTGCCTGTACGGTTCGCGAAATCCTGGTGAAAGAGGGAGATTCAGTGACCAGCAACCAGGTGCTCTTGTCGTTGGATGTAATAACGGAAAAAGAAGATTAAAATGGAAAAAGAACAATTATATAAAACCTTCGGGGAACTGGACAAGGCCGCTTTACAGGGTGGAGGCGTTGCCCGTATCGAGAAGCAGCATGAGTCGGGAAGGATGACCGCCCGCGAACGTGTCGATATGTTGCTGGATAAAGGGACATTTAACGAACTGGATAAGTTTGTCGTTCACCGTTGTACGAATTTCGGTATGGATAAGAATAAGATCCCGGGGGATGGGATTGTATCCGGTTATGGAAAGATCGACGGACGGCTGGTATTTGTCTATGCCTACGACTTTACGGCTTACGGCGGTACGCTGAGTGCCACGAATGCAGCCAAGATCGTAAAGGTTCAGCAACTGGCTCTGAAAAGCGGTGCGCCTGTCATTGCCCTGAACGACTCGGGAGGTGCCCGTATCCAGGAAGGGGTAAGCAGTTTGGCCGGGTATGCTTCCATTTTTTACCAGAATACGATGGCTTCGGGGGTTGTCCCGCAGATATCGGCTATCCTGGGGCCTTGTGCAGGTGGGGCTTGTTATTCTCCGGCATTGACCGACTTTATTTTTATGGTGAAGGAAAAGAGCCATATGTTCATAACCGGGCCGGATGTGGTGAAAGCCGTTACGCATGAAGAGGTCGGCAAGGAAGAACTGGGAGGTGCCTACACCCATAGCAGTAAAAGCGGTGTGACTCATTTCATGTGTGACGCGGAGGAGGAAACATTGATGAGCATTCGCGAATTGCTGAGTTTCCTTCCGTCTAATAATATGGAAGATGCGCCGGTAATTTCCTGTACCGATGATATCCGCCGGGAGGAAGAAGCATTGCAGCAAGTCATTCCCGATGATCCGAATATACCTTACGATATCAAAGATATTATTGAACCGGTGGTCGATAACCATTATTTCTTTGAAGTAATGCCGCATTTTGCCAAAAACATCGTAGTCGGTTTTGCCCGTTTGGGAGGGCGTTCGGTCGGGATCGTAGCCAACCAACCAGCTTTTCTGGCAGGTGTACTGGATATCGATGCTTCAGACAAAGCCGCACGCTTTATCCGTTTCTGCGATTGTTTCAATATCCCCTTGATCACTTTTGAAGATGTTCCCGGATTCTTACCCGGCTGCCAGCAGGAGCATGACGGCATTATCCGCCACGGAGCCAAGATCGTCTATGCCTATGCCGAAGCTACGGTTCCTAAAATTACACTGATTACCCGGAAGGCTTACGGGGGTGCCTATATCGTGATGGCGAGCAAACCGACCGGAGCTGATATAAACCTGGCTTATCCGATGGCTGAAATAGCTGTGATGGGGGCCGAAGGTGCTGTTAATATCCTCTACCGGAAAGCGACAGGAGAGGAGAAGGTGCAGGCGATGGCTGAATATACGGAGAACTTCTCAAATCCGTACCGGGCAGCCGAACAGGGCTTTATCGATGAGATCATCATGCCCCGGCAGACACGTTTCAAACTCATACAGGCGTTGGAAATGGCAAAGAACAAAAGCCAGAGCAATCCGCCTAAAAAACATGGCAATATGCCATTATAAAATTGAAAATAAATAGATATGGAGTGGATAAATGAATTGCTGTGGGGAGAGGGAATAGGGCATTCTATTCTTTTATTATCTCTGGTAATCGCTGTCGGGATTCAGTTAGGTAAGATAAAAGTATTTGGTATCTCACTGGGTATCACACTGGTACTTTTTGTCGGTATTCTTCTGGGGCATTTCGGGTTTAGTATTAATCCCGCTGTTGTTCATTTCTTTAAAGAATTCGGATTGATCCTGTTTGTCTATTCGGTCGGTATGCAGGTTGGGCCGGGGTTCTTTTCTTCTTTTAAGAAAGGGGGAATGACGCTGAACGGGCTGGCATGCGGAATTGTTTTTCTGGGTGTCGTAACAACGTTAGCCATCCATTTTATAACGGATATCCCTATGCCGACGATGGTCGGTATTTTATCGGGGGCGGTAACCAATACTCCCGGTCTGGGAGCCGCGCAACAGGCGTTTACGGATATGACGGGGACATCGGATGAAACGATTGCGCTGGGATATGCCGTAGCCTATCCATTGGGTGTTGTCGGTATCATCCTTTCCATGTTGTTCGTCCGGTATATTTTTCATATTAGCTTTGAAAAAGAGACAGAGCAACTGGAAGCGGAGAACGATGTACATAACAGTGAAGCTACTCCTATATCGCTCGTTGTGAAGAATCCGGCTCTTTTTGGCCGTAAGGTAATGGAACTCGGAGCTTTTCTCGAACACCGGCAATATGTTATATCCCGTATCTGGCGGAAAAAGAGTAATAAGGTCGAAATTGTTACCGGAAGTACGATCCTCGAAGAGGATGATAAGATATTTGTGATTACCACGGAGCATGATGCGGAGACAATAAAAACGTTTGTCGGCCAGGAAATAGAAATGGATCGTAAACAATGGATCCCTGCTGAAAGTGAATTTGTCAGCCGCCGTATCCTGGTTACCAAACCGGAACTGACGGGCTCCCGGCTGGGAGATTTGCAGTTGCGGCGTTTACACGGTATCAACGTGACACGTGTAAACCGTGCCGGAGTCGAACTGGTGGCTACCCAGGGCTTGCAATTACAGGTGGGTGACCGCGTAACGGTGGTCGGTAGCGAACTGGCCGTTGATAAAGTCAGTATGATATTGGGTAATTCAATGAAGCGTTTGAATGAACCTAATCTGATCCCTATCTTTATAGGTATTGCTTTAGGTATTATTTTGGGTAGTATTCCCTTCTCTATCCCGGGGATTCCGCAGCCAATCAAACTGGGTTTGGCCGGTGGCCCGTTGGTTGTTTCTATCCTGTTAAGCCGGTTCGGATACCGTTATAAACTGGTTACTTATACTACCCAGAGTGCCAACCTGATGTTGAGGGAGATCGGTATAACCATGTTCCTGGCCTGCGTAGGTTTGAGTGCCGGAGAGGAATTTGTGGATACGATTGTAAATAAGGGTGGTTTTGCCTGGATCGGTTACGGTTTCATTATCACTATGTTGCCTTTATTGATCATCGGACTGGTAGGGCGGCATTTCTTTAAACTGAACTATTATACGCTGATGGGATTACTGGCCGGAAGTACGACCGATCCCCCTGCGCTGGCTTATGCGAATGCAACGGCCGGGAATGATGCGCCGGCTGTAGGGTATGCAACGGTTTATCCTTTGACAATGTTTCTGCGCGTATTGACCGCGCAACTAATGATACTATTCTTCTATTAAATTTATAAAATTTGGTTGTTAGAATATTGTTCAATAATAATTTTAAAGCCAGAAGCTCCGCCGAAGTGATTCGCCGGAGCTTCGTTCTTTTATAATATGTAAGGAAATGAAGTATTGTTATTAACCTGCCCCTCCCATTATATCCAGCAGTTCATTGGTGATGGCCTGCTGGCGGTTCTTGTTGTATTGCAATGTCAGTTCCTGGATCAGGTCGTTGGCATTGTCGTTGGCGGTCTGCATAGCCAGCATACGGGCGGCATGTTCGGCTGTCGTATTGTCGAGCAGTGTCGTGTAGATATGCAGGTGAAGGACTTTGGGAAGCAATAAAGCCAGCAGATGTTCGGACGACGGCTCCAGGATGTAATTGGCCGACATGCTTGTGGGAGTTATCTCCGGTAACGTGATCGGAAGGAATACCTTTTCGGTCAGTACCTGTTCCGCCATATTTTTGAAATGATGGTAGAGCAGTTCCACCCGGTCGGCCTGACCGGAAGTATAAAGCGTCATCATCGCAGTAGCCAGCTGGCTGGCATCTTCGTAGTTTAGCTTGTCACCTGCCTGAAGAAAGCTGTTGTCGGTCTGGTATCCGGCTTTATGCAGTTCGTCGGCGATCTTTTTGCCGACGGGATAAATGCGTACGGCAATGCCATCCGCCTCATACCGGTGAAGGCGGGCGGACAACTCTTTCCATATGTTGGCATTGAAAGCACCACACAGACCCGTATTGGACGAAAAGGCAACGATAGCGACCTGCTTCACTTCCCGCCGGGCGGTATAAGGGGTATTCAGTTCGCTTTCGGCAGCCAGGGTTCCGTTCAATATAGTGCTCAGCTTACTTTCGTATGCAAGCATATGTTCGACAATCGTCTGTGTATGATGCAGCTTGGCAGAAGATACCATCTTCATGGCGGAAGTGATCTTCTGTGTATTCCTGATCGATGCAAGACGGATTTTTATCTCTTTCAGTGATGCCATAATCTAGTTTCTATATTCAACCTGCTTTGTATGCTCCGCTTACCTGGTGAGCAGTTTCTTCCAGGATACGGCAAACATCGTCGTTTATCACTCCCGATCTCAGTACGTCGAGTACATCCCTCTGGTGATTGGTGATCAATGTCTGAAGATAGGCTTTTTCGAAATCATGCACTTTATCCAGCGGCACTTCCTTCAATAAGCCTTTCGTACCGCAATACAGGATCGCGATCTGATACTCGACAGGCATCGGGCTGTATTGGGGTTGTATCAGCAGTTGGGTATTTTTCTGTCCCTTATCGATCGTAAAGGCCGTTACCGCATCCATTTCGCCACCGAATTTCGTGAACGACTCTAGTTCACGGAACTGTGCCTGGTCTATCTTCAACGTACCGGCCACCTTCTTCATCGCCTTCAACTGGGCGTTGCCACCTACACGGGATACCGAGATACCTACGTTGATAGCCGGGCGGTTCCCCTGGTTGAACAGGTCTGTCTCCAGGAATATCTGTCCGTCGGTGATAGAGATCACGTTGGTCGGGATATAGGCGGAAACGTCGCCCGCCTGTGTCTCGATGATCGGCAAGGCTGTCAGCGAGCCGCCTCCTTTTACCAGATCCTTCATGCTTTCCGGCAGGTCGTTCATTTCGCGGGCTACTTCCTGCTGGTTGATGATCTTCGCCGCACGTTCCAGTAAGCGGGAGTGCAGGTAGAAGATATCGCCCGGGTATGCTTCGCGTCCGGAAGGGCGGCGAAGGATCAGGGATACTTCACGGTAAGCAACAGCCTGCTTTGACAAGTCGTCATAAACCACCAGGGCATGACGTCCGCTATCGCGGAAATATTCGCCGATAGCAGCTCCGGCAAAAGGAGCGAAATATTGCATCGCAGCCGGATCGGAAGCGGTAGCACTGACAACGATCGTGTAGTCCATAGCTCCTTTCTCCTGAAGCGTACTGACCAAAGAGGCTACGGTAGAGCCCTTTTGTCCGATCGCTACATAAATGCAGTAAACAGGGTTGCCTGCTTCGTAATTGCTACGCTGGTTGATAATGGCATCGATCGCGATGGAAGTCTTACCGGTCTGGCGGTCGCCGATAATCAGCTCACGTTGTCCGCGTCCGATAGGTATCATGGCATCTACCGCCTTGATACCCGTCTGCAACGGTTCGTTGACCGGCTGACGGAAGATCACGCCTGGCGCTTTCCGCTCCAGAGGCATCTGGTATTTCTTACCGACGATTTCGCCTTTGCCGTCAATCGGGTTACCCAGCGGGTCGATCACACGGCCGATCATATCTTCACTTACATTGATAGAAGCAATGCGGCGGGTACGTTTTACGGTATCACCTTCCTTCACCTGGTCGGTCGGGCCTAGCAATACGGCCCCCACGTTATCCTCTTCCAGGTTCATGACGATGGCTTCCATGCCGTTGTCGAAGGCCAGCAGCTCGTTGGCTTCGGCGTTATCCAGTCCGTAGATGCGTGCTACCCCGTCGCTTACCTGAAGCACGGTACCCACTTCCTCCAGATGGATGCTGGTATTGATACCTTCCAGTTGCTCGCGTAATATGGCGGAAACTTCACTTACTTTTATCTGGTCTGTCATACGTTTTTCTTTTTTAATTTCTTTCGATCAGCTTGTTTCTTATCTCCCGGAGTTGTCTGGAATAGCTGGCGTCGATCCGGATATTACCGATCCGGAGCACAAATCCTCCGATCAGTTCCGGCCTGATCACTCCTGTGAACTCGATCGTATCGCCTGTCTCTTCCTGCAACCGTTTCTTCAGATGCTCCCGGGTCGCTTCGTCTACCGGAACCGGTGTCTTGAACAATACCCGGGTGATCTTCTTATCCTTCCGGTACATATGGATATAGATATAGGCCATGAGCGGTAAGAGGCTTTCCCTTTTACGCTGCAATACCAACCGGATAAACCGGGTGAACAGGTCGCATACTTCCAGGCCGGCGGCCGTTGTCAGTAACTTAACTTTCTCCTCTTCGGGAAAGATCGGATTATCCAGTACGACTTTCAACCCCGGTTCCTGTTCGAAACTAACAGCCAGCATCTTCATATCATCATATACCCGGGTTTCCTGCTGCTTCTCTTTCGCAAGCGAAAAGAGCGCTTTGACATACCGGGAAGAGATTGTACCTACATCCATATCTTACGATTTACTAAACGAAACATTGTCGAGCAGTCCGTTGATGATCTTTTCCTGTTCATCGGTACGGCTGATTTTCTCTTTCATTACTTTCTCTGCGATAGCGACGGACAAGTCGGCTATTTCGGTGCGGACTTCGCGGATCGCTTTCTCCTTTTCCTCCCGAATATGCCGGGTAGCCTCTTCTACCTGCAGATGGGCTTCAGCGGTAGCCTTCCTGTGGGCTTCGCTGATGATCTCTTCTTTTTCAACCAGGGCTTGTTTCAGGATCTCATTCTGCTGCTCTCTTGCCTGGGCAAGGATCTTTTCGCTTTCGGCCTGTATGCCGGCAAGCTGTTCGTTTGCCTGGCGTGCCGATTCGAGGGATTGGTCGATGTATTCTTTCCGTTGTTCCACGGCTTTGATGATCACCGGGAACCCATATTTGGAAAGAATGACAAAGACAATTCCGAAGGAAAGGATCATCCAGAATAAAAGCCCTGCGTCTGGTGTGAGCAATGACATAGTTTACTTTTATTTTATTGGAATAATCCTAAGAAACATACCACGATCGCAAACAGGGCAACCCCTTCTACCAACGCACCCATAATAAGCATGGATGTACGGATATCGCCGGCTGCCGACGGTTGACGGCTGATTCCTTCAACTGCTCCTTTTCCGATCAGTCCGATACCGATACCTGCGCCGATAGCTGCCAATCCTGCTCCAACTGTTGCACCAAGTTTTGCCATGCCTGCACCGGCTGCTGCTTGTAATAAAATTGCTGATAACATAGTTTTTAATCTTTTAATTAGTAACCTTGTTTTTAATAAATATGTTTGTTCACTCTCTTACTTTGGCCAGTCCGATATAGTTGGCCGACAGCAGGGTGAATATATAGGCCTGCAAACATGCCACCAATAATTCGAGACAGTTCATAAACACGGTGAACAGTACTGAAACGACTGTCATCGTGCCGTTTATGGCTACTCCCATCGAAGCGGTGATGAATATCAGGCAAGTCAGTGCCAGAATGATCGTGTGTCCGGCCATGATATTGGCAAACAGACGGATCATCAGGGCAAATGGCTTGGTGAGTATGCCGAAAAATTCCACGAAGGGCATGATCGGCAACGGTAACTTCAGGAACAGGGGAGCATTCGGCCAGAATATCTCCTTCCAGTATTCCTTGGTAGCAAACAGGTTCACCGCCAGGAACGTACATCCTGCCAATACCGCCGTTACGGCAATATTACCCGTGACGTTGGCACCCCCGGGGAAAACCGGGATGATACCGATCAGGTTATTGATCAGGATAAAGAAGAATACCGTCAGCAGATAAGATGAAAAAGGCTTATATTCCTTTCCGATCCCTTCCTTTACAACTCCTTCATGGATATACATGACGGCCATTTCCATCAGCCCGGTAAATCCGCCGGGTGCTTCATTGGGATGCTTCTTATACCAGCGGGCTGTCCGCAGTACGATAAAAAGCAATATCCCGCAACTGATCAACAGGCCGACTACATTCTTGGTGAGCGACAGGTCGAGCGGTTTCACCTCTTCCCCTCTGCTGTTCTTCTCCACCACTTTTCCGGCATGTTCGCCTTCTCCTGCCACATAATAATTATGATGTACATTTCCGTGATGCAGGTGGGAGGAGAGGAACATATCCCAGCCGCGCTCCTCGCTCTTTACCAAAACGGGAAGCGGTATGGAGATCTCCTTGCCGTTCCATTCGGTAATATGCCAGGTGTAAGCATCCCGGATATGGGAGAATACGATATCCTGCACATCCACCTTTCCAGGTTCTTCACCTGCAGCCGCCGCATTTATCGGGGCACTGATACAGGCCAGTAGCAGGAAGGTAAACCAAAACAGGTATTTACTTTTTATTCTGTTCATCTTTTTCTCTTTTCTCACTTTTCAACCTCTTTTTCTCATATAGATACATGGTATATGTCTCCAGTACGAGATAAATGAAATAAAACAACATCATCGTAAAGCCAAAGGCTTTCAGGTTCTGTCCGACAAATGCGGCATACAACCATAAGAAAACAAGCGCCAGTAAGATTTTGCATAACCGGACTACCATATAAGTAACGATCGTGACGTCGCCATGTTTTCGTTTTACATGGTCGAGGAAGAAAGTCATTAACATGGCCATCAACCAGTAAAAGACCGGGATAGACGGATACCATTCGAAGTAAATCGAAGGCCATATCGTGTATAACAAACCTCCTAAAGTGACACCGATGACTACATTTATAAAAGTAATCAGGCCCATTAGCTTCATTCTTAATCTACCGCTGCTCATGATCGTATTTTTCTTCGATGCATACGGATAGGGTATCATCTTTTATATCAACGAATCCGCTCTGTATCTTTATTTCCTGTTGTGTTTCCTTTTCTTTTGTCTGATACCGGATGACACCTTCTTCCAGCGCGGCTATCATAGGAGCGTGATGCGGCAATACATCGAACGATCCGGCAATACCCGGAAAGGATACGTAGTCTGTTTCATCTTTGAATAAGATGCCTGCGGGTGATATGATTTCCAGTTCCATACGTTATTAATTAGCTTGTTCTGCCAGTTTCTTTCCTTTTTCGATCACATCCTCGATCGTACCTACGTTGAGGAAGGCCTGTTCAGGGATATCGTCTGTTTCACCATCCATGATCATATTGAATCCGCGGATCGTGTCTTCGATAGAGACCATTACGCCCGGTATGCCGGTGAACTGTTCTGCCACGGCGAAAGGCTGCGACAGGAAACGTTGTACACGGCGGGCACGGTTTACCGTCTGGCGGTCTTCGTCCGAAAGTTCCTCCATACCCAGGATAGAAATGATATCCTGCAACTCCTTGTTGCGTTGAAGGATCTGTTTTACACGCTGGGCTGTTTCGTAATGTTCCTTTCCCACGACCAACGGGTCGAGGATGCGGGAAGTCGATTCCAACGGGTCGACAGCCGGATAGATACCGAGCTCGGTGATCTTACGGCTCAACACGGTGGTGGCATCCAGGTGTGTAAAGGTGGTGGCCGGTGCCGGGTCTGTCAAGTCGTCGGCAGGCACATAAACTGCCTGTACGGACGTGATCGAACCTTTCTTTGTCGAGGTGATACGCTCCTGCATGGCTCCCATTTCGGTGGCCAGTGTCGGCTGGTAACCTACGGCTGACGGCATACGTCCCAACAGGGCGGACACTTCCGAGCCTGCCTGGGTAAAACGGAATATGTTGTCGATAAAGAACAGGATATCGCGTGTTTCGCCTTCGGGCGCCAGGTCACGGAACGACTCTGCAATGGTCAATCCGGATAGAGCTACCGAAGAACGGGCGCCCGGCGGTTCGTTCATCTGTCCGAACACCAGTGTAGCCTGCGATTTGGCCAGTTCCTCATGATCAATCTTCGACAGATCCCAATGGCCTGCTTCCATGCTTTCGAGGAAGGCCTGCCCGTAGCGGATCACACCCGACTGGATCATTTCGCGCAACAGGTCGTTCCCTTCGCGGGTACGTTCACCCACACCGGCAAAGACCGAGAAACCGTTATTCTTTTTAGCGATGTTATTGATAAGTTCCATGATAAGAACGGTTTTACCTACGCCGGCTCCTCCGAAAAGTCCGATCTTACCTCCTTTGGAATAGGGTTCCAACAGGTCGATGACCTTAATACCTGTGTAAAGTACATCTTTACTGGTAGTCAAATCCTCAAACTTTGGCGGTTCGCGGTGGATGGGGAGAGCGCCTTTCCGATCCAGTTCATCCATTCCGTCGATCGAATCGCCGGTAACATTCATCAAACGTCCTTTTACCTGGTCGCCGACCGGCATAGTAATAGGTGAGCCGCATGAAACGGCTTCCATTCCCCGCTGTAGTCCGTCTGTCGTATCCATCGCGACTGTACGGACTGTGTTTTCCCCAATATGTTGTTGTACTTCGACAATCAACGCTTTCCCATTGGGACGGGCTATCTCCATAGCGTCATGGATGCGGGGCAACACTATTTTTACTTCTTTTTCATTATCGAAGTGAATATCCACAACCGGACCGATAACCTGCGAAACGTAACCTTTTGTTTCTCCCATACAATTCTTTTTAACCTTTACAATCTGTTTTCAAGGTTGCAATATTACGAAAACAACCTGCCGGAATTCCGAAGATATTACTTTTTGGGCTTTTTTGCATTTAGTTAAACTTTAAACTATTTTTGAATGTGTACCTAAATGAACCAATAACTTTTTGATATGGAACAATTCAGAGACGAATTGGCTAAAATCTTACTCCGGAAGTGATTATTTTTGGTCTCAATCAAAAGTAGGATGAAAATCCTTATTCTGTTTTTCTTTGTTAAAATTCGGCTTTTTCAGAAGGTTTCGTATAAAAAGTGTAAGAGGCTGCCCCATATGTTATAATGAGACAGCCTCTTACTATGTATTATTACAATTTGTTTTTACCATTCTAGGAATTTACCACGCTGACGGCGTTTTTCCAATTCCTCCTGCAGATACCTTTTGCGGTCTTTGGCGATGTACTGGCGGGCAAAGATATTAGGAACGGCTACTCCCAGCGAGATGCAAAGGATGATCAGTGCCGAATTGATACCGTTGGCAAAAGCGTTGGTGACTTCGCCAATCACTCCGTGCATATTGATAAACGCCAGTAACGACCGGTACATCAGTACCCCCGGAATCATCGGGATAACGGAAGGGATCGTCAGTACGTGGTTAGGTACATGAAACCAATGGACTGCCTTTACCGCAAGGAGACTGACCACAAAACTTCCCATGAACGAACCGATAACAGGCCCGTAACCCAGTTCGAAGTTGACGAAGTTACGTGTACATACCGCTATTATACCTCCTACGGCCACCACCCATAACAGGCGGCGCTGGATATTGAAGATCATAGAGAACCCCATGGCGGCAATAGCGGCTGCGATTGCATATGTAAGATAGGATTCATGGGGAACCATACTCAGTTCACTGAACTTATGGTCGATCGCGATGTCATTCATCACAAGTACACGCATGGCAAATGTGATACCGAAAGTCATGGCTCCGACCATCATTGCCGTATTGGCGGCACGGGTGATCCCGACTAGCAAATGATTGTCGATCATATCATCCACGAAATTGATCAGCGGTACACCCGGCACGATGAACAGGGCACAGGCCAATAGCGGATGATAAGGTGTAGCGGATAACCCCGAAAAGGATGAAACATACGCCAGGCATGTGGAAACAAAAGCGGCGAGTGCTATAGCCATATACACATTCAGGCCGGCCTCTATGCAACGGGCACGAACCCTGAAGCCTATAAACGCACTAATGGAAGCAAACAAAAAGGCGATCCAGTCGCATCCGAACAACTTACAGAATCCTCCACAGGCAAACCCTGCTCCGATGGCTACTAGATAAGGTATATAGTTACGCGGTTTGCAGGCTATCTTTTCCAGTTCTTCCTCGTATCTGTCCAGCGAATAGTCTTGCTCGATGGCATGCCACGACAGATCGCTGATCTGTGAGATCATGGTCATATTAATACCATGCTTCTCGCATTTCTGGAATTTGGAGAATGAGTTTTTCTCATCACTCACATTTACCATGATCATCGTCCACCGAATATCGATGTGTAATTTCTCTTCCGGGATACCCATAAAGGCCGCTACCCGCTTCATGTTTCGTTCAATACGGTTCGTATCGGCAGCACTCTCCATCAATAGCTTGCCTGTACGGAGCAAAAGATCTAATTTGCGTCGTAATAACAATACTTCTTTGTCTGTCATCTTTTTGTTTAATCCTTAAATGTATCTAATAACCTAAACGAACGGTAACAATGAAACCAGTTCGGGGTGTAAAGATACTGCTTTTCCTCGTTATGTTCAAAAGGGAAAGTCCATGTAGAAGGTAAAGTGTAAATTATCGTCCGGATCTGTAATATAGAATGTAGGTTTTGTGAATTGATGAAATTTCTGGTTGTTTATTTGTAGGTGTCGATAAATTTTGCGAATATTGTGCAGGAATCGGATCGAGTATTTTATAATGATTGAATATTAGAGTATTGTTCGGATTTGATACGATAAAGATCAAAGGTGCGGACTTTTTAACATTAAATTTTTTATCAATCGAAAATGAAAATTCAACACACAAGCATGTTATATGCGATTGCTTTATTGTTTTTCTCTTTGGAATTTGCTTTGGGTATTAACAGCTTCTCGGTACCGGTCTTAAAAAATATGTTTCAACTATCGAGCGTTAGTTCTTATTGATGTATGCGTTATATATATGATAAATCAACAAAAGATTATTGTGAATAAGAAATGAAGAAACATTTTTTAGGGATTGATATTGGTGGATCCTGGTTAAAAGGAATGCTTGTCTCATGCGATGATGATTGTTCGGCCCGACAATTGGCTATGGAGTGTCGTCATAAGAAGCCGGTTCGGGTGAGTAGCCATTTAGGTCGTGAGGCGACAGTTCATGATTTCATTCAGAGTTTGGAACTCTTGTTAAAGGACTTGAATATTGATGCGAGAAAAATAGATGGGATTGGGATCTCGTCTGCGGGTATAGTTCACTATGACGGTAGCGGAGTGGCATTATGTGCTTCTCACTTAAATGCATTGATGTCAAAGGAGTGGATCGACTATTTGAAAGAACAAACCGGAACTTCGGTTGTTTTGATTAACGATGCGGAAGCGGCTTGTATTGGTGCGGCGAGTTTAGATTATTTATCCGGTAACGTTTGTTATGGAATAGCACCTATTGGTACCGGGTTGGGTTTTGTAGTGTTGAGAAATGGACGAAGATGGTGTGAGGCCTCGGTTCAGTTGCCTCTTTTAGGATCGGTTTATACACAACCAGATTCTAATTTTGATACTCTTGTCGGTGTATCGAAATATGCTCGGTTGGGAAACAGTAATAGTTTATGCGAGTTCTTGACAGAAAAAGAACATGAAAATTTAAGGAATACTTATTTGGATAATCTGGCCGGAGTGATTTATTCTTCTTCTGTGATTTATGGGGTTGAGGAGTTTTGTATAGCGGGCGGATTAGCGAATGCCGTTACTTCATTGGATTGGAATTTGGAATCAAAATTAGAGAAGTGTTTGAGCCATTACCCAATGTATAACCAAAAAAAGTTACGAGTACGTGTTTTTAAGGAAGGAAATCAATTACCGTTGATAGGGGCTGTGTTGTTGGCCAGAGGGAATAGTTTTGCTATCGAGAACCGCCAAGTTTTAGCTTATTCCGATATGCGAACGGAACAACCGTATGACGCATCTCTTATGTTAAACAAATTGGATACGGCCTCTGTGTTGGAAAAGTTGTTTATGTTGGAACAAGAGGCCGGATCGAGATTGAAAGATTCATTACCGGTTCTCAAATCTATTATTGATCAGATTGTTCCTAAATTGTCAAATGGAGGCCGGTTGATTTATGTAGGATGTGGAACAAGTGGGCGTTTAGCTGCGATAGATGCGGTAGAATTAGCTTGTACGTTTGGTTTTCCGCGAGATAAGGTGTTGACGTTTATTTCTGGGGGTATAACGGATGCCGCGATAGATATAGAACAGAATTTCGAGGAGGATGCAAGTGCTGTTCCGGAATTATTAATGGCTAATGTTTCACAGAAGGATGTGGTTATTGGTATTTCCGTAAGCGGAAAGGCTTTTTATGTGCAGTCCGCGTTAGCTTATGCAAAAAAAGAGGGGGCTTTATCGGTTATGATTCAGGCTGTTGATATGGAACTTCCTTTTTGCGATTATGTCTTACCTTTGAATACTGGGGGAGAATTAATCGCCGGCAGTACTCGGATGAAAGCTGGTACCGCGACAAAGAAGGTACTTAATTTTATTTCGACAACCGTCATGATTCGACTAGGGAAAGTATATGGCTGTTATATGACGGAACTGGAATGTCTCAATGAGAAATTAAGGGAACGGGCTGTCGGGATACTCCGGATTTTATTTGGATTGTCTGACGCGGAAGCTTTGGACAAACTGAAAGAAAATAACTATAACTTAAATCAGACAATCAAGAAAATCTCAATTGACGAATGAAGAAATGAAGATATTCGGTGGTCATAAACGTGCTTATATAGATAAGGAATATGAATTGATATCGGAATTGAAGCGAGGTGATTATGACGCTTTCGATAAACTTTACAATTTATATGCTGATAGTTTATATAGCTTTATATTGAAAATGACGAAATCTCGTTCTGAATCAGAAGATATTCTACAAGAGACTTTTTAAAAAGTCTGGTATATGAGGGAGAAGATTTCACCGGATAAATCTTTTAAATCTTTTCTTTTTACTATATCCCATAATTTGATCATTGATTCATTTAGGATAAAGCTAAACAATATAGATTTTGAGTTTTTTCTACAAAATGATATAGAACATCCTTTAGAGAACTCGATGGAAGAGAGTTCGGAAGATTTTTTAAAACTATTATCGTTGGCTAAGAGAAAGATTTCAGATAAACAACGTGCTATCTTTGAATTGAAATATGAAAAAGGGTATTCTAATGTCGAGATTGCAGAGAAGTTGAATCTTTCTGAGAAAACAATCAGGAATCAATCGTCGATTATTGTAAATATAATAAAAAATGCTCTGGCTTTGATTATCTTGTTTATTATTAGTCGATAATGAGTATGTAGGTGGTGTATGCCGGAATGACTGGGAGGCCGAATAAAATCTTCTATATGGATTTTATTCGGCCTTTTATAGTTTTTGG
>OGFC01000892.1_pt1 | contig 22002 bp, 9 predicted proteins | sample 1570841 | NCBI WGS metagenome assembly OGFC01 (sample SAMEA2582137, study PRJEB24529) | metagenome | biome: Human gut stool | place: China | collected 2011 | reverse complement strand
ACAAGTTTTTTAGTATTGAAGTAATTAATTTGTAAACCTATTTCAGGTAAAGTCAAAGTATGTACCCTGAAAGTGTTTCATAGTAGTGAAACAACTGTTTCACCTAGGAGAAACAAGTGTTTCTTCATAGTGAAACAAACTGCCGATACATACATAAGAGGCGCAGTTCCCTCGATGAAAAGCCCTAAATCATCGGGGATGGACAATAATATACCTCATCTTAGACTATTTGTGCCAATAGAATTCCGTTTTAGAACCTATCTTTGTGATACGAATTAGAAATAAGTAATATGAGAAACACTGTCTTTTGTCTGGTACTATTGCTATTTAGTACATCTCTCTTTGCTTCGCGTAAAGAAATATTATTGAATAATGATTGGAACTTCCGCTTCTCGCATCAGGTACAGCGTAACAGCGGTCGGCGTGTCGACCTGCCCCATACATGGAACAGCGGCGATGCCCTTATCGGTACGCAGGATTATTATCGCGGAATGGGCAATTACGATAAAAAACTATTTGTTAAGCCGGAGTGGGAAGGCAAACGTCTCTTCCTGCGCTTTGAAGGGGTGAACACCATTGCTACCGTTTTCGTTAACTCGGTTTGTCTGGGTGAGCATCGTGGCGGTTACGGAGCGTTTGTGTTCGAGATCACCGACCATGTGAAATATGGTGCCGATAACGAAATCCTTGTGAAAGTAAACAACGCCCTGCAACTGGATATTATGCCGCTGGTAGGCGACTTCAACTTCTACGGAGGTATCTACCGCGATGTTAATCTGATCATTACCGACCCCGTCAATATATCGCTGACCGATTATGCATCTCCCGGTGTCTATCTCATACAGAACAAGGTGACGAAGGAACAGGCGGATGTGCGGGCGAAAGTCCTGCTGTCGAACGGTTCGTCTGCCGGGCGACCGGTGCAGGTAAATGTAAAGATACTGGATGGCGATAAGATCGTACAACAACAGGATATGAACATTACTGTTGATGCCAAACAGACGCATACGGCCGATTTCGACTTCTCCATAAAGAATCCTCACCTGTGGAACGGCCGGAAAGATCCGTTCATGTATCGGACGGAAGTTACGTTGATGGCGGACGGAAAGGTGATCGACAAGGTCGTTCAGCCCCTCGGCCTGCGTTTCTATCATGTGGATGCGGAAAAAGGGTTCTTCCTGAACGGGGAACATCTGAAGCTGCATGGCGTGTGCCGTCATCAGGATCGTGCCGAAAGAGGGAACGCCTTATATAAGGAACATCACGAAGAGGATGCAGCGATCATTGCTGAGATGGGAACGAATGCCATTCGCCTGGCACATTATCTGCAAGCCACTTATTTCTACAGCCTGATGGATACATATGGAATTGTGACTTGGGCGGAAATACCTTTTATCGGCCCGGGCGGTTATCTGGACAGAGGTTATAACGACCTGCCTGCTTTCCGTGCAAACGGAAAAGAACAGCTGAAGGAGCTGATCCGCCAGCATTACAACCACCCGTCGATCTGTTTCTGGGGATTATTTAACGAACTGAAGACAATCGGTGATAACCCTATCGAATATATAAAGGAACTGAACGACCTGGCACACCAGGAAGACCCGACACGCCCGACTACGGCTGCCAGCTTCCTGTCGTACGATAGCGATATCAGTAAGATCACCGATGTGATTGCCTGGAACCAGTATTTCGGCTGGTACGGCGGTTCCCCCTCCGATATGGGAAAATGGCTGGATGCCAACCATGCCGCGCATCCGGAATATAAGATAGGTATCAGCGAATACGGGGCAGGGGCAAGTATCTATCACCAGCAGGATTCTGTTAAGCCGGGCGTTGCTTCCGGCTGGTGGCATCCGGAGAACTTCCAGACGTTCTATCACATGGGAAACTGGGAAGCGATTGCCGAACGCCCGTTTGTCTGGGGTTCGTTTATCTGGAACCTGTTTGACTTCGGAGCCGCTCACCGCACGGAAGGCGACCGTCCGGGGATCAACGACAAAGGACTGGTTACTTTCGACCGTAAGGTGAAAAAGGATGCTTTCTACTATTACAAAGCAAACTGGAACAAAGACGACCAGTTCGTCTATATCGCTAACCGTCGCCACCGCGACCGCGATACAAAAGTGACCGATATAATGGTCTTCTCCAACCTGCCGCAACTGGAACTGTTCGTAAACGGCAAAAGCATCGGCAGGCAGGGGCCGGACAATTATGCCACATTCATCTGGAATAGCGTGAACCTGGCGGAAGGCGATAATACGATTGAAGTTCGGTCTGTACAGAAGAAAAACACTATAACGGATCAGGTGATCTGGAATTGTAAATAGAGAGGTGTTTTCTACTCAAATGATATCCCGGTCAAGAGAGTAAGGAGATTTATATATTTGTAGCATGCTTCCTTTTGACCGTAAACGCTTAAGGAGTAAGGTGTCTGATAAATGATGCCTTGCTCCTTTTTTATTTGGTATCATAGTTCTTAGTGAACTATGATCTTTTAGCAAGTCGAACATTACGGACGCAAAAATAAGGTATCATGGAGTTGGGGAGCACATAAATTAGTCTGATTGATGTGCACTAATTGTCCACAGATAGAGTTTTAACATAATGAATAATCGTATCTTTCTTGCTAATAATCTACAAGATAGCCTGCTTAATGGTTTATTATCTCCTGTTTATTTCAATTTACCGCTTTTTCTACCTGCGTTCGGATGCCGGGTAGAAAAGATTGTCTGTTTTTATCTTCCAAATCATCCTTCAGTTCCTTTTTATCAACCGATGAAAATGTGAGAATACCTTAATTTTTCAAGCCAAAGCATAGGTTGTCTTTTTCTTTTCTGTCCATCTATAATGCTGAATAAATATGTCTTAGAATCACCTTGAAACTATGATTATTTTGTCTTTAGGGCACTCTTCGAATTGATAATGCTTCTTAACCGATGTATAGGAATAAATAGGACTTAGTTCACTAAGAACTATTTCCTTTTATGCATAGTAACGAACAAAACCAAGAGTAATGCACGGCGGTATTTGACCGGTATCGGTGTGCGCAAACACATTTTATTCATTAACTAAATCTGGTGTTATTATGACAAAGGATTTTAATCGTTTTTATTTATCTAAGATGTTCATAGGGACTACTATGTTCCTGACATCGGTAGGAGTGGCTTCGGCCGATCCTGCTAATCCGAGGAAAGAAGTACCGGAGTCCGGTGTTTTTGTCGCTTCGCCACAACAAGCAACAAAGAAAGTAACCGGAACAGTTGAAGACGCCATGGGCCCGATTGCCGGTGCCAACGTTGTAGAGAAGGGAACAACGAACGGAACGATTACCGATATGGACGGTAAGTTCACCTTAGATGTCTCTCCGAATGCTGTATTGGTGGTATCTTTTATCGGATACACGGAGCAGCAAATTCCGGTAGGCAACCAAACCTCTTTTACTATTCAGATTAAGGAAGACTCACAGGCTTTGGACGAAGTGATTGTCGTGGGTTATGGTACACAAAAGAAAGTGAACCTGACCGGTTCTGTCTCTTCCGTCGATTTCGCGGATCAGGCTTTGTCGCGTCCGATCACGAATGTATCGAATGCCCTGGCCGGATTGAGTGCCGGTGTGCAGGTAATGCAAAATTCAGGACAGCCGGGTAGCGACGGTTCGAAGATCCGTATCCGTGGTGTCGGTACGTTGAACAATCAGGATCCGCTGGTGCTGATCGATGGTGTCGAAGGATCTATGGACCTTGTTAATCCGCAGGATATCGAGTCGATCTCAGTCCTGAAAGATGCCGCTTCTTCTTCTATTTATGGATCACGTGCAGCGAATGGTGTCGTTTTGATCACAACCAAGAAAGGGAAAGCCGGTAAGCTGTCCGTTTCTTATTCAGGACGTATCTCTTATGCACAGCCGACGAACCTGATCGACCAGGTGACCGATTATGCCGATTACATGGAATGGCTGAACGAGTCGTTCGAAAACATCGGCCAGCCGAACCATTTTGCCCAGAGCACGATCGACCTGTGGCGCGAAAAGTCGAAAGATCCGAATGGATTGAACGAGAACGGCGTACCTAATTACATCGCTTATCCGAATACCGACTGGCAGAAAGCTTTGTTCGGGCATGGTTTGATAAACGATCATAATGTATCTGTGAACGGCGGTACGGAGAAGCTTCGTATTTTGATGTCTGCCGGTTATCTGGATAATCCGGGTCTGGTAGATAATACCGGTATCAGAAAGTATTCCCTGCGTGCCAATATAGAGGCGGATGTCACTAAATGGCTGACAGTGGGAACGCGTACCTTTGCTTCCCAGGAAGATAAAGAAGCCGGAAACTTCGACAATGCAAATAACTACCTGCGCCAGACAACTCCCGGTCTGTATCCGGAACTGAACGGACAGTATGGTTACCCGGAAGCTTCGGAAGAAAGTGCCACTGCCAACAGTATCCTGGCTTTCCTGAATGCACAGGATGGCAAAAAGCAGAAGACGAACTTCAACACGACCTTGTATTCGCGTATTTCTCCGATAAAAGGGTTGTCATGGGATTTCAACCTGAACTATAAGCGGTATTGGGAAGATAACCAGACCTGGACGAATCCGTATGAAAAGGTGAAGTTTAGCGACGGCACTATTATGTCTCCGGCAACCGAACCGTCTGAAATGACTACTTATTTCTATAACCGTGCTGATTATAGCTATACATTACAGAACATATTGCGTTATAACATTACGATCAATAACGATCATGATCTGGGCGCATTGGCAGGTTACGAAGAGTATTACTACAAACGGGATACCCGTAATGCAACAAAGAAAGGGTTGATCGACTCAAGTATCCATACACCCGGCTCTGCTACGGAAATGGTCAGTGTGGGTGGTGGTGCTTTCGACCGTGCCAGCCGTTCCTTCTTCGGACGTATCAATTATGCGTATAAGTCCAGATATTTGTTTGAAGCGAATTTGCGTCACGACGGTAATGCCCGTTACCATAGCGATTACCGTTGGGGTACTTTCCCTTCTTTCTCGGCTGCCTGGCGTATTTCGGAAGAAAGTTTTATGATAAACACCAAGAACTGGCTGGATAACCTGAAGCTTCGTGTCTCTTACGGATCGGTCGGTAATAACGGGGGAGATGATGTAGGGGAATATGAATATCAGTCTACCTACGGCGGTAGTAAGTATCCGTTCGGAGGAAAACTTATCTCCGGTCTGGCTTCTACTTCCATTGCCAACTCTATGTTGTCGTGGGAAACATCGAAAATGACCAATGTCGGTATCGACCTGAATGCGTTGAACAACCGCCTGTCGTTCACGATGGATGCGTTTGTTAAGAATACGACCGGTATCTTGTTTACGCCTTCTATTTATCTGACAGCCGGTAATAAAGGGGCTCCCCGTAAGAACATAGCGGAGATGAGCACGAAAGGTGTCGAACTGTCGTTGGGATGGAAAGACCAGATTGAAGAAGTAAGCTATTCTGTTAGCGGAAACTTTTCTTATACGCCAAATAAGATAAAGAAATATAAAGGAGAATTAGTAGCCGGTTATGATGAGAACGGCGAATGGAAGAGTAATATCGGAGATGTAGCTTCCAGTACTTCTGCCGTGAATCCGGTTATTGAAGACCGTATCATGAAAGAATACTACGTACGTAATCCATATAAAGGTTCCGGAAAAGGATATGCGACCGACGGAGTGAACGGAGGCCCGACAGACGGTATGATCCGTACGGAAAGCGATATGGAATGGCTGAAAGCGATGATCGATGCAGGCCATACTTTTATGCCGAACAAGACGGTTGCGAAGGATAAGATCTGGTATGGCGACTATATCTATGCCGATGCCAACGGTGACGGCATCTACGGAGGTTCGGACGATAAGGAATTCCAGGGAGTATCTTCCGACCCGAAATTCAATTTCGGTTTCCAGATGTCTGCCGCATGGAGAGGATTTGATATCTCTATGAACTGGGCCGGTGCTGCCGGATTCAAGTTGTATTGGGGGGCGTCTACCGGTTACAACTCACCGACTACACGTGTAGGTGTGGCGCTGGGTACTGATATCGCCAATAACCATTATTTCTATAACCCGGAGAACCCGTCTGATCCGCGCACAAATCAGGCCGCTAAGTATGGCCGTCTGGTGAATGGTGAAAGCGGTTATCAGAATGTGGAAACATCTTCCTTGTATTTGTACAATGGTAACTATCTGAAATTAAAGAACCTTACTTTCGGTTATACAGTGCCGGCGCACATTTCCAAGAAGTTTTTTACGGATAACCTTCGTGCGTATGTTTCTATCGAAAACGTATTCAATATTACGAAATATCCGGGACAGGATCCTGAACTGGGAGCTACCCCTGAATATACTTCATTGAGACAATTTGCATTTGGTGTTAACATTTCATTTTAAAGCGTAGAGAGTTATGAAATTAATAAAGAATATTTGTTTGTTAGGCGCTTCTATCGCTCTGTTGACAGGGTGTAACAGCGACTTGATGGATCTGACCCCGTATGACTCGATTGCGTCCGGTAATATGTGGACGACAGAAAACCTGGCGGATATGGGTGTGACAGGTATCTATAATGTTCTTCGTTCCGAGAACGTGGCCGGTGACCTGCACAAATTTGACAGTTATGGTGTTTCGGCCGATTACCGTGATGGCAACTACTCCTTGTTGAGGGGGAATGCAACTACCGGCGACGGACAGTTCTCCGGTTACTGGAAAATCAATTATGAAGGTATCAGCCGTTGTAATGACGCTATTACCAACTTACCGAAAGCTCCTCTGTCGTTGGAGAAGCTTTCCCGCCTGACTGCTGAATCCAAGTTTATGCGTGCTTTCTTCTATTACAGACTGAACATGATGTATAAAGGAGTCCCCATCTATCTTGAACCGGCTGAATTGGATGAACTGGTGAAAGGTCGCAATACTGAAGCTGAGGTATGGGCTCAGGTGATCTCCGATTTGACAGAGGCTATCGATACACCCGACCTACCGGATAAATATCCTGCCGGTGATGCCAGTTATGGACGTGTTACCAAAGGGGCTGCCTATGCTTTACGCGGTAAAGTTTATATGTGGATGAACGAATGGGCGAAAGCTGAGGCCGATCTCCGTAAAGTAGGGGAATTGGGCTATGGCTTGTTCCAGGGTGAATACAAACAGTTGTTCAAGGAAGCGAACGAGCAGTGCGAAGAAATGATCTTCTCTCTACAGTGTATCGGTGAGAGTGGCTATGGTAACAATTTCTCTTTCCGCTATGGTACGCGTAGTTCTTTCGGTTCCTGCTGGAATACATATCTGGTAAGCACGGACTTTGTTGAAACATACGAATGTGCAGACGGAAAGCCGTTCAACTGGGATGATTATTTACCGGGCTATAATTCAATGGATCTGGCCAAAAGATCTGTTTATTTCCTGCGTGATGATATGACGGATACTGAAAAGGCTAAGATGGCGGAAGACGGTGCCGACCTGTCCAAATATCTGGCAACAGGTAATGAGGCACGAATCAAAGCAGCCTACGAAAACCGTGACCCGCGCCTGATGGCCACTGTCATTACTCCGTATGCCGAATATTTCGGGGCGAATGGTGCTACTTCCTATACTTATACGCTTCGTTGGCCGTACAGAGGTTTTGATACCGCCGATCCGTTCGACTTGAAGACGGATACGAACAACCGTTACTATTACCTGTTCCGTAAGTTCGTTGCTGAAGGAGCTTCGGAAATACCGAACCGCGAATATTCTCCGATCGATATCCCTATTATCCGTTATGCGGATGTGGTGCTGTCGCTGGCTGAATGTCTGAATGAACAGGGTAAGACTAGTGAAGCGGTAGAATGGGTGAACAAGGTGCGTGCCCGTGCCAAGGTCGCTCTTTTGAACAGCAACCAGTATACCCAGGTATCCGGTCAGGATAATATGCGTGAACGTATCCGTAACGAACGCCGTTGGGAATTTGCCGGTGAAGGTGTTAACTTCTTCGACGAAATGCGCTGGAAGACCTGGCATGAAACTAAGTTCAAAAAGAATGCCGGCCTGAAACAAATCTGGGGATCGATGCAGGCTTCTTACACCTGGGGTGGCGATTATCTGTATAACTGGGCTATTCCGAGATCTGAAATCCAGATGAACAACAACCTGACACAGAATAGTGGCTGGGTAGATTAGTTCGTGTATTTGTCTAACCAAAAGAGGGTATGCTTCCAAAAGCATACCCTCTGCTAAAACCGAATCCTAGTGGTCAAAATAATTCAGAAAATAGGTAATTACCAGTTAGGATTCTGTTCCAGTTTATCATTCATTTCTATTTCTTCTGCCGGGATAGGCCACAGATAATCGCGGTTTTCACGGAATACGCGTGTCAGCAGGCGCTTGCCGGTGATACCGTATTCTTCACGATTCAGCAGTGTGTGTGACAATTTCCAACGACGTAGGTCGCTGTCACGAACTCCTTCGCCAGCCAGTTCGTAAGCTCTTTCACGGAAGATACGTTGGAAGACTTCATCTTTGGAGTTTGCAGCCAGGTAAGAAGGACCACTGTTCAGCAATGCGATACCGGCACGTGTACGTACTTTGTTGATATATTCGACAGCTTTTGTCTGGTTGCCGGTTTCATTGTAGCATTCGGCTAGCATCAGATAAACATCTGCCAAGCGTATGATCGGGAAGTTTACAGGTGTATGTTCGCGGTTTGTGATAGCGCCGTTCCAGTCACCTTCCGGTACGAATTTTCTCCAGAAATAGGTTTCCCAACCTCCTTTATTATTACGCATGAAGCCGTTGTTTTCGTTCACTGCTACTACATCTCCTTTTGTATTCTTTGCAAAGATGAATGTCATCAGACGTTCTTCGTTACGGTTCCATCCCAGGTAAGTGCTGTAAGGCGCGATCACTGTTGCCGACATGCGTGGGTCACGTTGGTCATACATTTCCAGTATCTTTGCAGATTCTGCCGGTTGGTCGAGTATTTCGTCACCTGCATCATTTACTGTACATCTGAATATGCGTTCGCGTACTTGGTTGTCGGTTGTATATCCCGGGAATAATTCATCCCAATTGAACGGGCGTCCGTCTTTATATTCATACATGTCGACCAGGTCTACGGAAGGCAGTGTGTTGTTCCAGCAGCTACCGAATGAGTTACGTGTACCGGCGTAGAAGCACAGCGGCATGCCGTAATCGTTACCTGTTCCACCCAGGTTAATGATTGAGAAGATCATTTCCGAGCTGGTATGGCCTGTCAGATTGAACAGGTCGGCGAAGTTGTCGTAAAGCTCATGACCGTTGGTCGATTTTTCCAGATATTCGATCGCTTTGTCGTAGCTTTTGTTGTACATATATACCTTACCGAGCAATCCTTCTACGGCAGTTAAGGTCACACGACCGTAATTGGCTGCATCCCATGTTTCGGGAAGTCCTGAATTCAGCGCCTTTTCCAGGTCTGCAATAATAAAAGCACGTGTTTCTTCGGCAGAGCTTCTCGGGTTCATCAGGTCGTTGAAATCCTGTTCCAGATTGGTCGTTTCGTCATAGAGAGGAAGACCTCCGAAGTAATCCATCAGATGGAAATATATCAGGGCGCGGAGGAAGTGAGCTTCTCCCAGCATCTTGTTTTTTACTTCTTCGTCGATTGGCGCATCTCCGATACTGCGGATAGCAAGATTAGCGCGCTGGATACCGTTGTATCCATTCTGCCATTTGCCGTTGAGGAAGCTGGTTCGCGGGGTACAGGTTCCCAGCTGGAGGGCTTCATACTGGTCGTAACCTACTGCTACATCCGAGTTTACGTCAATCATAAACATTTTACCGTACAGGTCCGTATTTTTCAGGGATGCATATACTCCCATCAAACCCGACTTACACTGATCTTCAGTTTGCCAGAAGGTAGAAGAGCTTAACTGGTCGTAAGGTGCCCTGTCCAGGTCATAGCAGCTTGTTAATGCCAGAAGTGCTGCTAAAAAAGGCATGATATATTTTTTCATTTTGTAATTCCGTTTATAAGTTCGACAATCATAATTAGAATGTAACATTGACTCCGACGACCACCTGACGCATAGTAGGATATTTAATGCCATTTACTTCGGGGTCGTATCCTTTCCATTTCGTGAATGTAAAGAAGTTTTCCAAACTACCATAGAACCTTACTCTATCCATATAGGCTACCTTCGACCATGCCGTCGGTAGTGTATATCCTAATGTGATATTACGTATTTTCAGATAAGATTTGTCGGTTACCCAGAAGTCGGAGTATTGTTCGTTCCTTGTATCGCTGTAGTCCAGCAAACGGGGATAACTGGCGGCATCTGTACGACCTTCATACCAACGTCCGTCGATAACATCTGCATTCAGCTGATATCCCTGGCGTACAGTTGTTTTATACAATGCACTCAGATATACGTCTTTGATACCTGCTTGTCCTTGTATTAATGTGGAGAAGTCAATGCCTTTCCAACTGAAGCCTAGATTTATACCGTATGTAAATGTAGGATTCTGCCCGTTTCCGACAACGGTACGATCGTCATCATTTACCAGTCCGTCACCGTTGAGGTCTTTGTAAAGGATATCTCCTTTCTGGGGAGTACCGTATGGGAATACTACCTTGCCTTCTACAGCCGGGTTATCCAACATTGCCTGTACCAATGCCAGGTCTTCATCTGTCTGGATGATACGGTCTGCTTCACGTACATATAATGACCAGATAGGAAGGCCTTCCTGTAGGATTCTTGCGTCTTTGATCGTATAGTCCTCACCTTTGAATTTATCAACGTTGTTCTTTATGTAAGTGAAGTTGAAGCCGACATTATAAGAGAAATCCTTACCTATTTTATCGTTCCAGTTAGTAGAGAATTCAAGACCTTTGTTGGTAATCTGTGCGGAATTCTGCTTGGGAATGGTGGCATTACCATGTACTTTAGGTGCCGGAAGATCAATCAGGATGCCTTCTGTTCTTTTATTAAAGTATTCGATAGAACCGGACAGACGGTTTCCTAATATATTATAATCAAGTCCGACGTTGGTAATATAGGTAGTTTCCCAAGTCAGAGCAGCATTTGCGATCGCTGTCTGTGAAAGCCCCATTGCAACGGCGCGTCCCAATACATAGTTAGTCTGTGCATACAAAGATTGTGAGGTGTAGTTGCCGTCATTATCGCGGTTGTCTCCTAATGTATTATTACCTAACGAACCGTAGGATGCACGTATCTTCAGGTTGTCCAACCAGTTCTTTGTATTCTCCATAAAACTTTCTTCCGAAATGCGCCATGCGGCAGAGAAGGAAGGGAAATACCCCCAGCGATTATCTGCAAGGAAACGTGAGGAACCGTCTGCACGCAGGTTGACTTCCAACAAGTATTTATCATCCCAACCCAGGTTTAGGCGTCCGAAGAATGAACGCATGGCCCACTCGGTAACGTTACCTGTTGTGGAAGATTCGCCGATAGCACCTTCAATTACATTCAGTGACGGGTCGATCAGGTCTTTACGGGTTCCGCTGAAGAACTGTCGTTTATACTGCTCCTGGCTACCGCCGACCATTAGATTTGTGCTCAGGCGATTGTCGAAGAAGTTACGTTCGTAACGAACAGTCGCATCCATAAAGTTCCTGAATGTCTTTTCGTTATAATTATATATACTGGTCTGACCTACGCCGTCGGTATACAAAGTGTTGGTTTGGAAGTTGTACATCGAAACGAAGTTCGGTTTGCTCTCTTTGAACTTATCATAGTAGTCATACGTGTATGATCCTTGAATAGTCAAACCTTTTAACGGGGTCAGAATAGCATACAGACGGGTCTTTAATGTGTTTACCTGGATGTTCCCTGATACGTTTCTCAGGCGGTTATATGGGTTATTTGTTGCATTTTGAGGGTCATCTTCAGCGTTGGCGTTGATACCTAAGCGGTTTTGGTCGTCCAGATAAGCGATACCCGGATTACCTCCTGTCAGACCGTATGTATAGATATCGTCGATATTATCGCTAACCGGAGTTGTGTTGGAAGTGTATCCACTCAGGTTTACACCGATCTTTAACCAGTCTTTAACCTGTGAGTCTACATTGGCGCGCAGGCTGAAACGTTCGAAACCGCAGTTCTCCAGGATACCAGGATTGTTCAGGTAGTTGAAAGAGGTATAATAGGTAATCTTTTCCGAACCTCCGGATGCGGAGATGTTATGCTGGTGGGAAACACCTGTTTCATACACATCGAAAATACTGTTGTTCGGATACGCCAGATAATTCGGCATTCCATATTCGTTCAATCCGTTCGGATCTTTGGACTTTTCACGCCAAAGGTTGATTACATTCTCTGAGAATGGCTTGGGTTTGTTACTGTTTGCCATCCCTTCATTCAGGTATTCCATGTAGTTAGCGTAATCAGAAACAACTTCATATGGTTGATCCAGCGTCTGGAAAGATACATAACCGGTATAGTCCAGTTTCATTTTACCGGATTTACCTTGTTTGGTAGTAATCAAAATAACACCGTTGGCAGCACGTGAACCATAGATGGCGGAAGAGGCGGCATCTTTTAATACACTGACTGTTTCCACATCCTGTGGGCTTACGCTGTTTAACGTTCCTTCCACACCATCGATGATAACCAGCGGAGAAGAGTTGTTTAATGTACCCTGACCACGTACTTTAATATCTGCGTCGCCGTTGTTGGACGGAAGGTTATTACTGGATGTGATCTGTACGCCGGGAGCGGTACCTGCCAATGCCGTAGAAATGTTGGTCAACGGACGACTCTCTGCCATTTCACTGACGTTCACAGAAGTTACGGAGCCCGACATGTTGACTTTCTTTTGTGTACCATAACCTACCACAACCACTTCATCCAGAGCTTGTGAGTCTTCAGCAAGTTTGATATTAAACGTTTTCTGGTTATTTACCGGCACCTGTTGTTCTTTATATCCAATAAATGTAACAACCAGAATAGAGTTGGGTTCAACATCCAGGGTAAAGTTACCGTCCATATCGGTAATAGTACCATTGGTAGTTCCCTTTTCAATTACATTTGCTCCGGCAATAGGGCCAAATGTATCCTGTACCACTCCTTTGATGGTTTGTTTTGCCTGCTGTGGCGATGTCACAGTAGCAGTAGGTCTCATGGGCCTCAATGATTCAACAGAAGGGTTCGCTGACATTTCTGCTACGGATGTAAGGAGCATAGTAGTTCCCAGAAACAGCGCCTTCGATGCGTGAAAGTGAGTAAAATCTTTAGTCATAATAACACCAGATTTAGTTAATAATTAAATAAATAGTTTTCTCATTTGTAATTGTCTTTTCATTATTTCAATATTTCGTATGTCTAGATATTTATAATAAGTAGCATAGTTCGTATAGAACTATGGTGTGTAGCGATTTGACGAAAGAGAGATATTGAATATTAAAGCGAGTCTGGATATCAGGTTTTTGTTGGTTGATAATGTTATACAAATGAGTAATTTAACTGAAAGGATAAAATGAAGAAAAGCCCTGTTTCTCCAGGTAAAAAGATTATTTGGAGTTGGAGTAGCCGCTAATAAAAATTCTTTCCAAGGCAGAGTATTGAATGGACAATATGTTTAAAGTCTTTAAATATATTGTTTGGTATATACAAATAACTGTTTGTAAATGAATGATATGTACTTTTTAACTAATGACAATTGGACAATTAGTGCACAATTAATGGATAAAATTATACATCCGTTGAAATAATTAACATTTATATTTGCAGTGTTTTGACATTAGTTCTATACGAACTATGGCTATGAAAAAATCCGTTAAAAGCTCATTCCTGGACAATAGAGGCACATGAATTGGATAAATAATCCTGTTCTTTAGATACTTTGTTTCTACTTTTGTCTATTACAATGATAAATGTAATACCTATGAAAACACGTAAATGTCTGATCTTATTTTGTCTGATACTTTGGGCTATGTCTCCTTTATATGCCTATGTTGAGCGTAATTTCTTACAACAAGCTGCTGATGTCGCAAAATTAGAATCTGTATTGCTTGTAAATCAAGAGTGGGTTTTATACCCAGATTATACCGACCGTACCGCTTGGGACAAACTACTGGGCAACTACAAAGATGCCTATATCAAACGGGGCGAGAAACAGCTCGGTTACGAATGGAAAGTCGTAAAGGCAACCGATTATATCGAATACGAACGTAGCGGCAACCGCCGGATCATGGAAGATCCGTTCGGCAGTAATAATACCGCTATTGCCGACTTGCTGATGGCGGAACTGGCCGAGGGAAAAGGGCGCTTTATCGACCAGTTGATCAATGGGGTGTATCAATCCTGCGAAATGACTTCCTGGGTGTTATCCGCTCATTTGAGTGCGCAACGCTCTACACGCTCCTTGCCCGACTATAAAGAGCATGTGATCGACTTGACAGCCGGCGACCTGGGATCGCTGCTTTCATGGACGTACTACTTCTTCCATACTGAATTCGACAAGGTAAATCCTGTTATTTCCGAACGTCTACGCCATGAGTTGCAGGAGCGGATTCTCGATACTTATATGAACGAAGACCGCTTCTGGTGGATGGCCTTTAACTATAAACCGGGTATGTTGGTGAATAACTGGAATCCCTGGTGTAATTTCAATGTGCTGCAATGCTTCCTGTTGTTGGAGAATGATAAAGAAAAACTGGCGAAAGCCGTTTACCGTACGATGACTTCCGTCGATAAATTCATCAACTACACCCACTCCGACGGAGCCTGCGAGGAAGGCCCTTCCTACTGGGGACATGCCGCCGGGAAGATGTACGACTATCTCCAGTTGCTCTACGATGGAACCGGGGGGAAAGTAAGCCTCTTTGACCAGCCGATAATCAGGAATATGGGTGAATACATCGCTCGTTCGTACGTAGGGAACGGCTGGGTTGTAAACTTTGCAGATGCTTCCGCCAAAGGGGGAGGGGATGCACCGATCATCTTCCGTTACGGAAAAGCGGTGGGTAGTGAGGTGATGATGCAGTATGCAGCTTACCTGAATAGCCTGTCGGGGCAGAAGGCGCCTTCTTCCGGGAGAGATATCTTCCGTACGTTACAAAGCCTTCTCTATGCGGAAGAAATGAAAGAGGTCGAGCCCGTCTACGAATCACCTGCTTATACCTGGTATCCTGAAACCGAGTTCTGCTATATGGCCAATAAGTCCGGCCTTTTCTTTGCGGCAAAAGGCGGTTATAACAACGAAAGCCATAACCATAACGATGCCGGAACTTTCTCGCTTTATCAGCATACGACCCCGATTATCATTGATGCCGGTGTAGGCACTTATACCCGCCAGACCTTCAGTAACGAGCGGTATACGATCTGGACGATGCAGAGCAATTACCATAACTTGCCGATGATAAACGGTGTCCCCCAGGCATTCGGCTCGCAATATAAGGCAACGGATGTTTCCTTTCATCCGAAGGGCAGTACGTTTTCCGCCAATATTGCTACGGCCTATCCGGAAGAAGCCGGGGTAAAGAAATGGGTTCGTTCTTATGTCCTGAATAAAGGAGAACTGAAGATCAAAGACTCGTTCTCTCTGGATGAACTGAAAGACTTCAACCGCATTAATTTCCTGACCTGGGGAAACGTGGATATAGCAACGCCGGGTATTGTCTCCATCGAAGTGAACGGTGAAAAGGCAAACCTGCAATATGATAAAAACAGCTTTACTCCTTCTATCGAGACAATTGCGCTGGACGATCCGCGTTTATCTACTGTATGGGGAAAAGAGATTTACCGTCTTTCTCTGACAGCAAAGAAAAAGACCTTGTCCGGAACGTATGTGTACACAATCAAACAAATCAATAAATAGAAAAGAATGAAAAATTGGATCGCTTTAGCTTTCTCCGCATTCCTGATCTCTTGCGGGGGAACACCTAAAACTGTAGAAAAGAGCTTTGTTGACGAGAATGTCGATTTCGCCCGTGCCCAGATCGGTAAAGAAATAGAAGTTATCGAAGCCAGTGGTAAATTCATGAACCCGGTGACATTGAAGACCGACGGTTCCGTGTATTACTGTGGCCCGGCCGACTGGCGTAGCGGCTTCTTCCCCGGTTCCGTATGGTATCTGTATGAACTGAGCGGCGATACGGCTTTGCTTCCGCTGGCGCAGAAATATACCTGGGCGATAGAAGAGGCCAAGAACCTTACCTGGCATCATGATATCGGCTTTATTATCAATTGCAGTTTCGGTAACGGATTGCGCCTGACGGCCGACCCTTCTTATAAAGATGTGATGGTGCAGGCCGCCAAATCGTTGTCTACCCGCTTCCGTGAAGCTCCGCAGGTGATCCAGTCGTGGAATGTGGATCGCGGATGGCAGTCGGAGCGTGGCTGGGAATGTCCGGTGATCATCGACAATATGATGAACCTGGAGCTGATGTTCGAAGCAACCCGCTTCTCTGGCGACTCTTCTTTCTACAAAATAGCTATCGCCCATGCCGACCGTACGTTGCAGGAACATTTCCGTCCGGACGGTAGCTGTTACCATGTGATCGATTATGACCTGAAAGACGGTTCCGTACGTCACCGCCACACGGCACAAGGTTATGCGCATGAGTCGGCCTGGAGCCGCGGGCAGGCCTGGGCTATCTACGGCTTTGTCGTTTGTTATCGTGAGACTGGCGATCGCAAATATCTGGATCAGGCATTGAAAACATTCAATTTCATGAAGAACCATAAGGCTATGCCGGCCGACCTTATTCCTTACTGGGATATGGATGCCCCGAATATTCCGAACGAACCCCGCGATGCCTCGGCTGCTTCCTGTATCGCTGCTGCCTTATATGAGATCAGTACGCTGGATGTAGAGAATCCCGCTGATTATAAGGCTTATGCCGACAGCATAATGACTTCGCTGGCTTCTCCGGCCTATCGTGCCGCCCTGGGTACAAACGGAAACTTCCTGTTGATGCACTCGGTAGGCAGTATCCCGCATAACTCGGAAATAGATGTTCCGCTGAACTATGCCGACTACTATTTTATGGAAGCATTGAAACGTAAAAAGGAGATAGAAGGGAAATAAACAGATAACTATCTGACAGGAAATGGACAGGCACTCGTCGTTGAAGCGGTGCCTGTCCATTTTTTTTCGGTGCCTATCCGTTATCGGGAGTCTGCTTTTTCCTGTATTCCACCGGTGTCGTATCGAACTGTGCCTTGAAGCAGCGGGTGAAGTAGCGGGGGGAGCCGAAGCCCAGCAAATCGGAGATCTCCGCGATTTGGAGATCCTGGCGGCTTATTAACAGGGTGGCTGCCCGTTTCAGTTTGCAGTTGAGGACGAAGTCGTTCGGGGTCATTCCGGTCAGCGCTTTGAATTTGGCGTACAGCGAGCTGCGGCTCAGTCCTAATTCTTTTGCCAGCGTATTCATATCGAACTCCATATTGTTGAGGTTCTCCTCGATGATCTTGTTGACCGTATCCATGAATTTCTGGTCGATCGGGTTGCTGGCCAGCGATTGTGTATCGAAATCCCTCTGTTCGTTGAACTTCTTTTGCAGGATGATGCGGTTGCGTACCAGGTTGTTGCAACGGGCAAGCAACACCTTCGCATTGAAAGGCTTACTGATATAATCGTCTGCACCACGTTGCAACCCCTCTATACTCTGCTCTGCGGAACCGAGTGCCGTGAGCAGGATCACCGGAATATGGCAGATATCGAAATCGTTTTTGATCTTCAGGCACATCTCCGTCCCCGACATTTCCGGCATCATAATGTCGCTAACGATAATATCCGGCTTCTCGTTTCTCGCCTTTTCCAATCCCTCTTTGCCGTTCCGCGCCAACAGGACATTGTAGACCGGAGAGAAAAGCGAGTTCAGTATCTGAAGCAATTCTTCGTTATCGTCGACCAGCAGGACGGTATAAGTGGCACTGGTTTCGGCCAGCGACAGTTCGGAAGTATCTTCGGGAAGGTCGTTCATAATTGTCTCCGGCTGTATTTCGTTGCGTATCATTTCATTCTCCGGCTCGACGAACTTGCATTCATCCTCTTTGAAGTGCGCCCGGCCTTTGGGTAGGCGGACGATGAATATACTTCCGTATCCCGGCGTGCTTTCCACCTGTATTTTACCATGATGCAGCTCCACGATACTTTTGGTCAGTGAGAGGCCGATGCCTGTGCTGGGTTGCGACAGTCCCGGAGTGTTGTTGCCCGCCTGGTAAAAACGGTCGAATATCTTGTCGATATCCTCTTTACTGATACCGATCCCGTTGTCGATGATTTTGATAATGATCGTTTGTTCGTCTTCCTCGACCACCATTTCGATATCGGCACCCGGCTTCGAATATTTGAATGCGTTCGACAGCAGGTTGTAGAAGACCTTCTGCATCTGCTTGGGGTCGAACCAGCACCTGATATCTTCCTGCTGCGTACTGAAATGATACGTCACCGAACGGCCGGATGCATATTCATAGAAAGACAGATAGATCTCTTTCAGGAACGGGATGATATTCTGTTCGCATACTTTCAGTTTCACATGGCCTTGCTCCAGTTTGCGGAAGTCGAGCAACTCGCTGATCAGTGTTCGCATGTTGTGCGTGTTCCTGTATATCTTCAATAGCTTGTTGTAGGTCGATGGCGCCAGCGAGCTACTCTGCAATAACAATTCGATTTGCGATATGATCAGTGTAAGCGGTGTCCGGAACTCATGCGAGATATTGGAGAAGAACTGCAATTTCGCCTGGTTCAGCTCTTCGATCCTGTCTTTCTCTTTCCGTTCGAACTCCAGCGATGTCCGGAGAAGCAGCTGCGATTGTTTGAAACGGAAGAAACCGTAAATCAGTCCGCCGCCAACCAATACGTACAACAGGTAGAACAGCGGAGTGGCGTAGAACGGCGAATGGATAACGATGCCCATCCGGATCGTTTGCGGTTCCACCTTGGGATCATATTGCTTTTCGCGTACGGTCAGCGTATATTTGCCGGGGTTGAGGTTGGTGTATTGGATGCTGTTGTCGTAGTTGCTGATCCATTTGTCGTCGAACCCTTCCAGCATATATTCGTAGGCCGTCTCTTTCAATGTGTTGATATAGTTGTTCGAGTTGAAAGTCACGATCAGGTTGTTCTGGTTGTGGTTCAGGTCTATTTCAGGGGTGTACGGCAAGGCCTCGGACAATATATGTGTCCGGTCGCCCGGCCGTACTATCTCGTTGTTGATATACAGATCGGAGAAGTATAACTGGTAATCTTTGGCCGGGCGGAACAAATCCTGTTCGAAGAACGTGCTGACTCCATCTATGCCGCCTACGAAAATCTCGCCGTTCCTGCAAACCAGCAGGCCGCACCCTTTATTGATACCCGACACAGGAAGTGCCGTTCCCAGTTCCACCACCTTAAACTGCTCCTGCCCGGGATCGAAGAAAGAGAGCCCTTTGTCTCCGGAAATGATCAGGTAACCTTGTGTCGACTCTTTTACATCATAGCAATAATCGCTTAGTATCAGACTATTGTCGGTCGTATACCCTTTGAACGTATTATTCTTTTCATCGAATTTATACAAGCCCGATCCTTGTGTCCCGAAGAATAACCGTCCTTCCTTGTCTTCAAAAATAGAAGATATCGGTTGTTTGCCGAGACCGTCCTCACCACAACGGTACACGCGTAGGTCTTGCTCGTTGTTCATTTTGATTCTGTAAAGCGTGTATCCGGTAGTGATCCAGATATAATCCTGCGAGTCTATCAGGAAACAATGGTTCCCATAAGACTTCCCGCTGCTGAATATCGGGCGTATCTGCTCGGTGTCGAGATCCATCATCGCATTGCCCCATTGGGTCATGAATACCAGGTATTTGTCTTTCCAGATACGCATCTGGTTGATCCGGTCGCCCGCCTTTACCGCATACGACGGGTCTTCGAAATAAGGATTGCGGAACCGCTTTTGGGAAAGGTCGAAGATGGATAATCCCCCGGTATGCGTCCCGATGTAAAGCTTATTCCGCTTTTCGCTGTAAGCAATATCTTTCAGGTTATTATGGGCGATGGAATTCTTGTTGGGATCGGCCATGAAATAGGTGAAGGTTTTTGTTTTCCTGTCGAAGAGGTTGAGACCGCCCCCTTCGGTGCAAATCCAGACGTTTCCGTCTTTGTCTTCCGTCATATGCCCGACAAAAGGGAAACTGAGACAATCCTTTCTTGAACTGTCGGCCGTGTAGACGGTAAACAAGTCCATTTCCGGGTTGAAGTAATGCACGCCCCCATAGTAAGTCCCCAGCCAGATACTTCCCTGATGATCTTTATAAACGGGGAATACGGACGAATGTGCCAGGCTGCCGGGTAGAAGGTCGCGGGTGTAGACCTGGAAACTGTCGTCATGCGGATTGTATTTGTTGAGTCCGGTGAACGTTCCGATCCACAGGTTCCCGAAATTATCTTCAACGATCCCTCTCACCTGGTTATTGGAAATATTATCCGGTTTCTGTGGATCATAGCGGTAACGTTTGAAACTGCCGGACGGTTCTCTTTTATAAAGCCCGTTCATACGTGCCGAGATCCAAAGGTTCGCGTGAGAGTCTTCAAACAGGGCGTAGATATCTTCATTCGGAATGATGCAGGTGGGAAGTGTATCTCCTTCCTGCATATATAATCCGCTGTTCGTACCGATCCAGCACCGTTTCTGGCTGTCTACCGTGATGCAGGTGGCATGTTGATAGGTGTATTCGAGCTTGAAACGGAATTGCAGTTCTCCGGTGTCATTCTCCCGGGTAAAGATAGAGTCGCCAACGCCTCCCCAAAGTTGCCCGTCGCCGAAAGCCACTGCGTTGACCTTCGACTTCTTCAGGCAGGAGAACTCCTGGGAATGAAGATTGTAGCATACCAGCGAGTTGTCCGAATTGAAATAAATATTCCCCCGGTTATCTCCGGTGATAAAATCGATACTGTTTCCAACCGGAAATTCATTCCCGTTCTCATTCGCCAGAGTCGGCTTGTATGCGGTCACATGAACGCCGTCGAAAACACTCAGCCCTTCTTCCGTCCCGAACCACATCCGTCCCAGTTCGTCCTGATAAATAGACATGACCGATAGTTGCGAGAGCCCCTCTTTTGTCCCGATATGCTTGAAATAGATAGGGAAGGCATAAGAGAGGGTGTTCAGGAAGATGAAAAGGATGATCAGTTTTCTCATGGCTTTTACACTATTTGATGGCGAAGATAATGATAAATTCCGGAATTATTTAGTGCAGTAGCGCATATAAATAGGTATCTTTGTCCTATAAGCAACCAATAAACTTATACGCATTATGAAACCAGATTTCAACTATAACGATTTTCCTGCTTCTTTTGCCAATTGCTTCCGCGAGCAATGTCCGCATGGTGACAAATGTTTACGCCGCCAGATGGCTCTCCATGTCCCGAAGGATCGTGGAGGAATATACATTCTTAACCCAGCTTACCTTGATGCGCTCGGTGATAAAGAGTGTCCGTTCTTTGTACTGGATGAACCCCAAAAGTTTGCCAAAGGTATCACCTGGCTGTACGATGACCTACCATTGCAGTAACACAATATATGCTAATAAAATGATGTGGAAGATGAAACAGAAGCGCCTTCGGAAAGTCCTTAACAAGGGTAAATATAGCCCATTTTAGCTCTATTAACAATTGTTTCTGCAAAAACCTTGCTTTTTTTCGTCCAGGTAACTAATAATATAATGTACGCGTGTGTACATTATATATAAGACACTATATTCCTACCTTTCGGGGCAGGTTGTCAAAATGACTATATGTCTATTGATTTATAACGCTTAGGAGTGGAAAAATGACTGACTAGAAAAATCGTTCCTTTTTTCTAGTCACAAAATTACGACAATCTTTTTAACCACCAATCTTTTCTCTTATTTTTTTTCCTTCTATATGTCCTTTCTTATCAACACAATAGCAAAACAAGTACAAAAAGCCTCTTTTTAGGTATCAAGGAGAATGGTCGAAAAAAAATGACTAGAAAAAAGGAACGTTTTGGCTAGTCATTACTACTAGCAGGCCTATCAGGAATAGGCAATGAACA
>OGFC01000890.1_pt1 | contig 22025 bp, 16 predicted proteins | sample 1570841 | NCBI WGS metagenome assembly OGFC01 (sample SAMEA2582137, study PRJEB24529) | metagenome | biome: Human gut stool | place: China | collected 2011 | reverse complement strand
CAGAGCCGAGTTACCTATGAAAGATTGCGTATTGACTCTCCAATCAAATGCGAAAATCAACGTCTTGTATGCCGAAAAAGGGCGCGGGCTGCTGGAACGGATCGGGCGCGAAGGAATGAACGAGGCTTTTGCGGACGAAATCAGGTCGTATATCTCCGAATGTACGTGCAAAGTCGGGCTGATGAACAGCATACGCAACCCTTTTACGGCCAAGCTGACCGAGTGGCAAAAACAGTTCGTCACCCTCGAAAAAGGGATCGACCCCGCCGAGAAAGGCAGTCCGGCTTACGAAGCCGCCAACATGCTGCGCGCCTATCTCAAAAAGCAGATGAACGAAGCTAACGCCCGCGCTTTCCAGCTACAAAAGAACCGCGACCGTACCGGAAAACGGATTGCAGGACGCGACGACCTCACCGAAGAGGAAAAAGCGCAGGCCTTGCAGAAAGCCGACTCACGATTGCTGGCCGGACAGGCTTCGCTGCGGCTCGACGAAGTGGCGGCCGACCTGGTGCCCGTCGTCACCGAACCCGAAGGATACATCGACCTGCTGCGTTTCTGGTGGCAGGAACTGGGCCGCAACCTCTCCGACGACGACCTCGAACGCATCTTCCGCCCGATGCTCTCCTATGCCAAAAAGCAGGCGCGCAAAGGGGTGAAAGTAGACAGCGTTTACGTGGCCTACCTGCCGGAACCGAAAATCGGGAAAATCGCCTGATTATTATTACTTACCAAAAACAACAACTTTTTTTTCATTAAATAACAAAATGAACAAAACACTAAGAACGTTTTCATTCCTGTCCATCAAAGATGGCAAATTCAAAGCCCGCTATGAAGCTTTTACGGAAGCCACAGGCGACAACCGCGTAATAACCTACGAAAACGATGCACCCGTACATCCCGATCTCGGCGAAGGGATGCAACGTATGGCCTATCATGTGGTGAACCTCACCGGGCTGGTGGCCGTAGACGATGACATCTGCATCACCGGTTTCCAGCGCCAGAACTGCGGCGACGCGCAACTGCTTACAATCTATGCCCGCCTGGGAAAACAGGAGAGCCATTGCGGCAATATCGTCACCCGTTTTTACATCGGCCGCGACGAATACCCTTCGATCGACCTCCTGCTCGAAGACCTTTCTGCCTGCGAACGCGAAGCGCTGGCCTACATCGAAGCGGGCAAGCGGCTGGAACACGACGCCTTTATCTCGCTCGACGACAACGACTTGGAAACACTTAACGCTGCCGCCTGATGAGAAAGCATTTCACCCTAAAAACGGGTTGCCTCCTGGGAGACCAGGCGGCAATCTGCCTGATGAAGCTGATGGCGGGCGAAAAAGGTTCGCGCGGCTATACGTACACCAGCGGCGAGGAATTCGGTTATTATTACGAACCGCGCTGCCGCAAATGGATCGTGTTCGACAACCGCCACAACACCTGCCTGATGGAACAATGCAACACCGACAAGGAAGCGGAAGCTTTTCTCTATGACGACGGAGACCTATTCGCCGCTTAGCGTGCTGATCCGCAAACATACGGGCGAGGATGTGGTGGCGGAATACCGTTTCCATCCTTCACGGGACTGGCGTTTCGACTTCGCCATCCCCGCCCGCCGTGTAGCGATCGAGGTGGAAGGCGGCGCCTTTAACGGTGGCCGCCACATCCGCCCCGAAGGTTACCTGCGCGATATGGAGAAATACAACGAGGCGGCAGTCTCGGGCTGGTGCGTGATACGCGTGCTGCCGTCGGAGCTGCTGATGCTGAAAACTGTACGTTTAATTATACGGGCTATACAAAATCATCTTTGAAAAAATTTATAATAATCATGGCAAGACCCATAAAAAAAGGACTGGATTATTTTCCGGTAGACACCGACATCTTTGAGAACATTCAAATACGCAAGCTAAAAAATCAATATAAATCATTCGGTTTCCTGGTTTACTTCGCAATCCTTTGCGACATTTACAAGAAAGAAGGGTATTTTCTTCGAATCTCCGAGGATTATCTTTATGATCTTTCCGACCGCATGGGGGAAACAGAAGAAGAAGTTCAGAAAATAATTGATTATTGCTTGCAGATTAATTTATTTGATCGGCAGAAATATGACATCTTTCATATATTAACGTCTAAAAGTATTCAGGAACGATACATTTTAGTCGTAAAACGATGCAAAAACCCCATTTGCGAGGAGTTTAGCTGCGTTAATGTACCGGAAACGGGGGTTTCTGTTACAGAAATGCGACAAAGAAAAGAAAAGGAAAGTAAAGTAAATTTACAACAACAGCAACAACGCGCGTGCGAGGAGCCGAAAGAAGAGCCGGAGAACTTGGATGAAGAACGCGAACAATGGAAAGATGCCTTGCTGGCAGATGAAGACTGGCAGGCTACGATCGTCCGTTATGCCGGAAAAGGCACGGCCGTCCTGCAACATACGCGCGAAGCGATGGCCGTATTCGACGATTACCTGCGCCTGAAATTCAGCCTGGACACGATACGGACAAAAAAGGATTACAGCCAGAGTTTCGTCGGCTGGTGGCGATACCATAACTTCAATCTGAAAATGGAAGAACTTTCCGGCGGCACACCAAAAACGATCCTGCAACCGATTTATTCATCCAACCAACCGGAGCGGCGCTCGAAAATTGAAGAATTGATGGAAACGGGTAAACGGGCTACCGAAATAGCCATGAAAATCTATAATTCGCAAGCCGTATGAGTTTGGAAATCAGATTGCAGCACGCCATTGCCGACCGCCGCCTGATGACGTACCAGCCGGGGGAAATTCTTCCGGCAGTTAATCAGATTTTATTGCAAACCTATGTCCTGCTGGGCTTTTCGCCACCCAAAGACGGCGACCTGGGAATATTGATTGCCAAGCTGTCTGCCGACCTGCAAGAGTCGTACCCCAGCCTCACCTTGCAGGAAGTCGCCCTCTGTTTCGAGTTGGGCGCCAAAGGCGAGTACGGCGATTTCATGGGGCTGAACATGCGCACCATCACCCGCTGGCTGAAAGCCTATCAGACAAGCGACCTGCGTTACCGGGCTGTCGTCGAACGCGAGCAGGCAAAAGCGCAATCCGCCCTCCCGCCCGTCTCCGACGCCTACAAGGAAGAGCGCGAACGGGCTTTCCTGCGCCGTGTATTCGAGCAATATCGGGCAGGTTATCCGCTCGAACGCCTCTACCCTGCCCGCGTCTATCTCTCCCTGCAAGCCCGCGGCATCATCCGCGACTCCCCGGAAGCAAAGCACGCTGCCATGCGGCAGGCTGCCGGCTACAAGCCTGCCGGAAACATGGTGATCGACGAGGATATGCGCCAAGCGATGGTGAGGCAAAGGGCGATGGAGATTCTTTTGAAACGGTTTTTTGATAAGGGTATGATGCCAATATGATACATTTTCCGTATTTTTGCGTCTACATAATTTTCAATAGTATATATTAATCCATTGGAGGTACAAGAATTACTCAAGATGTTTGCCGCCCACCCGCAAATTACTGCACTGGACACCCTTTTGAACGGTAATACGTCAAACAATATATTCCTGAAAGGGTTGAACGGATCGGGCGCTGCAATGACAATCGCTTCTCTTTTTTTTAAAAAAAGGGGAAGCTATGTGTGCATACTTAACGACCAGGAAGAAGCCGGCTACTTTTATCACGACCTGATTCAGTTGACCGGCAGCAGTGATATTTACTTCTTCCCTTCCGCCTATCGCCGGGCAATCAAATACGGACACATCGATCCGGCCAACGAGATCCTGCGCACCGAAGTGCTCAGCGTCCTGCAAGACCCGGAAGCACCGTTCGTTATCGTCTCTTATCCCGACGCATTGGCGGAGAAGGTCATATCGCGCGAAGATCTGAAGCAGAACACACTCAAAATCAGCGTCGGCGAGAAACTGGATAATATGTTCGTTTCCGACGTATTGGACGAATATGACTTCGAGCAGGTCGATTATGTGTATGAGCCGGGGCAATATGCCATACGCGGCAGCATCCTCGACGTTTTCTCTTTTTCGTACGAGTTCCCCTACCGCATCGACTTTTTCGGAAGCGAAGTGGAAACGATCCGTACGTTCGATGTGGAGACGCAGCTTTCCAAAGAGAAGATGGACAGCATCTATATCGTACCGGAAATGAATAAGAGCAACCGCAGTAACACAATGTTGCTGAACTCATTGCCCCCGCAAACGACCCTGGCCTGCAAAGACCTGGCCTGGACGAAGGAACGGATCGACAGCCTGTGGAACGAAGAACCGGTGATCGGTGACGAGGAGTCGTTCGCAGACGCCGAAGCGATGCGTGCCAAATTAGTCAGAGGGGACGAATTCCTCCGGACAGCCCTGAATTTCCGCCGGATGCATTTCGGCACACGCCCAACCGGAGTGGCCGATGCGACCCTGACTTTCAGCACGCAGGCACAGCCCATCTATCATAAGAACTTCGAAATGGTGAGCAGCTCTTTCCGAGATTATCTGGAGAAGGGCTATACTTTATATATATTGAGTGACGTCGAGAAGCAGGCCATCCGCATCCGGGCAATCTTCGAAGACCGGGGAGAGAACATCCCTTTTACCTCGGTCAACAAGACGATACATGAAGGCTTCGCGGACGAGACATTACAGATCTGCCTCTTTACCGACCACCAGCTATTCGACCGTTTCCACAAATTCAACCTGAAAAGCGAGAAGGCACGGAGCGGAAAGATCACGCTGTCGCTGAAGGAGCTGAACCAGTTCACGACAGGCGATTATATCGTGCATATCGATCATGGCGTCGGACAGTTCGGCGGCCTGGTACGCACCGAAGTGAACGGAAAGATACAGGAAGCGATCAAGCTGATCTATCAGAACAACGATATTATCTTCGTCAGCATCCACTCGCTGCACAAACTCTCCAAATACAAAGGGAAAGACAGCGGCGAACCTCCCAAACTGAACAAGCTGGGAACCGGTGCCTGGGAAAAGATGAAGGAAAAAACGAAGAAGAAGGTCAAGGACATCGCCCGCGACCTGATCCTCCTCTATTCGCAGCGCAAACAGGAAAAGGGTTTCTCTTACTCGCCCGACAGCTTTATGCAGCACGAACTGGAGGCCAGCTTCATCTACGAAGATACGCCCGACCAGATGAAAGCGACGGCGGATGTAAAGGAGGATATGGAAAATCCGCGCCCGATGGATCGACTGATCTGCGGCGACGTCGGGTTCGGAAAGACCGAAGTAGCCATCCGCGCCGCCTTCAAAGCGGTATCGGATAATAAGCAGGTGGCCGTATTGGTGCCGACTACCGTACTGGCTTTCCAGCATTTCCAGACTTTCTCCGAGCGTCTGAAAAATTTCCCTTGCCGGATCGATTATATCAGCCGGGCACGGACAACGGCACAGGTCAAGGCAACCCTGAAAGATGTGGCGGACGGGAAAGTAAATATCCTGATCGGCACACACCGTATCGTCAGCAAGGATGTGAAGTTCAAAGACCTGGGATTGCTGGTCATCGACGAAGAGCAGAAGTTCGGCGTATCGGTCAAGGAGAAGCTTCGCCAAATGAAGGTGAATGTGGATACGCTGACCATGACGGCGACACCGATCCCGCGTACGTTGCAATTCTCGCTGATGGGTGCCCGCGACCTGAGCAGCATCACGACGCCGCCCCCCAACCGCTATCCGGTACAGACGGAAGTGGAGCGTTTCAACCCTGATATTATCCGCGAGGCGATCAACTTCGAGATGAGCCGTAACGGGCAGGTGTTTTTCATCAATAACCGTGTTCAGAACATCTACGAAATAGAGCATCTGGTACGCCGGGAAGTGCCCGACGCCCGCATAGCCGTCGGCCACGGACAGATGGAACCGGACAAGCTGGAGAAGATCATTCTCGACTTCGTTAACTACGAATACGATGTATTGATCGCCACCAGTATCGTGGAAAGCGGTATCGACGTGCCGAATGCCAACACCATCATTATCAACAACGCACAGCAGTTCGGGCTGTCCGACCTGCACCAGTTGCGCGGACGTGTGGGACGAAGCAACCGCAAAGCGTTCTGTTACCTGCTCTCGCCGCCTCTCTCCTCGCTCACGCAGGAAGCACGTCGCCGTTTGCAGGCGATCGAAAACTTCTCCGAGCTGGGAAGCGGCATTCATATCGCCATGCAAGACCTCGACATCCGTGGTGCCGGAAATATGCTGGGTGCCGAACAAAGCGGCTTCATCGCCGACCTCGGCTACGAAACCTACCAGAAGATCCTGGAAGAGGCCGTCGACGAACTGAAGAGTGACGAGTTTGCCGACCTCTACGCCGATGCGGATGACGGCAAGCGGGATTCCGGTAGCGAATATATCCGCGAAACGTATATCGAAAGCGACTTGGAGCTGATGTTCCCTCCTACTTATATCCCCAACGACTCGGAACGTATCACCTTGTACCGCGAACTGGATAAGATGGAAGAGGAACGCGACATCCTGGCCTTTACCGAACGTCTGAAAGACCGTTTCGGTAAGATCCCGAAAGAGGGAAAAGAACTGATCCGTGTCGTCCGCCTCCGCCGCATAGCCAGGAAACTGGGCATGGAGAAACTGGTACTGAAAAAAGGCTTGATGAGTATCTTCCTGGTAGCCAACCAGGACAGCCCGTATTACCAGAGCGAAGCATTCGATAAGTTATTAGCATTCATACAGAAGCATCCCCGCGAATGCATGATCCGGGACGTGAACGGCAAGCGTAGCATCGTGGTAAAGAATGTCAGCACGGTAGAAGCCGCTTGCGCGCTGCTTGAAGAAATAGAGAAACAAACCCTATAAACGATATCAGATGAAAAAGACGCTTATTGACTTTTTTGAAAGCTCGGTGAAGCAATTCCCCGACAACCCGTTCTTATGGGAAAAGACGAAAGACAAGTTCGAACCGACTTCTTACACAGAGGTGAAAGAACAGGTTTACACCCTTGGAGCCGGACTGGTTGCCCTCGGGGTAAAGAAGGGTGACAACATGGCTTTACTGAGCGAAGGCCGCAACGCCTGGATCATCGGTGAGCTGGCCATGTTCTATGCCGGAGCCACCAATGTGCCCCTTTCCATTAAGCTGGAAGAGGCCAACGACCTGTTATTCCGCCTGCTGCATGCCGACGTGAAATACATCATGGTATCGGGCAACCAGCTGAAGAAGATACGGGCGATCATGGATAAACTGCCTCTTATCCGGCAGGTGATTGTTTTTGACGACCAGCCGGAATATAAGGAGAAAGAAATACCTCTTTCCAAAGTGATCGGAATGGGAAAAGAGTACCTTCAGACGCATCCGCTGGATGAATTCCTGGCAATCGGACAGTCGCTGACGAATGACGATTATGCCACCATCACTTATACATCCGGTACGACAGCCGACCCGAAAGGTGTTATCCTGACGCACCGTAATTATACCGCCAATGTCGAACAATCGCTTACCTGTGTGGATATCGACGATACCTGGCGCACATTGGTTATCCTTCCCCTCGACCATTGCTTCGCCCATGTGGTCGGCTTCTATATATTTATGTATAAAGGAGCGTCCGTCGCTACGGTACAGGTAGGAAAGACAGGTATGGAGACCCTAAAGAATATACCGATAAATATCAAGGAGTTCAAGCCTTACCTGATATTGAGTGTTCCGGCTCTGGCCAAGAACTTCAAGAAGAACATCGAGCAAGGAATCCGTGCACAGGGCAACCTGGTAAACCGTTTGTTCCACATGGGGCTGAACGTGGCCTATACTTACAATGGTGACGGCGGCGATGACAAAGGACGCGGATGGCGTTTCCTTCTGAAGCCGGTCGTTGCCCTGTTCGACAGTCTCATCTTCTCGAAAGTACGCGAGAACTTCGGGGGAGAACTGAAGTTCTTTATCGGCGGCGGTGCCTTGCTGGACAAGGATTTGCAGAAGTTCTATTATGCCATCGGCCTGCCGATGTTCCAGGGTTACGGACTGAGTGAAGCGACTCCCGTCATCTCGACCAATGGCCCGCGCCATCACCGGTTCGGAAGTAGCGGCGTACTGGTTCAGCCGCTCGACCTGAAAATATGCGACCTGGATGGAAAAGAATTGCCCGTCGGCGAGAAAGGTGAAATCGTTATCCGTGGAGAGAACGTTATGGCCGGTTACTGGAAAAACCCGACCTCGACAGCCGACACAGTCAAAGACGGCTGGCTTTATACCGGCGACATGGGTTATATGGGTAAAGACGGATTACTGTATGTACTGGGCCGTTTCAAAAGCTTGCTGATCGGTAGCGACGGCGAGAAATACAGTCCGGAAGGGATTGAAGAGGCCTTGGTTGAACATTCTTCCTGCATCGACCAGCTGTTGCTCTACAATAACCAGAATCCTTACACCGTGGCTCTGGTCGTACCCAACAAAGAACGTTTGAAGAAACATCTGGCGCATCAGCAGCTCGATCTCAATTCCGATAAAGGCAAAGAGGAAGCAATCCGCATTATCCAGGGTCAGATCGACCGTTTCCGCAAAGGGGGCGACCTGGCTGCTATGTTCCCCGACCGCTGGCTACCGACAACATTCGCTGTTCTCCCGGAGCCTTTCACCGAACAGAATGGCCTGGTAAACAGCACCATGAAGATCGTACGCGGCAAAGTGGAAAAGGCTTATGCCGACCGCATAGACCTCCTGTATACGCCGGAAGGCAAGAACCCGGTGAATGCGGTGAATTTGAAGTCGCTGTAAAAGAAACTGTAAGGTAAATAACAAGGGGCTGCTTGCGTAACAAACAGCCCCTTGTTGGTATGATAAACGACCTGGTGAAGATATCTCACAAAACGGTCACGCTTATCCTCTTTCCTAATCCACGGAATATCTTATATAAAGTTGGTAACCGTACATCACACTTTCCGTTCTCAATACGGGAGATATAACTTTTCTTTGTACCGATCCTCGCTGCTAGTTGCTCCTGGGTCAAACCAGCTTTAAGGCGCTCTTCTCTCAAGCGCTCGGCAAGAATGAAAGCTTGTGCATCTTCTTCAAACTGATCACGTTCGGGAGTTCCGGCAGGGCCATACTTCACATCCAGTACTTCACTAAAAGTACGACAGTCTTTAATCTGCCTTCTCTTCTCTTCTGATAAATATCTTTCTTCCATAATCAATGACCTTTCTTTTCCTTAAAATATTCATTCATGATCTTCCGGGCTTGTTTTATTTGTTTTGAAGGAGTCTTTTGTGTCTTCTTATGAAACCCATTAAATAAAACAACAATTTGCCCTTCATCCAGACAGCAGAAAATACGATAGATATTACTTTCATATTCTACGCGTATTTCATATAGTCCCTTTACACCAACGATATGCCTGAAATACTTAACGGGGATTATATCTTCCGTCATAATTATTTGCAGAACATAGTCTGTCTTCTTTTCGACTTCAAACGGCAAAGCATCATAGAAGTCCTTAAAATACCCCTTATACAGGATAAGATCACGTTTATACTTCATAGCTACGATTTTAGTATTATCACCCGCAAAGTTAACTAATTAATTAACTTCCCCAAGAATTCACCCTTCATTTTCATCCCTTATGATTAAATATTATTAATAAGGCATACATCCTCCCTCCGAAGAAAAAGACTACCTTTGCCAACTGCATTATCCGAGAAGGAATAACGTTAGTTTCATGGTAAAAAGAATTCGCTTTATATTACTGTTGGTTTTATTGCAGGCAGTGACTGGTATCTCTGTTTTATATGCTCAAAGCATTACTTCTGCATCCGGTATTGTGAAAGATTCAATCACCGGAGAGCCTTTGGCCTTTGTATCCGTCTACTTCGACGGCTCCACGATTGGTGCAATGACCGACGATAACGGGAAGTTTACCCTTCAGAACGATAAGGGGTACAATAAACTGGCCTTCGCATCGCTGGGATACGATACCAAAGTGATCGACCTGAAAACAGGCCAGAAGAACGACGGCCTCGACATAAAGATACGTCCTACGGCTTTCGAGATCTCCGAGGTGGTTGTAAAACCCAAAAGAGAGAAATACACCCGCAAAGACAACCCGGCAGTCGAACTGATCCGGAAGGTGATCGAGCATAAGAACGACAACCGCATCGAAGCGAAAGACGAATACCAGACGGAAGTGTACGAAAAGCTTTCCCTCTCTTTGGACGACTTCAACCCGGACTTCGAGAAGAACAAATTCATGAAGAAGTTCAAATTCATCCGGAACTATCTCGACACCTCCGAGTTCAACGGTAAACCGATCCTGACCCTTTCCGTTCGTGAAACCCTTGCGGATAAGTATTACCGCAAGCAACCGAAAACAGAAAAGACGATCGTCAAAGGTAAACGTATGCAGGGCGTCGACCAGACACTCGACGACGGCGGCGGCATCACCTCCAACCTCGAAGAGATATTCCAGGGAATCAATATCTTCGACAACAATATCAATATCCTGCTGAACCGTTTCGTCAGCCCGCTATCCTCCACCCTGGCTACCAGCTATTATAAGTATTATATTATGGATACGCTGGATATCGGTGGCGATAAATGCGTCGACCTGGCTTTCGTCCCGGTCAACAGTCAGAGTTACGGTTTCACCGGAAGACTGTATATTACGCTGGACGGGAACTATGCCCTAAAGAAATTCCTGCTCAACACGCCGGTCAACATCAACCTCAACTGGGTGGATAAGCTCCGTATCGAACAGGAATTCGAACGGATGCCCGACAGCACCTGGGTGGTCAAGAACGAAAACACTTACGTCAACTTCTATCTGGTGAAAGGAGCGCAACAACTCTATGCACACCAGTTAAGGAACTACGACAAATACAATTTCAATATAGAACAAGCGCAAGCCGACTCCGTTTTCAACCTGTTGGGCTCGCTTCACACCCTGCCTGTTGCGATCGAGCAAACCGATACGTTCTGGGTAAACAACCGCCATGTCCCGCTGAAGGAAAAAGAGAATGCACTGGACGACTTGCTGGCACAGCTCCGGAAAGTCCCGGCCTTCAACGTAATCATCAAAACGGCAGAGATACTTATATCCGGCTACATCCCTACGGCGGGCGACAAGAAATCGACCAAGTTCGACTTCGGGCCTATGAATACGACCATCAGCGGTAACAGCCTGGAAGGTGTCCGCCTGCGTGTCGGCGGTATGACGACAGCCAACCTGAACCCTTACTGGTTCGCCAGCGGCTACCTGGCCTACGGAACGAACGACCGTAAACTGAAATACAATGTCAAACTGACCCATAGCTTCAACAAGAAGCTCTACCACGAAGGAGAAAGCCCGGTCAACAACCTCTCCTTCATCCAGGAATACGACGTATATACTCCGGGGCAGGACTTCCTCTTTACCAGCAAGGACAACATCTTCGTTGCCTGGAAAGTGGGCGAACCTGTTACCAAGATGCAGTATATCCGCAAGTCGATGTTCCAGTATGAAAAGGAATGGCTGAACGGCCTTACCTGGCGGTCATGGGTGTACAACCAGAACAACCAGGCGGCGGGAACGCTTAAATACATAGAGAAAGATGCCGACGGTATGCTGATACACAAGAAAAGCATCACCACATCCGAGATCGGTACACAACTCCGTTTTGCTCCGGGCGAACGCTCCTACGATGGCCGTTCCGGTAAAGAGTCGGTATTCAACCTGTCGAAAGACGCTCCTATCTTCAAGCTCTCGCACCAGCTAGGCCTGAAAGTGTTAGGGGGCGAATACAACTACAACCATACGGAAGTCAGTGCCGAGAAACGTATCTGGTTATCTTCCTTCGGGCATATCGATACACAGCTGAAAGCCGGGAAAGTATGGAACAAGGTTCCTTTCCCCCTGCTGATATTGCCGAACACCAACCAGTCCATCACCATTCAGCCGGAGGCATTCCATATGATGAATGCGTTGGAATTCGTTACCGACCAGTACGTTTCATTCAATGCCACCTATTATATGAAAGGATGGATACTGAACCGTATCCCGGGCGTTAAGTGGCTGCGTCTGCGCGAAGTGATCTCTTTCAACGGTATCTATGGCGGACTGACAGACAAGAACAATCCGACCATGACACCCGGCCTGTTTGTCTTGCCCGACGGGACACGTCCCCTGGGTAACACGCCTTATATGGAAGCCAGCGTCGGCCTGGAGAATATCTTCAAGATACTCCGCATCGACTATTACCGCCGTCTGACTTACCTGAACGAACCGAATATAAAGAAAGGCGGCGTACGTATTGCTTTACGCTTCTCCTTCTAAGCTATTGAGATTTGAATATGATAAAAGATACAAATTCCCCTTTGAACCATGCTCCGAATGCGTGGGCATTGATACCGCTATTGGTATTCCTCCTCACCTACCTGGTTGTTTCGATATTGGCGGGCGATTTCTACAAGATGCCTATTACGGTTGCTTTCGTTATCTCGTCGGTGGTTGCCATCGCCATATCCAAGGGTGGAAAACTATCCAACCGCATCGAACAGTTCTGCCGTGGAGCAGCCAACACCAATATCATGCTGATGGTGCTTATCTTCATCCTGGCAGGCGCTTTCGCCCAAACGGCCAAGTCGATGGGTGCGGTAGATGCAACCGTCAACCTGGCGATGTCGATCCTGCCCGGTAACCTGCTGGCGGCCGGTATCTTCCTGGCGGCTTGTTTTATCTCCATTTCGGTGGGGACTTCGGTCGGGACGATCGTTGCACTGGCTCCCGTGGCGGTAGGCATTGCGGCCAAGACAGGGATGCCCGATGCTCTGATGCTCGGCGTAGTTGTCAGCGGGGCGATGTTCGGTGATAACCTGTCGTTCATTTCGGATACAACCATTGTTGCCACCCGTACACAGGGATGCAATATGAACGATAAGTTTAAGGTGAACATCCGCATTGCCCTTCCGATAGCCATTCTCACAGGAATAATATATGTATTGGTTGGTAGCGGTATAGACAGCGACTACGCTCCCGGAACGATCGAATGGGTCAAGGTGATACCTTATATCGTGGTGCTCGTAACGGCTATCTTCGGTGTGAACGTGATGCTGGTATTGTTTATCGGCATCCTGCTGTCGGGTGTCGTGGGACTGCTGACGGGCGGTTTCGATGTATGGGGATGGACGGCTTCGATGGGGCTCGGTATCACGAACATGGGCGAACTGATCATCGTCACCCTGCTGGCCGGCGGTATGCTGGAAATGATCCGCTACAACGGCGGTATCGACTGGATCATCGGGAAGCTGACTTCACATATCCGCTCCTCAAAAGGGGCCGAACTGAGTATTGCCGCCCTCGTGAGCTTTGCCAACCTCTGTACGGCAAACAATACGATCGCCCTGATCATGGCAGGCCCGATCGCCAAAGACATCGCCGACCGTTTCCATATAGACCCGCGCCGCAGTGCCAGCCTGCTCGATATCTTCTCCTGTTTCGTGCAGGGCATTATCCCTTATGGCGCACAACTGCTGATGGCTGCCGGACTGGGTGGCGTCTCTCCTATCGAGATCATGCAGTATCTGTACTATCCTTACCTGTTAGGACTCGGCGCTTTGCTGGCTATCGCTTTCGGGTATCCGGGAAAATTTGCAAAGAAAGGTTTCACATCTGCCAAGATATAACAACATTCACCTATGAAAATATTTTAGCCAATCTGTATTCTATATCCATTGAAATGAATACCTTTGCCTACATAACTCAAGAATCAAAACATATTAATTATGAAAGACAAAGGAGAAATTATTATTTATCAATCAGAAAACACTCTGCAATTAGAGGTCAGAATGGAAGATGAAACCGTTTGGCTGACTCAAGCACAAATGATAGAACTTTTTCAAAGAGACCAATCAGTTATTGCCAGACATATAGGCAACATATTCAAAGAAAAAGAGCTGGATGAAAAAAGCAATATGCATTTTTTGCATATTGCAAATTCAGACAAACCGGTTAAAGCTTATAGTCTCGATGTCATTATCTCTGTCGGTTATCGGGTTAAATCACAGCGTGGAACACAATTTCGTATCTGGGCTAACCAGATACTGAAAGAGTATCTGCTGAAAGGCTATACAATCAATCAGCGAATAGAAGTTATTGAACAGAGAATGAATTCCAAATTCTCTGAATACGATGAAAAGTTCGACTTCTTCATCAAAACATCCCTGCCGCCGGTAGAAGGTATTTTCTATGATGGGCAACTATTCGATGCCTACAAATTTGCCGCTGACCTGGTGCGAACGGCTACAAAGTCTCTTATCCTAATCGATAATTATATAGACGATGCCGTCTTGACACTTTTTACCAAACGCATTCCCGGAGTGAGTGTTACGATTTATACCGCACAAATACGCTTATTAGGATGTCTATTTAACGCGAATTAGGGTGTCTACTTAGTATATAGTAGACACCCCAATCTGTGATTGTCCGCGTGTTCCGCGTTATACTTGTTTATGATCTTACTTCAAACCTCTGTTCTTCAGCAACGGTTCGGTGTTAGGTTCTTTACCACGGAAATTCTTGTACATATCCATTGCATCGTCGATACCGCCCGGAGTCAGGACATAGGAACGGAACTTGGCAGCCACTTCGGGGTTGAAGATGTCGCCGCTTTCCTTGAATGCTTGGTAAGCATCGGAGTCGAGCACTTCGGCCCAGATATAACTGTAATAACCGGCTGTGTAACCGCCGCCCATCGTATGGTTGAAATACGTAGTGCGGTAACGCGGCGGGATCTGTTTCAACAGGCCACGGTCACCCAATACGGTTTCTTCAAACTTCATCACGTCTGCACCGTCATGTACTTCCTTCAATACGTGGAAATCCATATCCAGCAGGGAAGCAGCCAGGTATTCGGTCGTAGCAAAGCCCTGACCGTACTTGCCGCTCTTATCCAGTTTCTCGATCAGTTCGGCTGGGATCACTTCGCCTGTCTGGTAATGTTTGGCGTAAACCTTCAACACTTCCGGTTCAAATACCCAATGTTCCATGATCTGTGAAGGCAACTCAACGAAGTCGCGGGGAACGCCCGATACACCATAATAATGTACATCCTTAAACAGGTTGTGCAGGCCATGTCCGAACTCATGGAACAATGTACCGGCTTCGTCGGCACTCAACAAGGCAGGTTGACCCGGAGACGGCTGCGAGAAGTTGCAAACGATCGTTACGACAGGAGCCTGGCGCTTGCCATCCTGATAAGTCTGCGAACGGTAAGTACCGCACCAGGCACCCCCTTTTTTGCTGGCACGCGGGAAGTAGTCCATATACAACACACCCAGATGTGTGCCGTCCTTGTCTTTACATTCGAATGCTTCTGCATCGGGATATGGCAGAGGGATATCCTTTATCGGAGTAAAAGTGATGCCGTACAGCTTGTTGGCAACATAGAAAGCACCGTCGCGCACGTTCTCGAGTTTCAGATACGGGCGCACCTGGTTCTCGTCGAGGTCGAATTTGGTTTTCTTTGCTTTCTCGAAATAGTAACGCCAATCCCAGCCTTCAGCCTGGAAGTTGCCGCCTTCTTTCCTGATCTCGGCGTTGATGTCGGCCAGTTCGGCTTTTGCCTTGCCGATAGCGGGTGTCCAGATTTCATCCAGCAGGGCATACACCTTATCGGATGTCTTTGCCATACGGTCTTCCAGGACGAAAGAAGCGTAATCGTCGTAACCCATCAGTTTGGCTTTTTCCAGACGAAGGGAGATCAGTTTGCGTACTACTTCTTTATTGTCGGCATCGTTGCCGTTATTGCCACGGTTGATATAACCGTTGAATATCTTTTCACGCAAAGCGCGGTTGTCGGCATATTGCAGGAAAGGCATTACGCTCGGATTGTGCAGGGTGAAGACCCATTTGCCTTCCATTCCGGCGGCGCGGGCAGCTGCTTCGGCATTCAATACCAGGCTTTCGGGCAAACCTGCCAGGTCGGCCTTATTGTCGATCACCAGCTTGAAAGCGTTGGTTTCCTTCAGCATATTCTGTCCGAAGGTGAGTTGAAGCATGGATATCTCGCTGTTCAGTTCACGCAGGCGAGCCTGTTTTTCGGCATCGAGGTTGGCACCGCCACGTACAAAATCCTTGTAGGTTTCTTCCAACAGCTTCTTCTGTTCCTTGTCGAGGTTCATCGACTCCTGGTTGTCGTATACGGCCTTTACGCGTTTGAACAGCTCCGCGTTCAGACGGATATCGTCGCTGTTCTTCGACAGCAGCGGAGAGAGCTCGCGGCTCAATGCCTGCATGTCATCGTTGGTATTGGCGCTGTTCTGGCCATAGAAAACGGGGCTTATCCGGCGCAGCAGCTTTCCGCTCTGGTCGAGTGCCACGATCGTATTCTCGAAATCGGGTGCAGCCTTTTGGTTAACAATAGCTTCAATGTCTTTCTGTTGCTCGGCTATCCCTGCTTTAAAGGCAGGCATATAATCCTCTAATGTGATCTTGTCGAAAGGAGGAACACCAAACGGGGTCGTGAACTCTGTCAGGAAAATATCCCCGGGAGCTGTGGTTTCAGACTTTTTCCCCGGCGAACTACAAGCACTAAGTGCAACGGCTATACCGGCTGCCATAATCATTTTCTTCATGTTGTTCTGTTTAAGTATTTTATTAACGCAAAGATATAAAAAAAGAGAAGCCTTCCAAAATACAGGAAGGCTTCTCTATCAACAGTATGTAAGATAATCTTATTTTAAACCTCTGTTTTTAAGTAATGGTTCGATGCTCGGTTCTTTGCCGCGGAAGTTTTTGTACATGACCATTGCATCGTCGATACCGCCCGGAGTCAGGACATAGGTACGGAACTTGGTTGCCACTTCGGGATTGAAGATATCGCCGGTTTCCTTATAGGCTTCGAAAGCATCGGCATCCAATACTTCAGCCCAGATGTAGCTGTAATAGCCGGCAGTGTAACCACCTGTCATCGTATGGCTGAAATAGGTAGTGCGGTAACGCGGCGGAATCTGACGGATCAGGCCGCGGCTGTTCAGGGCATTGGCTTCGAATGCTTCGACATCCATATCGGGCTGTTGTTCTTTCAGGATATGATAATCCATATCGAGCAGGGAAGCAGCCAGGTATTCGACTGTGGCAAAACCTTGTCCGTACTTGCCGCTCTTCACGATCTTGTCGACCAGTTCCTGAGGAATGACCTCGCCGGTTTCGTAATGCTTGGCATATACTTTCAGTACTTCCGGTTCAAATACCCAATGTTCGTTCACCTGCGAAGGCAATTCAACAAAGTCGCGCGGAACATCAGCAACGCCATAATAGTGAACGTCACCGAACAAGCTATGCAGGGCATGTCCGAATTCGTGGAAAACCGTTTCCGCTTCATCGGCACTCAACAAGGCAGGTTGTCCGGCAGCCGGTTTGCTGAAGTTGAAGACAGTCGTCACAATCGGATCGACGCGCTTGCCATCCTTATAAGTCTGCGAACGGTAACCACCGCACCAGGCACCGCCGCTCTTGCCGGGACGTGTGTAGAAGTCCATGTAGAGGACACCCAGCGGGCTGCCGTCTTTGTCCTTGCATTCGAATGCATACGCATCGGGATCGGGCTTCGGTATATCCTTGATTTCGGTGAAGGTGATACCGTACAATTTATTTGCCACATAGAAAGCACCGTCACGCACATGGTTGAGTTCCAGGTACGGACGCACTTCGTTTTCATCCATATTGAATTTAGCCTGGCGTGCCTTATCGGCATAATAACGCCAGTCCCAGCCTTCGGCATCGAAGTTACCGCCCTCTTTCCTGATCTCGGCGTTGATGTCGGCCAGTTCTTCCTTCGCCTTTTTCAAAGCCGGAGTCCACACTTGGTCGAGCAGGTTATATACGTTCTTTTCGTTCTTCGCCATATTCTCTTCCAGCACGTAAGCGGCAAAGTCTTCGTAACCCAGCAGCTTCGCTTTGTCGAGGCGGGCGGCAACCAGCTGTTTCACGACTTCCTTGTTATCATTCTCGTTGCCGTTATTGCCACGATTGATATAAGCCTTGAAGATCTTTTCACGCAAAGCACGGTTATCGGCATATTGCAGGAACGGCATCACGCTCGGGTTATGCAGCGTGAAAACCCATTTCCCTTCCATCGAGTCGGCAGCGGCTGTTTCGGCAGCAGCGGCAACCAGCGATTCGGGCAGGCCTGCCAGGTCTTCCTTCTTATCAATAACCAACTTGAATGCATTGGTTTCTTTCAGCATATTCTGGCCGAAAGTAAGCTCCAGCACGGAGATCTTCTCGTTCAACTCACGCAGCTTGGCCTGGTTGTCGGCATCCAGGTTGGCCCCTCCGCGTACGAATCCTTTGTAGGTTTCTTCCAGCAATTTCTTCTGTTCCTTATCCAGACCGAGCGAAGCCTGGTTGTCGTAAACAGCCTTTACACGGGCAAAGAGAGCCGGGTTCAGGCTGATATCATCCGAATGGGCGGAGAAAAGAGGATAGAGTTCCTGCTCCAGCTCCTGTATCTCGTCGGTGGTATTCACACTCGACTGTCCTCCAAAAGCATACAGTACTTTATTCAGTAACTCGCCGGATTGGTCAAGAGCGACAATCGTGTTTTCGAAGGTCGGCTCTTCAGTGTTGTTAACAATGGCGTCGATTTCCTTTTTGTGCTCTTCCATCCCTTTCAGGAAGGCCGGTTTGTAATGGGCTACCTCGATCTTATCGAAGGGAGGGACACCGAACGGGGTTGTGTACTCTGTAAAGAAAGGATTGGGTGTAGTCTCGGCTACATCGCTTTTCTTTGAAGAGCTGCATGCTCCCAAAACTACTGCCAGTCCGGCAGCCATAAGCGCTTTGTTCATAACTATTATATTGTAAGAATTAATTTATATCCACATTATTTATATAACGAGGCCTACAAAGATAGGGAAGTTTTATTTTACTTTGTCTCCTTAACATTATAAATAGATGAGCCATGAACAGAATATGTGAGTTATTCGGTATTAAATACCCCATTATACAAGGCGGGATGGTTTGGTGTAGCGGCTGGCGGCTGGCTTCGGCTGTCAGCAATGCAGGCGGACTGGGTTTACTGGGAGCCGGTTCCATGCATCCCGAAGTACTTCGCGAACACATCCGGAAATGCCAGGCGGCGACCGACAAACCGTTCGGCGTCAATGTCCCCTTAATGTATCCGGAGATAGAAAGCCTGATGAACATCCTGGTGGAAGAAGGGGTAAAGATAGTCTTTACCTCGGCCGGAAGCCCGAAGAAATGGACACCGTTCCTGAAGGAGCACGGCATGACGGTCGTGCATGTGGTAAGCAGTTCCCTCTTTGCAGCCAAATGTGAAGAAGCCGGTGTCGACGCGATCGTAGCCGAAGGCTTTGAAGCCGGCGGACATAACGGACGGGAAGAGACGACGACCCTTTGCCTGATCCCTGCCGTACGCCGGGCAACTTCTCTCCCACTCCTTGCTGCGGGCGGCATAGGTACGGGCGATGCGATGCTGGCTACTTTTGCCCTCGGAGCCGAAGGTGTACAGATCGGTACCCGTTTCGCCCTGACCCGGGAAAGTTCCGCACACGAAAACTTCAAGCAGCTTTGCCTTAATCTGAATGAAGGTGATACGAAATTGCTGCTGAAGAAGCTGGCTCCCACCCGTCTGGTAAAAGGCGGTTTCACCTCTGCTGTGGAAGAAGCCGAAGCGCGGGGTGCATCGGTAGAGGAAATGCGCGCGTTACTCGGAAAAGGCAGAGCCAAGAAAGGTATGTTCGAAGGCAACCTGGAAGAAGGCGAACTGGAGATCGGCCAGGTAGCCGCCCTGTTCAGGAAAGAAGAGACGGTAGCGGAAGCGATCGAAGATATTATGACCGGCTACCGGCAGATGCTTACCCGCCTGACAGACGGTTCGGCATCCTGCTGACAGCCGGTCGAGAAGTGACTTCTGTTTCACCTAGGAGAAACAAGTGTTTCATGCGGAAGAAACAAGTGTTTCTCCCTAGTGAAACTTTAGTTTCTCCCGGATGAAACTTTTCTTACCTCCGCATATTCCACCAGCCACGGCAGGTTGAAACGGTAATGATTACGGCTGCTGACCAGATGGATCGTACCATCCGGCGATTGCGTTCCTGCCAGATAGCCCCGGGGTTCGGCATGGGTGCTATCCATATCGAAGAAGCCTGTCCAGGCACCGCCATCCATAAAGCGCTCCTTGCCATCGGTCAGTAATTTCTTTACCGGCCAGGTCTTCCCGTCGTCGAACGAGAGGGCGGCATACATTCCGTAGCCCGTATATTCCTGGCCGTCCTTATCTTTGAAGGTCATTCCTTCCAGGCCGTTCTTCAGGCGGAAAGGATGATGGGTGAAAGAGATCAGGAGAATAGGCCCTTCTTGCAGGCGCATCAGCACCAGGCGTTGTCCGCCGTCGATCGGGGGGAACTCGGAAGCACTGTATGTCCATGTCTTTCCGTTATCTTCTGAGATACTCATCGGCATCCGTATCAGTCCGGCTTCGTTAACGATACCGTCGCCACGTCCCAAAGCCATAAAGCGGCCGTCGGAAAGCTGCACTACACCGGCATGGATACCGGCAATCGTCCCGCCGGACTGTCCTGCTTCGAACTTGCCGGGGTTCACCCGTCCGGGAAAGGCTTGTCCCATATCCTCCCATGTTTGTCCTCCGTCGCGGCTCATATGCAGAGCTGTTCCTCCATCACTGCGGGGAGTGGCGTCGGCAGCCTGCACCAGCCAGCCTTCTTTCGTGCGGAAGGAACCGGCTATCACCTGATGGCGGCGGGCATGTTCGGGGGCAACGATACGGGGACGACTCCAGGTGGCACCATTGTCGGTGCTGGTTCGCATCACCATTGCCAAGGTTTCCCAGGTTCCGGCAGCTTCTACGCCGTTCATGTGGATCAATGTACCGTTATTGTTCAGGAGTGACGAGCCGGTCACATTCCGGTCGGGCACCCGGAAGAACTCGCGGGGCTGGCTCCATTCGTTACTGCCGGCTTTCAGGCGGCTTTCCAGGATAGTCATTTCCCGTCCCGACTCTTCATCGCAGGTGAACCAGATAGCCAGCAGGTCGCCATTATCGCACCAACTGATAGCCGGACAATGGTTATGCCGGTAGAAAGGAACACCGGAATGACAATCGGGCGCATTCACATAGACAAGCGGCTCGGCAAAGAACGGTTCTTTCGAGGGTGCGTTCCAGTTATATTTGCTTTGTGAGATATTCTCTTCCACGGCCGGTTCCAACGCGGGAAGCGGCCCGGTCGTCGGCATGTCGGCCTGCACGACACGGAATCCGGTCAGCCAGTGTTTGTCTTCGGGGATCATCGCCATGCGGTTGGCCGAACGCAGGAAACGTTCCGGGGTGCTATGGCTTCCGCCGCGCGTTACTTTATATAAGCCGTCGGCACGCCCGACCGGATCGGTTTGTGCAGTTGCTTCGTAAGGGCCGTACCAGTCGCTGCACCATTCTTCCACATTGCCGTGCATATCGTAGAGTCCGAAAGGATTGGGGCGGGTCTTCCCTACCGTCAGGTTGATGGTCGAGTCGGTGCCCCATACGTTCTGCTGGTTCTTATGGAAGATGCCGTGCAGTCCGTCGTCCATCCAGAAGTGCCAATACGTGCCGGCACGGCAAGCGTATTCCCATTCGGCTTCGGTCGGGAGACGGTAGGTTTTGCCTTCCTTCTCCGACAGCCAGTCGCAGAAGGCTTTTGCTTCGGGGTAGCTGACAAAGACAACGGCTTCGTCGTCTCCGCTGGAAAGGCCGTACTTGCCCCTGAGTGCTTTATGGGTGGGATCGAAGCATTCGTATTGTGCGTTCGTTACCTCGGTCGCGCCCATCAGGAAGGGACGGCTGATCGTAACCGGGTGGATGGGTGCTTCGTCAAAGTTCTCTCCTACTCCGTGGCTTCCCATGTGGAAAGAACCTTCGGGTATGTGTACCAGTTCCATGCCCAGCGTATTCTTCTCCTGGGCGTAAGTAGTGGTTGCCAGCAAGGCGCAAAGGCTATAACATAAGATTGTTGTGTTTCTCATCTTTCATTCGTTATTTGCAGATTTCAAGGAATAAAGATACGTATATTGTTCTATATACAATAAAAGAAATAACAAAAAAAG
>OGFC01000883.1_pt1 | contig 22200 bp, 24 predicted proteins | sample 1570841 | NCBI WGS metagenome assembly OGFC01 (sample SAMEA2582137, study PRJEB24529) | metagenome | biome: Human gut stool | place: China | collected 2011 | reverse complement strand
CAAGCCAGTATTAGAAAGAAGCCAGCTTGACGACCTAACATGACAATCTGTTTCAGCTTATTCATAACTGCGGTGTTTTCTTTTGTTCCCAGCATTTCCATGAAAGCGACGTATTCATCAAAGATTAAGAAGTGTGCCGGGAGACCTAAGTAAGCATAATTTTTGCCAGTCTTATAGTTCTTCATCTGCTTCATTTCCTCACTACGTTTCATCATTTCTTCATAGAATGTTTCAATGCAAGAAAGCAAGTCTTCTTTTCTATAGTAGACATTTGCCATCACAGAACCTAAGTCCGCAAGGTCAGCATTTTTCGGGTCAAGAATATACAGTTTTGAATCTGTATGAAGCAAGGCTTCAATCAGTGTCAGTATAAAGTAAGTTTTACCGCCACCTGTACCACCAGCAATCAACATATGAGGGAGCTTATCATATTCCCACCATACGTTTTTCATTAAGCGAAGTTTACCATCTTTAGCTTCTACTTCATCAATAGAAATACGACTGGCTATGGTGTCATAGAGCAAAGTATATTCCACATAGGAATCCTTTAACTCTTTATCCGTCAGCTCACAGTACAAGCCACTCTCTAATTTCTTTTCCAAGTGTAAGAGTTGGTCTTGATATTTTCCCAGCGTGATTTCCACCCGTATCTGTATCAAGCCATTTTTAAGTCGATAATACATTTTAGGGAAGTAGGTTATCTTTTCCTTTGTACGACCAGCACTATCTTTAAAGAAACCCTCTGTTTTGACCTGTTCAGATTCATACCACTTGTTTTCAAGTATCATCTTTGCCAGTTTTTGACGGTGGTAAAGTTGTTTAACCGTATCATAGCGAACCCGTTTGAATACAAACGCTACCAGCAAGCAGATAAGAATTGCGACACTGAAACTGATAATTAAATAGGGAATGTCAATCTTATCTGCTTGTGATAGGTTAAAATCCTGCCAGTTGATCTGCTGGATTGTCTTCACATGAAACAGTCCGACAACCAGCAGGAAAACAGGCAGGAGTGACGCTATCGTAAAATGAAAGACTAAATCTTTACCAGATGGGCGAATCCTTTTACCACGCTGTTTCATGCGAAAAAGTCTCCTTTCTACCTAGCGACTATTTGTCTTGTGTCGGTTCTTTCTTTGCTTGTGGTTGAGCTTTGAATGAACTAGAATCCTTTGTCAGCACAATATCGTCTGCCTTGATATACCAGTCAACATCTGCTCCTTGATAGGTGGCAGTAGCAACGGTGTCCGCAATGGGATTGATAAGTTCCACCCGTGCGTTATAATCAAACTCTTTCAAAGGCACGCTGGCAGGAATACTTACTTGAATCATGCGTCCTTGTCCTTTGGATTTTAAGTCATAGGTACGTTCCTTGATTTCATCTGAAACCGACCCGTCTTCATTTTGGATTCTCACTTCACGACGTAGAGCAGAGAATTTCAATTCTCCAAAAGTCGTGTCTTTATCTAATACAATGCCATTTGCTAATCTCATCATTTTTCCTCTCTTTCTTTATTCTTTTATCATGTCGTCAGCATGTAAAAGGTAATTTGTAAAACCACGAGTGCCGATTTTGTAGCCCTCTGCGGTAATACGTGGATTGACTAACTTCACACGTTCCTCAAAGCCGAAATGTTTTTCGCCAGCTTCAGCAGGAAGCACCACCACAATATCATCTGCTCTTTGAACATCAGAATAGAGATTATAGCTTCTTGATAAGACAGTTAGCCGTCCGTTGATTCTTCGCTGAACGACTTTATCCTCGCCAGCAAATTCTAAATTGCCGAATGTTTTTTCCATGTTGGGAATCACAAATTTAAGTTCCATATTTTTACCTATCCTTTCTTTTTTATTGGCTGAATGAATGTTTGATGGTCTTAAAGAGTGGGGAACGACCTTTTGATTCTTGATTTTTTGTTTTCATAAGTTCACTTCCTTTCAAAATCGGGTAAAAAAATAGACACCTCATTTTTTGAAGTGTCTACCTATTAAATATTCAAATTTTATTGGAAGTATCTTTATATCTTCACTTTTCAAGGATAAATCGTCGTATCAAAGCTCATTCATAAGTAGTAAATTAGTAGTAAATTGAGTGGTTTTGACCTTGATAAAGTGTGATAAGTCCAGTTTTTATGCGGATAACTAGATTTTTATGCTATTTTTCATAGAAAAAACATTGTAATTTTACGGTGTATTTGTTATCGTATAAATGCTCACGCAATCGGATTCATATGATATACTATAATAGGACAGGAAAGAGGTCATAAACATGGAAAATAATGAAATACTGGACCTGCTGGAACAGGAATACCTGCAGGAATACAGGAAAATACAAAATCGACTTCTTAAGAAAATTAGAGAGAGCAGCTATCTGAATGTGGAGCTGCATGATATTGCAAATCAGCTGTATACAGGGCAGTTGAAAAAACAAAGTCCGCAGGCTATTTACAATGGTGATGAAGCTGCATTTATCAATGGTATTGTGCGCAATGTACCGGAGCCGCTGCTGTTAAAGAACAAAAAAAGCAAGGCCGGAAACCGTGCGGTGATATGTATTCTGGTTGCTGTAATCATTATGATCAGCTTTTATGCAATCAGCCGCAGTGTGGCGATCGATGACCAACGTAAGGCAATGGGCTATCTGCAGGAATCCAGCAATTATCGTACAATGCAGCAGGAAATAAAGGAAGAGGCTGTGTATACCTTCCAGCTGAAGGATGTGTCCTCTAATGAGGGACAGAAGGTATATGAGAGTGAGGGAAATACGATCTATCTTTCGGATGTGGAGGAAGAGACCGATGCCTATCTGATCTATTTTGAAGCAAGCGGGGAATTCAGCACACAGGGAGGAAGTATTGTCTCTGTTGTTTCCCATGATATAGAGAAAAAGCATAAGGCTTACGAGCTCGAGGGTAGTGTAAATGTTATCCTTGACAGCGGTATGCAGGAGCTTCCATGGATGTATCTGAGCGTCAATAAAACAAAGAATAAGGATGAATACGGCTTCCGCCTGGATAAATCACTGGTGGAGGGAAAGGGCAGTGTTAAACTGCACTTGAAGGACCTCATCAAGACAACATGGACACACAAATAGGGTGGCTTTTGTTTTGGAGTAGAAAATTAAACGGGATATTTGATTTTGAGTATAAAAAAACTCATTTATGATTTTATATGGCGGTGTAAGGCACGTACATTTTGGCGCCTAGACCGCATAAGGCTTCAGAAACGGTATTTCTGTTCAGTATAGCAGAAACAAAATAATATAGATAAGGCAGGGAAGGGCAAACTGAGTAAATCTTTAACTGCATAACTCCATTTATTATCATAAAGCTTTTTGCTAAACTTATACACAATTATAAGCCTTCTCTGCTTAATTTATGTACTATTATAAAGCTTTCTTTATAAAAATTCATACGATATCATAAAGCTTTTTATAAAGCACATTCAGTGCTCTATGTCTTTGTAAATCAAAATAAATCTTTGTATACCTGATAAATCACAGATATCAGGTTATCGTATGTTGGCATCTGTACTATCTTCTGCAGTGCTTCTTTATTGGAAATCAGGAAAGAAAGATAGTACCAAAGCTTATACGCTGTCGGATTGTCTTTTTCAATAGAAACAAGAAATACAAGATTTACCTGATCGCTTTCCCACTGAATACTTTCTTCAAGAATAGCCACCGCTATAAATGTTACACTGCTGATCAGCGTTTCCGGATGCGGTATAGCCAAATGATTGCCGAAATAGGAGGATGCAATTGTTTCATGCAGCATGATGGAGGTATATAGATATTCATCCGCAATTCCCTTTTTTCGGGCTTTTTCAAATAAAGCATCAATGACCTCCTGTTTGCTGGAAGGATGTCCGCGGTAAAACAAGGCTTCATCAAATTTATCAAGAATGTCCTTGATACTGCTAAATCCACGCAAAGCGAGTTCAATTTTTTTATAATCCAGTTCTGTCAGAAAGTAGTCAATGAGAATCATTTGCGGATGCTCGGCAGCGATATCCTGTTCTGTTGTGATGACCGCATTATAGGCGTCCGGATCAATCTGTTTCATAAATGCCTTGGAGACCACTGCTATTTCTTTTATGTTATGAAACCATTGCAGAATTTTCTGCTGAATCAATATGGTTTCACTTTTTTTCTGCGAGCTGATCAGGAGAATACTTTTCGCATCTATGGTATCCACCGTGTCATCCAGACTGCGTGAGAAATGCAGCGCTATGTAGGATATTTCATCATCAGAAAGCTTTTCTCTGTATTCCGGTAGAATCGTATTGGAAAATGTGCATGCCAGATCAAAGGCAAAGGCGAAATTCTGTTTGATATTATAGGTCATGATATTCTTCTGCAGCATTCCGGTTTTTAATCTGGATAAAAGAGGAATGATATGCAGACCGAGCGATATACGCAGATTCAGATCATTGCTTAAATCAATATGATAATTCTTTTTGATTCGCATGAGGCCGGTGTAAATCATATCATTTATTTCATCCGATATGTATTCATTTCCATCATATTCCCTTTTCCCGTGCAGATTCAGAGCAAGCAGTATGACCTCCTGCTCGTTATAAGGAATATGGAAATGTCGGACGCACACATCCATGATTGCCTTTGCCATTTCATATACATGCCGGTAGGTATCGTCAAGCTTCAGTTCTTTTGTATCCACAAATGCGGAATTGCGAATCCTTTCCACTGCGGTAGCTATATGGATGATGAGATTCTGCAATGCGATATCAGATACTCGATAATGAGAATCCATCATAATCTGCATCAGTATTTCCTTAATCTCATTCATCAGTATATAGTTCTGATCCTTGCCATTCTGCGATACAAAAATCTGATCACCCTTGAAAGTCAGATTCTCCTTGATAAGACAGCGCCGCTTATCTATTTCTGAGCCCTCGATACGCAGACCGTGATAGGGTTTGCTGACAAGACGCAGATTATACTGCTTCAACGTTTCTTTTACCACAGCTAAATCTGCCGAAATCCGCGAACGGCTGATAAACATTTCATCCGCAAAATCGGTGCTTTTTTTAAATCCATTGCCGTTTAAAAGCGTGGAGAGAACATAATGGACACGCGAGGACGGCTCATCGAAGAAATAACTCTGATGATAGGTTCTCGCCAATTCATCAATATAAGCGGCGCTGGCCGTTGCATCCAGAATGTGAAGATAGCAGCCCTTGGAGCTGATTGCACACAGCTCCATTCCTTTCGAACGAATGGTATCTCGTATGATCTGGATGTCATTTTGTATGGTTCTCATACTGACACCATACTTCTCAGATATGACTTTCAGCTTAATAATTTCTTCTTTTGAAGAGTAGTAATCCATTAGAATTTCTGTTTGTCTGCTGGTCAGCATATACGTACTCCTCCTTCTTTTATATGTATTATAGTAACACAGGAGATAGAAAAACTGCTTCTTCTAGTTTGCATAAAACAACATGAAAATTCTGGAAACAACTTGGTTTTGCGTCAATCTTCACGCAAGAACAGAGGACCACGTTTTTTTCATTGTTTCGTATAATGAGAGTGTGAAAACGAGGTGACAGAATGCATAGGACAATCGGCTGCAGCAGGGAAAACGACTTTGATATTACGGCAAAGACCGCCCTGCTTGCAGGCGTGATGCTGAGCGAAGCGAATGCGGAAGCCAGGCGGGTGGAAGAGACAGTACGGTATATGATGGGGGAAAATCTATATGAGGTACAGGTGCTGGCTCATGCCGCAGATATCCTCGCAACGTGGAAGGATGCAGACGGAAACAGGCATATGGAGATGGAACGAGTATATCACCATCGCTATGATTTAGGCTGCATTGATGAAGTCAATCGTATTTCAAGAGCTGTTGTTGAAAACAGAATCCCGGTAACACTGGCATATGAGCTTATGCTGCACAGAAGCAGAATACCGCCTGATGCGTACCGGCAGCGCTTGGGAATCCTGCTGCTGGGGCCGGCGTTCGCTATGGTATTTGAAGGGAGCATGTCCGACATTATGCTCACACTGGGCATCAGTGCCGGTTATACGCTGTTCTGGGAATTGCACAGAAGATTACAGGAAAACGAGCTGTTTCATTTTCTGATATCCTCAGCGCTGATCAGTATCTTCGTTTCCTTAATTTCCGAATATCTTCCTGTTCATGGAGACCTTATCATGATTTCATCCATTATGCCTATGGTACCGGGTATCGGTATTACAACAGCATTTATGGATATTCTCAATCAGGACTATATGAGCGGACTTGCCAAGCTTATGGAAGCTCTTATGCAGGCCTTGAGCATTGCGTCGGGAATCGGGTTCGGCATACTGCTGAAGGGCTTATCAGGATGATGGAAAGCGTAATCGGAGCATTCCTTACAAGCGTAGCATATGCATTCGTGCTGCAAGTTCCGCGTGATAAAATCATAGCAGCAGCCATCAACGGTGCCGCCGCATGGCTGCTGTACAGGACACTTTCCTCACACTGCACACTCCTGTTTTCTGTTTATGCTGCAGGAATCAGTATGGCAACTGGTGCACATCTGCTTGCCCGCATTCGGAAAACACCGGTTCTGGTAATTCTGATACCAAGCTTTATCCCTTTTGTACCAGGTGGAGATATTTATAAATGCATCTATTATCTGCTGATGGATCAAACCGCTTTATCTGCACATCATCTGGGGAATACCATCGCCATTTCCGGAATGATTGCTTTGGGAAACATCAGCGTCGAAACATTTCACCAGCTGCTAAAAAGGTGCAGACAGCTGGTGATGAAGGAAGAAAGGAATAGTTGAATGGAAAAAATATTATTGCTGACACACGGCGGCTGGGGTGCGTCATTGAAGAAAAGTATTGAAATGATTATCGGACCTGTCGATTTTGTAGAAGAGATAGCTCTGTATCCCAAAGACCTGCTGAACGAATTCCAGGAGCGGATTCAAAGCTTTATCACGCAGCAGCATCAGGCTGCACAACAGAGGGAAGAACAGCTGCATCTGTTGATTATGACGGATTTATTCGGCGGTACACCAACTAATGCGGCTGCAGTTATCGCAAATACTTCAACAGAAAATATCCATGTGGTCACCGGATTAAACAGTGCACTGCTGCTGGAAGCCTGCACACAGATTTTGAATCAGGGAACTGTGGATGTTGCGGTATTGATTGAAAATAGTCAGAGCTCCATTTTCAATGTGATGGAGAAAATATACAGAAAGGGTGACTAATATGACAAAAGTAGTTTTATGCAGAGTAGACAGCCGTCTGATTCACGGGCAGGTGATGACCAAATGGATTCAGCAGTCACAGGCAGATCATATCGTTATCGTCAGTGATTCCGTTTCCAAAGATTCATTTCTGCTGGATATTTATAAGATGTCAGCTCCTCCGGGAATCAATATTGACTGCTACAGTGAAGAACAGGCTGCAAAGCTGTGGAAGGAAGAAGCTGTGAAGGGGAGCATCCTGCTTCTGCTGCCGGACTTAAAGACACTGCATCGCTCATACGACAATGGTATCTGCATGAATAAAGTACAGGTAGGCGGACTTGGTGGTGGACCGGATCGCAAGGTAGTGTATCAGAATATCACACTTGATAAAGAGGATGCGGAAATTCTGCATGAACTGCATGAAAAAGGCGTGGAGATTATCTTTCAGACAATTCCTGAGGATAGTCCGATGTCCTTTCAAGAGGCATATAATCGTTTCCAAAAATAAGGAGAAAGGAGGGAATATACGGATACGATATCTGACTATAGGTTTATAAGCGGAGAAAAGAAAGGAGTTTTGAACAAGGGAGTTCAAAGTAAATGAAATGGAAAATTTAATTCTTGCATTATGCATGGGGTGCTATTACTGGTTCTGCAGACTGCGCTTTGGGTATACGTTTTCCAGTATGCTGCTGCAGCCGGTAGTTGTGGGGGTCTTTGTTGGTGTATTGAGCGGACAAATGGAACGGGCTATGGTGATCGGCGGTGCTCTGCAGCTTGTATATTTGGGAGTTACATCCACGCCGGGAGGAAATGTACCAAACGATCCTGCGCTTGCGGCATGTATTTCTATACCGATAGGAGTCTTGTCAGGTATGAGCCCTGAGGTCGCAATTTCACTGGCGGTACCATTCGGTGTGATCGGTGCATTTGTCGATCAGCTGAGGAGAACAACAAATACCTTCTGGGTACATAAGGCTGATAAATATGCAGAGCAGGGAAATGAAAAGGGAATCTTTACATGTGCATATATCCTGCCTTCTGCGATGGGATTCATCATCCGTTTCCCAATCGTTTTCATCATTGTTTATTTCGGTGTTGATTTTGCTCAGCAGCTGCTTGAAATCATACCGAACTGGCTGCTGCATGCCTTTGAAATTATGGGAGGTATACTTCCAGCTCTGGGATTTGCCATTACACTCACAGTCATTGGAAAGAAACAGCTGATTCCGTTTTTCATCATAGGGTTCTTCATGGTGAAGTATTTTGAATTGGATGTTATGGCGGTTGCTGTGTTTGCGATTGCGGCGGCTCTGCTGCTGAATCTGTTCTTATTCAGAAAGGAGGAAATATCATGAGTGGAGAAGTTAGCAACGAACGTCATTTGAGTAAAAAGGATATCGCCAGATGTACAAATCGTTTGTATATCGGTGCAGAAATGTCCAATTCCTATGAGCGACTGCAAGCCCTTGTTTTCTGTGCTTCCATGGCTCCGGCACTGAAGAAGCTTTACCCTGACAAGGAGGAGTACATTCAGGCACTGAAACGTCATCTTGTATTTTACAACACAGATTCTATTCCTGGCGGCGTCATTCTCGGAATCATATTGGGAATGGAGGAACAAAAAGCAAATGGTGAGGAGCTGACCGCCGATGCGATTACCAGCTTGAAAACCGGTCTGATGGGGCCTGTTGCGGCAATCGGCGATACCATCATCTGGGCAGCCTATATGCCGATTTTGATTGCTTTGTTTCTGCCCTTTGCTAATCAGGGCAATCCGATTGGCGGAATCCTTCCGCTTATCATTTATCCGCTGACAACCTATCTTCTGATGCGCTATTTGGCGACGAAGGGATATCAGGTAGGCCGTGAATCCGTTTTAAAAATACTTCGCAACGGCTCAATGAGTGCAGTCATATTCTGTGCCAATGTCATTGGTCTGATGATGATGGGAGCGCTGAGTGCCAGCTATGTCACCATCTCTACACCGTTTAAATTAACAGCGAGCGGATCGGAATTTGTATTCCAGGAATTTCTGGATATGGTGCTCCCCGGAATCCTTCCGCTGACGGCTGTATTCCTGATTTATTGGTATATGACAAAGAAGGGCCCGAATTTCAATCGTATACTGCTGGTAGTTGTCATCATATCGGTGATTGGTTCCATCACCGGCATACTGTAAGAAGGAGGAGTTGCAATGAACTATTTATGGAAAGGCAGCATCGTTGATGAACAGGATGTGAATATCCGATTCAATGACAGGGGTTATCAGTTTGGGGATGGAATATATGAGTTTGTACGCGTATACAATGGAAAGCTCTTCGCTCTGGAGGAACATCTCGATCGTTTTGAAAATTCTGCAAGACTGCTGGAAATGAACCTGAACTATTCGCGTGATGAGATACGTCAGTTCTTCTATGATCTGGTTGAGGCAAACAAGCTTGACAGCGGGAATGTCTATATTCAGTTTACACGGGGAGATAACGCACCTAGAAATCATAACTATCTGCCTTATGATCAGCAGATATCGGTTGTTTCCGGGTGTACGGCGAGCTATTTGCGTGATGCTGATAAAATCGAAAACGGTGTAAAAGCCATTCTGTATCCGGATAAAAGATGGATGCTGTGTCATGCCAAATCGCTGAATCTGCTTCCCAACTGCATGGCGATCGCAGAAGCAAAGCGCCATGGTGCAGATAAAGCCATTTTATACCGGGATGGCTATATCACTGAGGAGCGGGCAGGGAATGTCATGATCGTAAAAAACGGGGAAATCTTTACCCGTCCGGACGGACCGGAAATTCTTCCAGGGATCACAAAGCTGATCGCCTTGGATATTTGTCGGGAACTGCATCTTCCATTTGAAGAAAAGGCATTCACTGTTGCGGATCTACTGCAGGCGGATGAAGTCATCGTAACCGATTCAAAAACAGAGCTGTGTCCTGTTATACAGGTTAACGATACCCTTATCGGACAGGGAACACGGGGTTCTATCTGTGCAAGGCTTGATGAGGAATATAAGAAACGGATCATTCGTCAGTGTGGAAAGGTAACCTGATGAAAAAAAAGACAAGAGGTCTGTACCTTTTGTCTTTCCTTTAAGGAGCAGGAGGAAGGACTCTATGAAAAAAGAAGAAGTATTGCAGGTGCTGAAGAAGCGAAGATTGCTGCCACTGGTTACGATTACAAGAGAACAGGATATCCTGCCGATTGCAAAAGCACTGATGGAAGGCAATCTCCCCATTGTGGAGGTCGCTTACCGTTCGTCACTTGCGTCAAAAGCGATTGAGGAAATGTCAAAGCTTCCGGGTATGATAGCAGGTGCCGGAACCGTTACAACGAGAAAACAGGCAGAGGAGGCTGTCGCATGCGGTGCGCAGTTCCTGGTTACGCCGGGACTCTGCGAAGAGGTGGTACGTTATGCGCAGGAGCAGGATATTCTTGTTTGTCCGGGTGTCGTATCTCCTTCTGAGGTCATGAAGGCCAGATCATGGGGAGTGTTCAATCTTAAATTCTTTCCCGCTGGAAACTATGGCGGCACTGGAACATTAAAAGCCCTGCACGGTCCCTTTGCGGATTGCACATTTGTTCCTACGGGAGGTATCGACCAGCACAATTACATGGATTATTTGAAGCTGGAGTATGTTTGTGCCGTAGGCGGCAGCTTCATAACCCCGTCCAGTTATATAAAAGCAGGTGACTGGAAAGGGCTGAGCGGATATATCCGTTCTTTATAATAGGGAGATAGATTGTGGATATATATAAGGAACTGGGAATTACCAGTGTCATTAATGCATCTGGCAGAATGACAAAATTAGGGGTGTCGTGTATAAGCGATGAGGTGAAACAGGCAATGGATGCAGCCGCTTCCCATTATGTGGTCATGGACGAATTGATGGAGGCGGCAGGAAGGAAGCTTGCACAATATATCGGCTGTGAGGATGTATGTGTTACTTCTTCCGCTTCCAGTGGTATCGCACTTGCAATCGCATCGCTGATTTGTGGAAATAATCTGCAAAGCGTACAGCAGTTTCATAAAACCGTTCTGCGGACTGATAAAAGAGAAGTAGTCCTTCTGAAAGGGCATAACGTGGATTTTGGAGCGCCGATTGATCTTATGATACATACAGGTGGTGGAATCGCAGTGGAAACAGGCTATGCGAATGCATCCTGTCTGGAGGATATCCGGCATGCTGTCAATGCACAGACACTCGCAATCCTTTATGTAAAAAGCCACCACTGTGTACAGAAAAACATGGTGGATGCGGCACAGGTCATTGCACTTGCGAAACAGCTTCGGCTTCCATGTATTATTGATGCAGCGGCAGAGGAGGAGCTTTCACAATATATCCGGCTGGGAGCTGATTTTGTTTGCTATTCCGGGGCGAAGGCGATTTCCGGGCCGACATCCGGCTTCGTAGCCTGCCGTAAAAAAGCGGATGCGAGCGCTATGCGTCTTCAGTATCGAGGAATAGGGCGCGTTATGAAGGTTGGAAAAGAACATATCGCAGGTCTTGTGAAAGCTGTGGAGCTATATACAGAGAACGGGGGATATCGTCCTGTCATCAGCAGAGAGGAGCTTCAATCTTTCTGTGATCATGTCGCTGAAATTCCAGGACTCAAAGCAGCTTTGATTCACGATGAGGCTGGCCGGGATATCACCCGCTGCCGTATACAGGTACTGGATGAATACGGTTGTAGTGCAGCAGAGCTTGCTTCCTATATGAAAACATGCGAAACACCTGTTTATACAAGGGATTATCGTGTTCTGGAAGGCTTTCTGGATATTGATCCGCGCCCATTGAACAATTCGATGGAGCTGCAGACAATATGGCAAGTACTCCATACCGGAAAGGGGAATGTACTATGAGTATCCCTTATGTTCATGATACCGTCTGCCTGAATGTTCTTGCATTCAGTCTTGAAAACGCACGCAACATTTATGAGGCTGCAGAAGGACACGTACTGGCAGGAGTGCTGTCCTCTTCCTATCCGGATGTACAAACAGCGCTGACGGATATGCGGCAGTATCATCAGGCTTTGAACGGCTGTCTTTCTGTCGGTCTTGGCGGCGGGAATCCTATGCAATGGAAGGCTGTTTGTGATATCGCAAGGGATTTAAAAACAGCCCATTACAATCAGATTTTTCCCATGACAGGATGTCAGCGGTTCTGTGTGGGAAATGATGAAGCACATATCAATGCGCTGGTATCGCCGAGTGGAACTCCCGGCTATGTGAAGGTTTCGACAGGACCGCTCAGCCAATATGGAACAGATGCCATCATTCCAGTCGATACAGCGATTCTGATGATTAAGGAAATGGGAGGGAATGCATTAAAATTCTTCCCGATGAATGGCCTTTCCTGCAGGGATGAACTCCAGGCAGCTGCTGAAGCATGCGCAGCCCATGATTTTATCATGGAGCCGACAGGAGGTATTGACCTGCAGAATTATGAGGAAATACTGACACTGATCTTAAACTGCGGGGTAAAGCATGTGATACCGCATATCTATTCTTCCATCATTGATCCTGTAAGCAAAGAAACTAGGATCGAAGATGTAGCGAGGCTGTATGCCGTCACGAAGAAGGTATTACAGGCTGCATAGCCTGCAATTTACGACGATGATGTACTGAAAAACAGTACATCTTTTTTTGGCGAAAAAGTAAACCACCAGTCCCACTTAACATTGTCAACTAGTGGTGATGATTTGCACCTTGTTCATAAAATGGGATCACATATAGTAAAAAAAAGAAAGGTTCAGCTGCCCTGTTCCTGCTCTGTGAATCCTTTTGCCTGTTCCTCACCCTCTGTTATAGACTTATAAAGAATGCATCTGTAATTGGTGCCAATACGTCAACATACTGTCCTCTCCATAGGTGCCTCTTTACTGTGACCTGTTTTTCGCTTTTACGGAAGTGCGTTGCTGCACATAAAAACCTTTTCGCGGTATAACGCTTCATACTTCAAAGGTAACAGTTTTCCTAATCTGCATAGATATCCAGTTTTCCTGTGGTACTATTGTTCTTGTATCTTTTACATCTGCTGCCGGTTCAGCACTTTACGATTTTATTTGCACATTCAGGCGTAATTGTTAATCTGTTCTTAATGTGAAAGCAATCTTATAATGTGGATGTAAGCGATACCGAAAATAAGAAAGGAGAATCCTGTATGAGATTATATTCCATAATGAAAGACTTTCTGACAATGAAGGAATACCTGCCCATGGAATATTTCATGAAGCGATATGATGTATCCAGAAGAACGATACAGAATGACCTGTCATATCTGATACAGATTTCTTCAAGAAACGGGTATCAGCTGCACATGCGCAGAGGGAACGGATATCTGCTTGAAGTAATCAATGACCGTCTGCTGGATGAATTCATGAAATCGCTCGAGCATGAAACGATGTTTGATATGAAGGATCGTGTCAAGAACATGATGGCGTATCTGACATTGCAGGAAAGCTATGTTTCTATGGATCGTATGGCAGAGCAGTTCCAAATTAGCCGCACCTCAGTAAAAAAGGATTTGCAGGAGGTGGAAAATCAGCTGCAGGTCCATCACTTACAGCTGGAAAAGAAAAGCCATTACGGCATCCGCATCCGTGGAGATACTCAGCATATCAGAAAGCTGATGAGCGAGCTGTATTTTGATGGGAATACCTTTATCACACAGGAGCTGGAAAAGGAGGAAGCTTCCTTTACCCGGATTCATGAGGTACTGGTACACAGCATTGAGCGGGAGCATCTCAACATCAATTACAACGAGTTGAAAAACGTTATCGTCTGGCTGAAGGTTACGCTGTATCTGGCGCAGATCCAAGCAGAGGAACGATATCATCCAACCGCGCGTAAGGACGCCTGTGAACGGGTTGGAGCTGAGGTCATACAGACCGTGGAAGCCTTATTCACCTATGGCATATCAAAAAAGACCTATCAGCAGTTTCTTGAGGTGCTGCGGATCAATATCCGGCAGATGGTGCCGGTCAGCTCCTTCAGTGTAAGCCTGCGTGCCGACATCAACCAGTTCCTGCAGGAATGCGATGAGGTATATGGAACAGAATTCAGTGAGGATGAAGTGTTTAAAACTTCACTGCTTACCCATGTATCCCTATTGATCGACCGATTGCATCAGAAAATATCGTATAAGAATAATCTGATCAGTGAAATTTGTATTCGCTATCCGATGATTTTCAACATTGCCATACGCTTTGCGGATATGCTGAAAGAAAAATATGATGTGGAAGCGACGCATGATGAGGTCGGCTTTGTTGCGACGCATTTTGCGGCGCACATGGAAAAGGAACGGGAGCTGCGTATCCGGCGGTTTAACCGCATCGGTGTCGTCTGTTCCACCGGTGGAGGCAGTGCGTACCTGATCAAGCTGCAAATAGAATCGCTGTTTGTCAAGGCAGAGGTGGAAACCTTCAGCTTTCTTCAGCTGGAGGAGCTGGCAGCGTTTCAGCCGGATTTGATTTTTACCATCGTTCCTTTAAACCGGGAGTTCAGTGCTCCGATCATCTATATCAAGGAGCTGCTGGATGATCAGGATCTGATTCGTATTCGACAGGTGCTGCAGTTTGATAACTGCGATTCCCTGAGCATAGCGGATGTGGATTCCTATATGTATTCCCTGTTCAGTCGTGATTTCTTTCAGATCAGTGAGGAAACGGACTATCTGCGTCTGCTGAAGCAGATGGCGGATCAGCTGGAAACCTGCGGCTATGGCGGTGCGCATTATGCGGATTACGTCATGGAACGTGAGTCCTATATGAGTACCGTATACGCACATGGGGTTGCTATACCGCATCCGATTCAAATCCTTGCGGAAAAGAATATGATATCGGTCTGCATTTTGCATAAGCCGATACTGTATGAGGGCAAAGAGGTGCGCATTATCTTTATGATATCACTGACAAGAAGCAGTTATGAGATGCACAAGGATATCACCCGGAAGCTGTATCAGCTCATGAAGGATGAAAAGCGGCTGGAACAGGTGTTAAGCAGCAGGACACTGGAGGAGCTGTTGATTGTTATGAAGGAACTGGATGGAGGAAGTCTATGAAAGAAGATTTACTGGTACGCCTGTCCAATGCGGATGCGGTTGCTTCCAAAGAGGGGGAGGTACGTACCATATTGAAAGAGGAATTATCCGCATACAGTGATGAAATTACATACGATACACTGGGCAGTATATCCTTTCACAAAAAGGGAACAGCAGAAAAACCGCTGAAAATCATGTTTTGCGCCCACATGGATGAAGTCGGCTTTCTTGTGCGGCATATATCGGATATCGGCTTTGTATATCTGATTGCACTGGGTGGCGTTCAGCAGAAAAGCATGGAAATGCAGAAGGTCAGAATTACGACGGCTTCGGGATCAAAGGTATCCGGTATTCTGAACATTACAACGGATGAGAATCACCGTGTCAAAGAGCTGTATGTGGATCTTGGCTGTGACAGCCGGGAGGAGGTCGCGGCACTTGGCGTGGAAATTGGCAATATGGTCTGCTTCGACAGCCATGCACATCCGTTCAATCAGGATCATGTATATGCCGGCAAGGCGATGGATGATCGAAGCGGCTGCTATGTGCTGGCTCAGGTGATGAAGCGTATCCATGAGCTGTCATTGGAAAATGAGATCATCCTGTGTGCAACCAGCAGTGAAGAGGTTGGTGTGCGCGGAGGGAAAACAGCAGTATATAAGGAAGAACCGGATCTTGTATTCGCACTCGATGTGGCGAATCATCCGGAGCTGTCAAGAAACTATACCAATCACCGCAGGCTGGGAAAGGGCTGCATGCTGGTGCATTACGATAAAACACTGGCACCGAATGAAAAGCTGCTGGCGTTTGTCAAAGAAACTGCACAGACACATGATATCCCTTATCAATGTGATATGTTCAGCGGTGGAGGTACCGACGCCGGCAATGCCGGAATCAGCCGCAGCGGCACACTTGCTATGGTCATCGGAATACCGCTACGCTACTGCCATGGCTCTTGGAGTCTGGTGGATACACGGGATCTGGATCATACGATAGAGCTGGTTGTACAGCTGGCGAAAGCATTAACGAAAGAGAGAATGGAAGCATTTACTGCATATTGATGAGGAGGAGACGAAATGAATCAGTTGGAACAGGAAATCGTAGGTATGATTTCTGCTGCCGGAGATAGTAAGGCAAAAGCATTTGAGGCTTTGAAAATGGTGAAGGATAGCCGTTATGATGAGGCACGCGAGCTGCTTGCTCAGGCGAGAAAGATAGATCTGGAGGCTCATAAAATCCAGACAAAGCTCATCACTGCAGAAATGAGTGACAGTGATGAGAAACCGGAAATCGGGTTGTTGATGGTTCATGCGCAGGACCATTATATGACTTCTCAATTAGCGAGAGATCTGATTGAGGAAATGATAAATGTATTTGAGGCAAAGGAGGGTAAATAACATGAAAATCGTATTGTGCTGTGCAGGAGGCTTCTCCACAACCATGCTGATGGACAGCATGAAGAAAACTGTGAAGGACAGTGCCAAGCTGAATATCGATGATTTCCAATTCACTGCTATACCGGTAGATTTACTGCAGAGTGAAGTGGAAGGCATGGATGTGCTTGTCATCGGACCGCAGATTGCACACAAAATCGACTACATCAAGCCGATTATCGATCCACACCATATTCCTTATGTTATCGTAGACAAAGATACATATGGAAAAATGGATGGAGCCACGGTTATGAAAATGGCATTGATCGCAAGAAAAAAAGCAGATATGCAGAAATAATTCTGAGGGGAATTATAAAAAAGAAAGCGAGAGTGGAAACATGTTTGATAAATTTGAGGCATTTATGAATAAATATTTGACTCCGATCGCCAATAAGATGGATAAACAGGTGCATCTGAGCGCAATTAAGAAAGCGATGGTAGCGATGACACCGCTGCTGATTATCGGAAGCTTCTGTCTGATTCCGGAAGCAATTCCGAATATGATCGGTACAGAGAATCCAATATCGCAGTGGATCACAGCAAATCTGGACATTATTTATATTCCGTTCAATGTCGGAATGAGTCTGATGTCCTTGTATGTGACGGCTATTATCGCCTACCATTTGGCAAATTCCTATAAGCTGGATGTTCCCGGCTGCATGAGTATGGGGATTATTGCCTTCCTGATGATGGCGGTTGAGTATACGGAGGACGGTGGGATATCCGGAACCTATCTGGGTACCAAGGGACTGTTTGCTGCTATGTTTGCGACCATTATTGCGGTGGAGCTGTATCGCTGGTGTATTAAAAAGCATTTTACCATTAAAATGCCGGAGTCAGTACCTGATTTTGTATCACGCTCCTTTGAAATGATTCCGATTTCTGTTATCGTCATCGGATTCTTCCTGATTATCCGCGTTGTATGTGTGAACGTATTTGAAACCATACCGCCGATGATCTTCACCAATCTGTTGGCACCGCTGGTAGGCTCCATGGATAACCCGCTGGCATTCACCTTCCTGCAGATGATGAGCTGTCTGCTGTTCTTCTTCGGTATTCATCCATCCGTACTTAGTCCGATCACCAGCCCGATCTCCACACAGTTTCTGGCTGACAATATCGCCAACTACAAGGCACATCTGCCGCTGGAGCATTTCTATACCGGTGGTGCAATCTCTGCCTTCGCAAACTTCACAGGAACCGGTGTCACCTTCGGTCTGGTATTCTGGTGCATCTTCTCAAAGGCGGCGGCACAGAAGAAAATCGGCCGTGTTGCTTTGATTCCTGCATTGTTCGGTATCAATGAACCGATTCTGTTTGGAGCGCCAATCGTATTGAATCCGCTGTTCTTTATCCCTTATGTCATCGGTGGGGCAATTCTTGGAACCTTCCCGCACTGGCTGATGGATATGGGACTGCTGAATATGCCGGTCTTCAATCCACCGTATGTCGGTGTCTTCCTGGAGGGCTATCTGGTCAATCTGGACTGGAGAACCATCGTCGTTAATGCCATACAGATGCTAGGCTCCATCGCTCTGTGGTATCCGTTCTTCAAGCTGTACGAGAAACGTGAGCTGGAGAATGAAAAGGCTGTGGAAGCACAGAAGAGTGCTATCTCAGCAGAGGATGAAGCATTGCTGAACGATCTGGATCTGGATTTCTAAAGGCAACCGTAGGATAAGGCAGGCGCAGGTCTGCCTTATTTAACAAATAGAGGAAAGGGGTGCTGTGCAATGGCGAAGCGCTTAGGAAAGCTGCAAGCATTTCTGCAAAAGCAGAAGTTGGATGCATTGCTGATCAAAAGTAAAACAATGAAAAAGTATATGGACACACTGACAGGAAGCGGTTGTCAGATTCTACTTATGAGAGATCAGGGGTACCTGATTGTCGATGGACGTTACCTGATTGAGGCAAATGAGCGGGAGCATGACTTACAAATCGTCCAACATATGCCGCATACCGGTGGTAACGGCTATCTTGGCGTTGTTGAAGAACTGCTGCACAAGCATGCCTGTACGAGCATGGGGGTGGAGAGCTCGCAGCAACTGGTGAAGGAATATTGGCGCATGGAGGCTCTCGGTGTCGATATCCGTTTGCTGGATGAGGAAATTCATATGCTTCGCATCTGCAAGGATGAAGAGGAACAGCGTCTTATGCAGGAGGCAGTGGATATCACGGATGATATTTATCAAAGCGTCATTCATCATCTGCATATCGGTATGAGTGAATATGAAATATCTGCATTGCTGCAGTATTATGCGATATCCGCCGGAGCTGCACAGATGTCCTTTGAAACAATCGTGGGAACCGGGGAGCGCAGTGCCCTGCCGCATGGACGCCCGACAGGAAGGAAAATCCGTGCGCATGAGCCAATTTTGATGGACTTCGGTATTCAGTATAAAAATTATCAGTCTGATATGACAAGAGTCTGCTTTATTGGAAAACCAAAGCCGGAAATCGCAAGTATTTATCATATCGTTCTGGAAGCACAGCTCGCAGGTATCCAAGCGATGAAACAGGGGGCAGTGGCAAACGAGGTGGACAACGCTGCACGTTCAATCATAGCCCGTAAAGGCTATGGGGAATATTTTACACACGGTCTGGGCCATGGTCTTGGAATTGGCGATGGCTGTGAATATCCGATTCTGAACGAAACAAGTACTGTTGTTTTACAAAACGGTATGATGATGTCCTGTGAACCGGGAATCTATCTGCCGGGAATCGGTGGTATTCGCATAGAGGATGATGTGGTAATCAGAGATGGCATCGGTGAAGCGATGAATAGGACGAGCAAGGAGCTTTTGATTCTGAAGGAGGATGCAGCACATGAAGTATGATTTTGATGAAGTGATCGAGCGCAGAGGCACCTATTGTACACAATGGGATTATATCGAAGACCGTTTTGGGGAGAAAGACCTGCTTCCGTTTTCTATTTCCGATACGGACTTTCGGATTCCCAAGCCGATCAGCGATACGATTCAAAAGGTGGCACAGCACGAAATCTACGGCTATACACGCTGGAATCATCACGATTTCAAGGGGTGCATCACCGGGTATTTTCAACGACGCTTTCAATGCCGTATGGAGGAGGACTGGATTTTGTACAGTCCCAGTGTCATGTATTCCGTTTCTCTTCTAATCCGGCTGTTATCCAAACCAAAGGATCGTATTCTGAGCTTTAACCCTATGTATGATTCCTTCTTCACGGTAATTGAGGATCAGGATCGCATTCTCATCAGCCATGATCTGGTACAGGGGGACTGTGATTTTGAAATTGACTTTGATAAATTTGAAGAGGATATAAAGGACTGTTCCATATTCCTGTTATGCTCTCCGCATAATCCAACCGGACGTCTGTGGAGTCGCAGGGAGCTGCAAAAAATGGTGTCGATCTGCAAGGCGCATGGAACGGCCATCATATCGGATGAAATTCATATGGATATGCAGCTGTGGGGAAGACATACTCCGATTCTTGAGTATATTGGGGAATATGACAGATTGTTTCTGGTCAGCTCCTGCAGTAAGACCTTAAATGTTCCCGGTTTGATTGGCTCCTATGCAGTGATTGCGGATCAGATGGTGCGGGATGAATTTCTGTATCAGACAAGAAAGCGTGATTTCCTGAATTCTGCAAGTATTTTCGGAATGTATGCGACCATGGTCGGCTATACGAGGTGTGATGATTATGTCGATCAGCTGTGCGACTATATACGCGGCAATATGGAGCTGGTGGAGCAGTTTGTGAAGGAGCATTTCCCGGATATGCGCTTTGCTATGCCGCAGGCGACATATCTTGCATGGATCGATGTAAGAGCTGTGCCGTTTTCAAGCGAGGAGCTGCAGGAAGCGTTGGTGCATATCGGAAAGGTCGCAATCATGAAGGGGGAAACCTACGGCAGCAATGGGAAGGGCTATCTGCGTATGAACTGTGGATGTCCAAGAGCGAAGCTTCTGGAGGGATTACAGCGCATGAAGAAGGCGGTGGATGCCCTGTATGAAGAAAAGAGGTAGGAAAATGCAGCTGAATATGACAGGAATATATGAAAAGCTATATGCGATTACCGATCATACACCGAGTGATGTTGATACACCGAAACGATTCGGCGCTTATATCGTAGACTGGGTAGTCGGCGGTATGTTTACCGGGCTGCCGGCTGTGCTGCTATACAGCGGATTGACGAAAAAACAGGATATGTTTGGTGGTCTGTATGTTTTTGAATCACTTGGATATGCACGAGGCTGGGCCTTACTGGCCGGGGCACTCTGTATGTTGTTTGCGCTGTTTTATTTTGTATATGTTCCCTGGCGCTTTTGGCCGGGGCAGACACTGGGGAAGCACATTGCCGGTTATCGTATAGAAAAAACAGATGGTGAAGCAGTGGATTTGATCACACTGCTGAAACGGCAGGTTATCGGTGGCTTCCTGCTGGAGGGGGCAGCATTTGTCGCATCGAACTACATCCATCAGCTGGTAACCCTGTCCTTGAGCTATTATGTAGATTATTACTGGCAGATTGCAGGGATGTTACTGACAGCACTTTCTCTCATTCTTGTTGTTAAGACAGATTCACATCGCTCGCTTCACGACTATCTTGCGAAAACCAGAGTGACTTGTGTTGAAAAACAGAAAGAATGAGTATTCTTCTATCTGATACATAATGAATAGGTAGCAACGTGTAAAATAAGCCAGGGCGGACAGTATTAGGAACGGCAAACAAGCTGTATGAAAAAGGAAAGCATGATTCTGTAATTCATCAGAAGTGCTTTCCTTTCTTGTGCTGTAAAGTGAGGTTACAGGCTGTCTGCTTATCCACATGTCACATTGTAGAAGATACCGCCAAGCTCCGGCAGCTGCTTCAATTCGTCTTTTACCTTTCTCAGAATGATTTTCTCATCCTCATCAGATGCACAGTCGAATACCATCTGTAGTCCCTTCTTGCCCTGATAGGTAAGCGGTAGCTCCATGGACAGGACTGCCTGTTTAATTTCTTCACACTTGGTAACTGATCCAATCAGCAGTTTCATCAAATCCCTTCTTTCTTTCTCTAGTATAGCATTCAGAACCGGGATGTAACGGGCTTTTATTTTCATATTGGGATGCAAATAAAAGCTTATATGCTATGAAGAATAAAAACGTTGCAGGAGTTTCATTTACTTATTATATGTGCGGATTCATAACATTCAGAAAAAGAGCTGAGATGATACAGCTCTTTAAAATTATTGTGGGCATTGCTGTTTAGGATAAATGTAGAGAGTGCAGAATGGTAGGTCGTATGTCTTCTTCAACATCCAGCATATTCATGGCATCCACCGCACTGACATCGATTTTCTGCATCAGTTTTCTTACATAGAGTAGCGTTGCTTCCACTCTGCCTTCCGCCTTTCCTTCCCTTTTACCTTCAGCTTTTCCCTGTAACAAGCCTTTTCTAAGTCCTTTTTCCAGCCCCTGCTCCAAGCCCTTTTCTATACCTCTTTGTTCAATGAAATCACTAAAGTTGCACATCGTC
>OGFC01000828.1_pt1 | contig 23582 bp, 21 predicted proteins | sample 1570841 | NCBI WGS metagenome assembly OGFC01 (sample SAMEA2582137, study PRJEB24529) | metagenome | biome: Human gut stool | place: China | collected 2011 | reverse complement strand
AGCGCATCGCAAAGCGCAAGCAAGTCTGCATCAGTAAGTGCAAGTCAGTCCGCATCAACGAGTGCATCACAAAGCGCAAGTAAGTCTGCGTCAGTAAGTGCGAGTCAGTCAGCTTCCACGAGTGCTTCTCTGAGCGCCAGCGAATCCGCCTCCACGAGTGCATCCCTAAGTGCAAGTGAATCAGCATCGACGAGCGCATCCTTGAGCGCAAGTGAATCGACTTCAACTAGCGCATCCTTGAGTGCAAGTGAATCCGCCTCAACTAGCGCATCCTTGAGCGCCAGCGAATCAGCCTCCACGAGTGCATCACTTAGTGTGAGTGAATCTGCTTCAACCAGTGCTTCGCTGAGTGCGAGCGAATCAGCATCGACGAGCGCATCACTGAGTGCGAGTGAATCAGCTTCAACCAGTGCTTCTCAAAGTGCCAGTGAATCTGCCTCAAGCAGTGCATCTCTGAGCGCCAGCGAATCCGCCTCCACGAGTGCATCACTTAGTGCCAGCGAATTGGCATCGACGAGTGCTTCTCTGAGTGCAAGTGAGTCTGCATCAACGAGTGCATCACTTAGTGCCAGTGAATCTGCCTCAAGCAGTGCATCTCTGAGCGCCAGTGAATCAGCTTCAACAAGTGCATCCCTGAGTGCAAGTGAATCAGCATCAAGCAGCGCATCCCTGAGTGCAAGTGAGTCTGCATCAACCAGTGCATCACTTAGTGCCAGTGAATCTGCCTCAAGCAGTGCATCCCTGAGCGCCAGTGAATCAGCTTCAACAAGTGCTTCTCTGAGTGCCAGCGAATCAGCTTCGACCAGTGCATCTCTTAGTGCTAGTGAATCAGCATCGACGAGTGCATCACTTAGTGCCAGTGAATCAGCATCAAGCAGCGCATCCCTGAGTGCAAGTGAGTCTGCATCAACCAGTGCATCTCTTAGTGCAAGCGAGTCCGCATCGGCAAGTGCATCGCTGAGCGCGAGCGAATCAGCCTCGACGAGTGCATCTCAAAGTGCTAGCGAATCTGTCTCAACAAGTACAAGCGAATCGGCCTCAATGAGTGCATCCCTAAGTGCCAGCGAATCGGCCTCAATGAGTGCATCCCTAAGTGCCAGTGAATCAGCCTCAAGAAGCGCATCTCTGAGTGCCAGCGAGTCCGCTTCAACGAGTGCAAGTGAATCAGCCTCAAGCAGTGCATCACTGAGCGCGAGTGAATCGGCCTCAAGCAGTGCATCCCTAAGTGCCAGCGAATCTGTATCCACCAGCGCATCCCTGAGTGCCAGCGAGTCTGCCTCAACTAGTGCTTCTCTTAGTGCGAGTGAATCTGCATCAACAAGTGCATCTCAAAGTGCAAGTGAATCAACTTCCACGAGCGTATCCTTGAGTACAAGCGAGTCCACTTCAACGAGCGCATCACTGAGCGCAAGCGAGTCCGCATCGGCAAGTGCATCGCTGAGCGCGAGTGAATCGGCCTCCACGAGTGCATCACAAAGCGCAAGCAAGTCTGCATCCTTGAGTGCCAGTGAGTCAGTTTCAACGAGTGCTTCTCAAAGTGTCAGCGAGTCCGCATCGACGAGTGCTTCTCTGAGTACGAGTGAATCAGTCTCCACTAGTGCATCCCTGAGCGCCAGTGAATCCGCATCAAGCAGCGCATCCCTGAGTGCCAGTGAATCAGTATCAACTAGTGCATCTCTGAGCGCCAGCGAGTCTGCCTCCACGAGCGCATCCCTGAGTGCCAGTGAATCAGCATCGATGAGTGCATCTCTGAGTGCGAGCGAATCTGCCTCAACTAGTGCATCATTGAGTGCAAGTGAATCAGCATCCACCAGTGCATCCCTGAGTGCCAGCGAGTCTGCATCAACTAGTGCATCCCTGAGTGCCAGTGAATCCACTTCAACAAGTGTATCTCTGAGCGCAAGTGAATCAGTCTCCACTAGTGCATCACTGAGTGCCAGTGAATCGACTTCCACTAGTGCATCCCTGAGTGCCAGTGAATCGACTTCCACTAGTGCATCCTTGAGTGCGAGCGAATCAGCCTCAACAAGTGCATCACAGAGTGCGAGCGAATCAGCCTCAACCAGTGCATCTCAAAGTGTAAGTGAGTCAACTTCGACTAGTGCATCCCTGAGTGCAAGTGAATCAACTTCGACTAGCGCATCAAAGAGTGCGAGCGAATCCACCTCAAGCAGTGCTTCTCTTAGTGCGAGTGGATCAGCTTCGACCAGTGCATCTCAAAGTGCGAGTGAATCAGCTTCGACCAGTGCATCACTTAGTGCGAGTGAATCGGCATCAAAGAGTGCATCACTGAGCGCAAGTGAATCAGCATCCACTAGTGCCTCTCTGAGCGCAAGCGAGTCCGCTTCAACGAGTGCATCCTTGAGTGCAAGCGAGTCTGCCTCAACCAGTGCATCCCTGAGTGCGAGCGAATCAGCCTCGACCAGTGCATCGCTAAGTGCAAGCGAATCAACTTCCACGAGCGCATCTCAAAGTGCAAGTGAATCAGCATCAAGCAGCGCATCCCTGAGTGCGAGCGAATCAGCTTCAACGAGTGCATCCCTGAGTGCCAGTGAATCGGCATCGACGAGTGCATCACAGAGTGCGAGCGAATCAGCATCGACGAGTGCATCCTTGAGTGCCAGTGAATCGACTTCGACGAGTGCATCCCTGAGTGCCAGCGAGTCTGCTTCAACTAGTGCATCACAAAGTGCGAGCGAATCTGCATCGACAAGTGCTTCTCTGAGTGCGAGCGAATCCACTTCGACGAGTGCATCCCTGAGTGCGAGCGAGTCAGCTTCGACGAGTGCATCGCTGAGTGCCAGTGAATCTGCTTCGGCTAGTGCATCCCTGAGTACCAGCGAGTCTACTTCCACTAGTGCATCACTGAGCGCAAGCGAATCCGCCTCAACTAGTGCATCCTTGAGTGCGAGCGAATCAGCTTCAACTAGTGCATCTCTGAGTACCAGCGAGTCTACTTCCACGAGTGCTTCTCTGAGTGCAAGTGAATCAGCCTCAACTAGCGCTTCATTGAGCGCCAGCGAGTCAGCCTCAACTAGTGCATCGCTGAGTGCCAGTGAATCACTGAGTGCGAGTGAATCCGCCTCAACTAGTGCATCGCAAAGCGCAAGCGAATCTACGTCAACGAGTGCTTCTCTAAGCGCAAGTGAATCAGCTTCGACAAGTTCATCACTGAGTACCAGCGAATCAGCTTCCACAAGTGCATCCTTGAGTGCAAGTGAGTCAACTTCAACTAGCGCTTCTCTGAGTGCGAGTGAATCCGCATCGACGAGCGCATCACTGAGTGCAAGTGAATCCACTTCAACGAGTACTTCATTGAGTGCGAGCGAATCCGCATCAAGCAGCGCATCACTGAGTGCCAGTGAATCTGCCTCGACTAGTGCATCTCTGAGTGCCAGCGAGTCAGCCTCCACTAGTGCATCTCTGAGTGCCAGTGAATCGGCCTCAAGCAGTGCATCCCTGAGTGCGAGCGAGTCTGCTTCGACTAGTGCATCCCTGAGTGCCAGTGAATCGGCATCCACGAGTGCATCCTTGAGTGCCAGTGAATCGGCCTCGACGAGCGCATCCTTGAGTGCAAGTGAATCAGTTTCAACCAGTGCATCCCTAAGCGCGAGCGAATCAGCCTCAACAAGTGCATCACTTAGTGCGAGCGAATCGACTTCAACAAGTGCTTCTCTGAGTGCCAGCGAATCAGCATCAAGCAGTGCATCCCTGAGTGCCAGTGAATCAGCCTCGACTAGTGCATCACTGAGTGCGAGCGAGTCCGCTTCGACGAGTACTTCTCAAAGTGCCAGTGAATCGACTTCAACAAGTGCTTCGCTGAGTGCCAGTGAATCAGCCTCGACTAGTGCATCACTGAGTGCGAGCGAGTCCGCTTCGACGAGTACTTCTCAAAGTGCCAGTGAATCGACTTCAACAAGTGCTTCGCTGAGTGCCAGTGAATCGACTTCAACAAGTGCTTCGCTGAGTGCCAGTGAATCCACTTCGACGAGTGCATCACTGAGTGCCAGTGAGTCCGCCTCCACGAGCGCATCTCAAAGTGCGAGCGAATCCACTTCAACTAGTGCATCACTGAGTGCCAGTGAGTCTGCTTCAACGAGCGCATCCCTGAGTGCCAGTGAATCAGCCTCGACCAGTGCATCACTGAGTGCGAGTGAATCAGCCTCAAGCAGCGCATCACTGAGCGCAAGCGAATCAGCCTCCACGAGTGCCAGTGAATCAGCTTCAACTAGTGCATCCCTGAGTGCCAGCGAGTCTGCTTCAACGAGTGCTTCTCTGAGTGCGAGTGAATCAGCCTCAAGCAGCGCATCACTGAGTGCGAGTGAATCAGCCTCGACTAGTGCATCTCTGAGCGCAAGCGAATCCACGTCAACCAGTGCATCCCTGAGTGCCAGTGAATCAGCATCCACGAGTGCATCCTTGAGTGCCAGCGAGTCTGTCTCAACAAGTGCTTCTCTGAGTGCAAGCGAATCAGCATCCACGAGTGCATCCCTGAGTGCTAGCGAATCCGCCTCAAGTAGCGCATCCCTGAGTGCGAGCGAATCAGCATCCACGAGTGCATCACTGAGTGCAAGTGAGTCCACTTCAACTAGTGCTTCTCTGAGTGCGAGTGAATCTGCCTCAACCAGCTCATCTTTGAGTGCTAGCGAGTCTGCATCCACCAGTGCATCACAAAGCGTAAGTGAGTCCGCTTCAACTAGCGCATCACTTAGTGCCAGTGAATCCGTATCAACTAGTGCATCTCTGAGTGCCAGTGAATCAGCCTCAACTAGCGCTTCTCAAAGTGCAAGTGAATCAGCTTCAACAAGCGCATCCTTGAGTGCAAGTGAATCAGTTTCAACCAGTGCATCACTGAGCGTTAGCGAATCAGCCTCAACTAGTGCATCACTTAGTGCGAGCGAGTCAGCCTCCACGAGTGCTTCTCTGAGTGCAAGTGAATCAGCCTCAACTAGCGCATCACTGAGTGCAAGCGAGTCTGTCTCAACAAGTGCTTCGCTGAGTGCGAGTGAATCCGCCTCCACGAGTGCTTCTCTGAGTGCAAGCGAATCCGCATCGACGAGTGCTTCACTGAGCGCAAGCGAATCCGCCTCCACGAGTGCATCCCTGAGTGCAAGTGAATCAGCATCAAGCAGCGCATCCCTAAGTGCAAGTGAATCAGCATCGACGAGTGCTTCTCTGAGTGCGAGTGAATCGGCCTCAACTAGTGCATCACTTAGTGTGAGTGAATCTGCTTCCACGAGTGCTTCTCTGAGTGCCAGTGAATCAGCCTCAACTAGCGCTTCCTTGAGTGTAAGTGAATCGACTTCCACGAGTGCATCTCAAAGTGCCAGTGAATCGGCCTCAACTAGTGCTTCTCTGAGCGCCAGTGAATCAGCATCGACGAGTGCATCTCTTAGTGCAAGTGAATCCGCATCGACAAGCGCATCGCTGAGTGCGAGTGAATCTGCCTCAACGAGTGCTTCTCAAAGTATCAGCGAGTCAGCATCAACTAGCGCATCGCTGAGTGCGAGTGAATCTGCTTCAACAAGTGCTTCTCTGAGTGCCAGCGAATCAGCCTCCACAAGTGCATCCTTGAGTGCCAGCGAATCAGCATCGACAAGCGCATCACTGAGTGCAAGTGAATCCGCATCGACGAGTGCATCCTTGAGTGCAAGTGAATCGGCATCGACGAGTGCATCCTTGAGTGCAAGTGAATCCGTATCAACTAGTGCATCTCTTAGTGCAAGTGAATCCGCATCGACGAGTGCATCTCTGAGTGCTAGCGAATCTGCATCGACAAGTGCATCCCTGAGTGCCAGCGAATCAACCTCGACAAGTGCATCTCTGAGTGCAAGTGAATCAGCATCGACGAGTGCATCTCAAAGTGCCAGTGAATCCACTTCGACGAGTGCATCTCTGAGCGCTAGCGAATCCACGTCAACCAGTGCATCACTGAGTGCCAGCGAGTCTGCATCAACGAGCGCTTCTCAAAGTGCAAGTGAATCGACTTCCACGAGTGCATCCCTAAGTGCCAGCGAGTCTGCATCAACGAGCTCATCCTTGAGTGCCAGCGAATCAGCATCGACAAGCGCATCACTGAGTGCAAGTGAATCCGCATCGACGAGTGCATCCTTGAGTGCAAGTGAATCGGCATCGACGAGTGCATCCTTGAGTGCCAGCGAGTCGACTTCCACGAGTGCATCTCAAAGTGCCAGTGAGTCAGCATCCACGAGTGCATCGCTGAGTGCAAGTGAGTCCGCCTCAACCAGTGCATCACTGAGTGCCAGTGAATCAGCTTCAACCAGTGCTTCTCTGAGTGCAAGTGAATCCACTTCGACTAGCGCATCCTTGAGTGCGAGCGAATCAGCATCAACGAGTGCTTCTCAAAGTGAAAGTGAATCGACTTCCACGAGTGCATCACAAAGTGCGAGCGAATCAGCTTCGACCAGTGCATCTCAAAGTGTGAGTGAATCGGCCTCCACGAGCGCATCCTTGAGTGCCAGTGAATCGGCATCGACGAGTGCATCCTTGAGTACCAGCGAATCGACTTCAACAAGTGCTTCTCAAAGTGCCAGCGAGTCTGCCTCAACGAGTGCTTCTCTGAGTGTAAGTGAATCGGCCTCCACGAGCGCATCCTTGAGTGCCAGTGAATCAGCATCAACTAGCGCTTCCTTGAGTGTAAGTGAATCCACATCGACGAGTGCATCACTGAGCGCGAGCGAATCTGTTTCCACTAGTGCATCACTGAGTGCCAGCGAATCAGCTTCAACCAGTGCATCTCTTAGTGCCAGTGAATCGACTTCAACGAGTGCATCGGCGTCAACTAGTATCTCCGCATCAACGAGTGCTTCACAAAGCGCCAGTCGGTCGGCCTCCATGAGTGCCTCAGTAAGTACCAGCCAGTCCGCTTCAGCTAGCGCGTCAGCTTCAGTTAGTGCTTCGGTATCGACGAGTGCGAGTCAATCAATCTCTAAGAGCGCATCGCAAAGTATTTCAAAGAGCCAGTCGCGCAGCCTATCGGAATCAATTTCCAACAGTAAGGTGAACAGCATCAGCCAATCCATTTCGGAAAGCATTGCTCACAACACCGACTCCAATTCAGGCGGTTATGCTGAAAACAACAATGGCCGTTCACTGATTGAACCAGTGTCGCTGGTAGACGTGCAGTCGTTTGCCAGCGTCGCACCATCAGTTGAACAGCCAGCAACGGAAAGTGTTGTGCCAAGTCAGCCAACGCCAAGCGCAACGCCGGCTGCTAAGAAGCAGGCTGAAAAACTGCCACAGCTCAGCGGTTCTGATGATTCTCAAGCAGGTATCCTGGGACTGTCAGCCGTAATGCTGGGTGCATTGGCTGCTGCCTTTGGACGCAAGCGAACTGATGAAGATAAGTAACTGATCGATTGATATTTAAAAAGAAGAACGTTGTATCATGGCAAAAAAGCCGTGATTGCAGCGTTTTTTCTTTTTTATCACCTAAATCGCCAAAAAGTTTCGAAAGTCACATCAAAATATAAGTTGATGTTGATCTGTGCAACATCTGTAATTAACGGCCATTTCGAAAAAATATTATGTATATTGTTATTAACTGCAATAACGTTTATAAAATGATAAGTGTAAGAGGGAGCGATGGTTATGACGGTCTACATTACAAACATGCATGGCCAAATGAGAAACAGTACGGCCCAGATTGCTCAAAATATGGCTGCTCAATTTGCTGATGAGATTGGCATTAAAGAGTTGGGCTACTACTTTTATGATGCCTCGGCCGAACCTGCTGGCGAATTATCAGCACGGTTGGACGGCATTCTGTCATCATTGACGGTTGACGATATCGTGATTCTGCAAGAGCCGACCTGGATGGAGATGCAATGGCAGCAGCGACTGGTTGACAAGATCAATGCCTACCGTCAAGAGTATCGCGTCAAATTGATCATGTTCGTGCATGACGTAGCGCCGTTGATGTTTGACAATCCCGCGCGCGTTCCGGAATGGATTGACTTTTACAATCAGGCTGACGTTTTGATTCTGCCAATGCCGCAGATGAAGCAGGAATTGGACAAATGGGGTCTCAAGGTCAAAAAAATCGTTTATCAGCAAGCTTGGGACGCGTTGACTGCCGATCAACTGACTGGTGAATCGCCATATCGCACGGTGCTTAATTTCGCGGGCAGTCCCAGCAAGTTTACTTTTGTCAATGACTGGCACGAAAAGGTTCCGCTTGAGGTTTTTGCCGATCCAACCGCTCCGCTTGACAATCCTCAGGTCAGATTTCAAGGCTATGTACCTAATGAGCATCTGATTGAGTGTCTGCATCAAAACGGGGGCTTTGGTCTGCTTTGGGAAGCTTCGCCCACGGTATATGAATACATGAAACTCAATGTCAATTTTAAATTCGGCTCTTATCTGGCAGCGGGTTTGCCGATCGTTATTCATCGCGGCATCGCGCAGGCGGATCTTGTCGAAAAATATCATCTGGGCAAGGTGGTCGACTCGCTTGTCGAAGCCAGTGAATGGGTGCAGTCGGTCACTGAAGATCAGTACCGGCAATTAGCTGATCATGTTTATCGATTCGGCTGGCTCAATCGGCAGGGAATGTTTACCAAACGGGCGCTGACCGAAGCTGTTTTTCAAGCGCGCCTGGAAGAGTAGGCTTACGTGATTAAAAAGACAATTTAGTATGCCTAGAAGAGTGGTTTGATGCACGCAAAAGAATCGTTTAATGCGCTTAAAAAACAATTAAGTGCACATAGAAGAATGACTTAGGGTGCTCAAAAAATTTAGCGTATTTCAAAGAATCGTTTTTCTAAACAATCAGCTAGCGCGCCCTGAAAAAATAATTTAGCGCGCAACATCGATTGAAGAACGGAAGAATCGTAAACGAGCAAAGGGGTTGCAATGCTTTCTGAAACTAAAGGGATTTTAAAAAAGGCCGGCTTTACGCTGATGGCGATCACGATCTATCTGTTGGGCAGTCAGATTCCGGTACCGGCAGTCAGGATCACTCACCACTACCAACAGCTGATGCATGAATCCTCAGTCAGTGCCCTGGCTGCCATGTCGGGGGCTAATCTGCCGAAACTGTCGCTTTTCAGTATTGGCTTTACGCCGTTTATGGTGGCGATGATGGCAGTTCAGCTGGCGTTATTGATGAAGCTGCCATATCTGCGGGAGCTTTCGCAGCGGCAGATTCTTCTGCTGCAAAACCTGCTGACGATGCTGATTGCCGTTTTTGAAGCACACCTGTTAGTCGGCAACGCGCGCCTGATTGATGGTCCGCTGGCAAAAATCACGGCAATCGCGGCATTGACGGCTGGCGCGATGCTGGTCACCTGGCTGGGCAATCTAAATGGCAGTCGGGGGATCGGCGGGATGGTCGTACTCATCATCTGCAATATGATGCGGAGCGTGGCTACACAGGCAGGCAAACTGTTTCAACAGTTGGCGGCAAATTGGCAAGGCTGGCTGCTGATCATCGGAATCGTGCTTTTGAGTCTAGGGCTGATCTGGTTTTTAGCGGCTTTTCGTTTGGCTCGCTATGAGGACGCGCAGATCAGATCCTATCTGCCAAGCTACACGCCGCCTTTGATGTATCCAATTGGGCTTAACCTGGGCGTTATGATGACTTTTATGATTGGAACGGCGCTGGCGGTACTGCCGGCTTTGATTGGCACCAGACTGGGACACCGCACGCTTTTGTTGAATTCACAATTTCAGATCAGCTTTGCGGCTGGCTTGACCTTTTTATTGACCTACTTTTTTGCGTGGCTGCAGTTCAATCCTAAGCAGCAGGCCAAACAGATGCTGTACACCAATAGCTATCTTTTAAACGTGCAGCCGGGCAAGCCAACGCAGCGCTATCTGCGGCGGCGCCTGGTTAGTCTGACGTTTTTTGGCGCGCTTTTGGCAATGGGCGTGATCGTCATGAGTCTTGCCGGTTCTTTAATCAAAAATGAATGGGGCAGCATCCTCCAGTTGATGGCGCAGCTGATCATGCTGGTAATGTTTATGAACGGCCTGATCGATAAGCTGGATGAACTTAGGATTCCGCGCCGCTATGCCAAGTTGAAAGGAGATCTGGAAGATGAAGTATTTCGTGCCGGCTTGGCAAAATGAGCTTGACGACTGGGCACATGCCGTTGACCGTCTCAAGTTTGACGATGCCATCAACAATTTAAAGATCTTCATGCGCAATGATGCCCAATGCGGCGTGATCGTCAGTGAATACGTTCCGCAGCTTACGGCACAGCTCAACGAGGCGGGACTGGCACCAGAGAAACTGCTGACGGTATTTGATCTGGTGCAGGGCGTTACTGATCCGCGCGCCCGGCAGGTTTTGGATCTACCAGACTTTAACTGGCCGCGCGGAACCTGGTTTGAATACGATCCGTTTCGGGTGGTGGCTTACTGTGATGACCAAAAGCTGGCGCAGGTGATTTTTAACGCCCGCGGACAGATTCTGCGGATTGAGCGTTTTGCACACGACAAGCATTTTCAAGATCTGGTGATGGATTCGCGGGGCTGGCTATCTTGTCTGCAAAACTACGATGAACAAGAGCAGCTGGTTGAGCGGGTGTTTTTAGATCCAGCCGGCAGCTGGCGCGTCAAGGAACGGATCGCGGATGGCCGTGTTTTTGTCAATCCGTGGTTTGCCAAAGATTTTAACGCGCCCGCATACCAGGATCGGCAGGCACTGATTGACGAGTTTTTGCCGCGGCTCATCAAGCAAAATCTTGACGCTCAACAAGACGAGATCATTTTTACGGTGGCTGATCAGCAGCGGGCCAGCCTGTCATTTTTTAACGGCTTTAAAACCGCGTCCGTCATCAGTCGCTGGCATGCTTTTGAAGAATTTTTGCCACGGCTGAATGATTTTACTGGGCAGCTGGTGACCGACTCGGCTGCCGTTGACGCGCGGGTGCATGAATTGCTGGGGAATGAACGCGAGACCCTGCTTTTGCCGATCTTTTCAGCTCAGTTTCATCTGGGGCATAGTCAAGAGCAGCTGGAGCAGACGATTCTGTTGGTGGTCAACGAGCTGACACCGGCTGAACTGCGCGCTGTTTTGGCCCGGCTTTTAGCTCGCCTTGATCAGGCACGATTTAATGAAAATCTGAAGCTGGTCGGCTATGACGATGATCAGCTGAGTCGTGCCGAGGAGACGATCAAGGAATTGGCCCAGGACCATTATCCTTTGATCATGATCAACCCAACGCCTGAACAGCTCAAGCCAAATGAGGATCTGCAGGACGCGGACCTTACGCCGGATATGGAAGAACTGTCAGCCGCGCAGCCGATTCCGATCTATACCAAGCGGATCGCGCAGCCTAAGGACCTCTTGACCATGTTGGATTCAACCCGCGTATTGGTCGATCTCAGTATGGCGCCGGATGATTTTATTCAGATGGCGGCCGTCAGCGTTGGCGTGCCGCAGATCAATCGCACGGCAAGCGAGCTGGTCACGCATCAGCAAAATGGACTGCAGATTAAGCAGATCAGTCAGCTGGATCAAGCCCTGGACTATTATCTAGGCTCCATGAAGCACTGGAATGAGGCGTTGGTGAGTTCAGTTGCCATGATCAATCGCTACTCGGATGAAATGATTATGAATGCCTGGCAGAATCTTTGGTAGAAAGGGAGGCTAAGAATTGAAACCGATTAGAGTCTTGCAGCTGGGTGGCGAAGACTGGTCGCAGACGCTGTGGATTCCCGCTGGCGTGCAGTGGTACTTCAACGACCTGGCGCAGTTAAAAGTCAAAAAAATGCGGTTTGAGCTTTTGATTATTGCCGACCAGCTGGAAATGACCCCGGTTGAATGGGAGCAGCTGCATGCCAAGGTTGATCCATATAACGTGGTCTTTTTGCCTGGAGCTGCCGGTGATGAGCTGCAGCAGTATTTTTTGGCGCGGACGCAGGCACGGTTGTTAAAAAGCGATCGTCAAGCCTTTGTGTCGGCAATTCCTCAATACTATTATGTCGGTCAGCAGGGAATTGGGATTGGTCCGGATGCTTTTTCCGTCAGTCCCAACTATCAGGAAAGTCAGCGCTGGCAAGATTCCGCGGCCTTGGAGCTGACGGTTGACAGTGATGACTGGCAGCCGTTAGCCAACCTGCGCACCAATCTGTTTGTCGATCCTGATCGGCAGCTGACGGTCTGGCCCGTTTTTCAACATGATGCCAACGTGGAGATTCGCTACCGCTTTGTTTTGGTTTATGGCAGTGAGCGCCAGACTTATGAGTTTTCCGAGGCGCAGCTGCAAAAGCCGCAGGTAATCCCGACGCCAATCACCACTCACAACCAGTTTTTAAGCGCGATCGTCTTTGCTAAAGGAAATGGCCAGATGACGCTGGGCAACCTTGAGCTTCGCTGGGCGCGCTATGGACTGGGGACGTTTATCAATGGCGGGCAGGCTTGGCAGGATCTTGAATCGCGCGATGAGGTGCAGTTCTTCTTTAATCCTGGTGATCTGCGGCCGCCACTGTGCGTTTATTTTGCCGGTTATCACTCCAAGAAAAGCTTTGAAGGCTATTTCATGATGAAAAAAATGAAGGTTCCCTATCTTTTGATTACCGATTCGCGGCTGGAGGGGGGCGCCTTTTACACGGGACCGTTTTTCAACCAAGCCGTACCGAAGATTATTGATCAGCATCTGCAGCTGTTGGGCTTTGACCATACGCAGCTGGTGATGTCGGGCATTTCAATGGGAACTTATGGCGCGATTAAATTTGGTCTGCGACAAAAGGCTCATGCGGTGATTGCTGCCAAGCCGCTGGTACATCTAGGAACGATCGCACAGCGGAGTCGCTTGGCACGGCCGGACGAATTCGGCACCAGCTTTGATCTGGCCCGAGAACTGATTGCCGCGCCCAATGAACTGGACGAAACCAGTCTGCGACAGCTGGATCAAAAAATCATTGACGCGCTGATCCATGAAGATGCCAGCGAAACGTCACTCAACCTCGCGTACATGTTTGATGACGATTATGATCCCAACGCGCTGGCCGTCTTGAAAAAGCATCTGCTGGGGCGGGCCCGCCAGATCAACTACTATGGTCTGCCTGGCCGGCACAATGACGACAGCAGCGGGATGATTAAATGGTTTTTGCGGCAGTACGCGCGCGTCTTAAAAGAAGATTTTGGAAGGTGAGGATTTGCTGAACTACGTCTACTGGGGCAATCAGCCAAACAACAACTATCGCTATGGCTCGGCAATGACCGTGCGCGCCGATCAGTCGGTTCATTTCGTTAATCGGCTGATGGCACCAGGCAAAACGCTGGTCAAATGGCATTCAGCGGGTAACTATCAGGCTCAGCGCATCGTCTCTCAGTTGCCGGAACTGCTCAGTAATCAGACCTATCAGATCAAGGCCGTGATGAAAGTTGGACCCGCAGCGCGCGTGATGCTCAAGGCGTCTTTTTATGATGCGCAGGGGGATGTGATCAAGGAGTTTCAGGCACACGGCACGCAGCTGACGGTTATTTGTCCTTTAGAAGTGGTCAGCTATACCGTTGAATTGATCAATCTGGGCTGTTGGGAGCTGGATTTTAAACGACTGGAGATTGCTGACCAGGGAATTGACCAGCAAATAACCGTTCCTCCGCTGATCAAGCCGATTCCGGGTCAGCCAGTCAGCGTTTTATTACTGGAAACGCGTCGCACCAGCAGTGGGATTGATTTTAATGTCTTAGCTGACCAGCACATCATTTCCAACCTGCTGCCGGTGGTGATTCCGTGGCAAGACCGAAACGACGCGTTGGATTTGGCAAAAGCACGGATTAATCAGGCAATCCCCGATTATGGCCGGGTGAATCTGATTGGTACTTCGCCCGCGACCAATGCCTTGGTGCACCAGCTGATTGATTGGCAGCCGACCTGGCATGGCTTTACGCTGGCCCCAGATGAGCTGCCGATTAATCCACGGATCGAGCGCTATCAGATCAGCTACCGCGGCGATGCTTTTTGGCAAAGCGCGGTTCGCTTACCGATCATGATGATTCTGCAGGAGCTGCGCGATCGGCTGGGAGTCGCGCAGCCAAAATAGAGCAAGGCCGTTTTTGCTTATTTTATGATGATCAGCAATGAGGATCCGCGGCCAGAAAGGAATTTTGAATGAGCTTTTCATGGGAATATCAAAAAGCACGGCGGATCTTGCGGCAAGTCAACGCGCTGGCACCCAAGATGCGGTCGTTGGATGACCAGTCGCTGCAGGAACAAACGCCCAAACTGCGTGCTCAGCTGGCTGAAGGGGCGTCTTTAATGGAAATCCTGCCAGAAGCCTACGCCACCGTACGCGAGGCTGCACGCCGGGTATTGGGGACGTATCCGTTTGACGTGCAGGTATTGGGAGCCATCGTCATGCAGCAGGGACAGATTGCCGAGATGAAAACCGGTGAGGGCAAGACGCTGACGGCCACGCTGCCGCTTTATCTCAACGGTCTGACGCAAAAAGGCGCGATTCTGGTTACGCCCAGCATGTACCTGGCCAAGCGTGATCAAGAAGAGATGGCGCCGCTGTATGAATGGCTGGGGTTGACCTGCAGCCTGGGCTTTGATCCGGATGCCGCTGATGAAGACGATGAAGCCAAAAAGGTTAAGCCTGAGGTAAAACGGGGCTGGTATAATGCCGACGTGATGTACACGACGGGGACCACGCTGGCGTTTGACTATCTTTTCAACAATCTGGCGGCCAATCCGCGTGATCAGTATCTGCGGCCCTATCATTTCGCGATTATCGATGAGGCTGACGCGGTGCTTTTGGATGGCGCCAATTCGCCAATGGTGGTTTCCAGCAAGCCATCGCTGCAGTCAAATCTTTATCAGCAGGCCGATCTGTTTGTCCGGACGCTGCGCTATCGTCAGGAGTATCGGCTGAATCTCAAGGATCAAGCAGTCTGGCTGACCAAGGCCGGGATTGAGTATGCCCAAAGCTATTTCCGCATTGATGATCTGTTCAGCCCCCAGCGCCGTGAACTGTATCGGCACATTAATCTGGCGCTGCAGGCACATTTTCTGCAGCAGCGCGGTCATGAATATGAAGTCCAGGACGGCAAGGTGGTACTGCTTGATGAGGCTAATGGCCGCCTGTTAAAAGGGATGAAGATCAACACTGGGATTCAGCAGGCCGTTGAGCAGAAAGAAGGCGTTGAACTGACCGCTAATCAACAGGCCGTTGCCTCAACGACTTATCAGAGCTTGTTCGGCCTGTTTGAAAACGTCGCGGGGATGACAGGGACGGCGCGCTCATCAGCCAGCGAGTTTATCAACCTGTACAAGATGAAAGTCGTTGCGATTCCGACTCATCGCCCGGTTGTGCGCCAGGATTTCTCGCCCCGACTGTATCTGACGACCGGCGAAAAGCTGCGGGCGGCGATTGACTTGACGATGAGACTGCATCAAGAGGGACGGCCGATTCTTTTGATTGCCGGTTCAATCGAAAATTCTGCGATCATTTCTGAACTGTTGCTGAACCGGGGGATTGCCCATAATGTCTTGACGGCCCGCAATGAAGCCAGAGAAGCTATGATCGTCAAAGCAGCTGGTCAAAAAGGAGCCGTAACGGTCGCGACCAATCTGGCTGGCCGGGGTACTGACATCAAGCTTGGCGAGGGCGTCAAGGAGCTTGGCGGTCTTGCCGTGATTGGCACTGAGCTGCTGCTGCCGCGGGTTGCCGAACAGCTGCGGGGCCGGGCTGGGCGTCAGGGTGATCCAGGTTCCAGCATCTTTTTCTGGTCATTGGAAGACGATCTGGTCGGCAAAAACAGCAGTGTCAAGCTGCAGAACTACTATCGCCGAAAAAAACGCCGCCGCGCCAAGCATCCAATTGATAAGCCGCGGCAATTGCGCAGTCTTTCGCTCTGGATTTCGATGCACTTTTTAAATGAGCGGCTGCTGGATAAGGAACAGAATCAGCGGACGCGTACTTATCGCTATGAGCACAGCATGCGCATGCAGCGAGAGGTCTTTTATTTTGAGCGCGAACAGGTGATGGAGCTCGATGACTATCGCCAGGCCGCGGAAAATTGGCTGGCACGCGGGTTTGATCTGCTGCTGGCTGAGCGGACGGCTTGGAATGCGGATCTGTTGAAGGACACGATCAATCACTGGATTACCTATGATCTGATTACGGAGCTGCCTGCAATCGACTTTAGCAGTCAGGCAGCGATCAAAGAGTATCTGATGCAGCTGAGTCGCAAAGTTCTGGATCAAAAAGAAAAACAGCTTTTGACTCCCGCACAGTGCGATCAGTTCTATCGGGCCGCGATGCTTAAGAGTCTGGATGACTGCTGGATTGATCAGGTAGCCTTTTTGGAGCGGCTGAAGTCTTATACCGAGCCGTGGTCATTGATGCAGCGAGACGCGGTGTACGTCTACCATAAGCAGGCTTATGAGGCGTTTGAAAAAATGTTTGATCAGGTGCGGCTGGTTGCCGTGCGCCATCTGCTGCTCAGCTTGATCAAGGTTAATCGCAAGCAGGAACTGGTTTTGGAATTTATCTAAACAGAGGTGAGGAAATGACGGTTTATAACGTTAATCTTGGCATTGGCTGGGCCAGCAGTGGGGTTGAGTATGCCCAGGCTTATCGCGCCAAGGTTTTTGAACAGGCAGGCATTGAGGGCCGGTTTATCTTTTCGGATATGATTCTGGCCGATAACATTCAGGCGTTGACGAGCAATCTGGGACTGCGTGATGATCAGGTTATCTGGCTGTACAACTTTTTTACTGACATGCCAATCACGCCATCAACCTATTCTTTGGCTGAGTTTCGCCAGGCCCATGAGCTGCAGGACGTGCCAATGAAGACACAGACCTTTGTCGGCAATAAGCAGCTGGTTGACTTTGAAATGGCTGAAGAATGGCGGATCAGAGTTCATGTAGTCGACCAAAAACGGCAGCTGATTGACTATGCCGAGTATTTCGCGGGACCACGCTTAATGAGGCGGGAGTTCTTCAGTGCCAGTTGTTATGCCGTGGAATATCTGGATGGCAAAGGTCAGGTCTATCTGCGCGACTTTTTGAATCAAGATGGCCGCGTTGCCTATCATCAGTACCTTAATGGCGAAAATGAGGTCTTTGAGTTTCCCGAGCAGATCTACTACTCCAAAACCGAACTGTACGCTGAGATGATCCGCCGCTTGAACCTGCAGGCTGATGATCTGGTGATTTTGGATCGTGAGGACAGTCCGGATCTAAGCAGCGGCCAGCTCTGGTATCAATTGCATGGACTAGCCAAACTGGGCGTGGTAGTGCATGCCGAGCATTATGACGCGCACCATACGGATAATCAGCGCGTCCTCTGGAACAACTTTTATGAGTATCAGTTCGTGCACGCGGCGGACACCGACTTTTTCATCGTGGCAACCGCGGCCCAGCAAGCGATGCTGACCAAACAGCTGAAAAAGTATCAGCATGATGAGGCCAAGGTGGTCGTAATTCCCGTTGGCAGTCTGACCACTCTCAAGCAGCGGCAGTATCAGCAGCGGCGCCGGCATACGCTGATCACGGCTTCCCGGCTGGCGGGCGAAAAGCATATTGACTGGCTGATCAGCGCGGTAATTGCGGCCCGGCAGACGGTTGGCGATCTGGTCTTGGATATCTATGGCTATGGCGAGCAGCATGATCGGCTCCAGCGCCAGATCGACACGGCCCAGGCAAACGGCTATATTCATCTGATGGGACAGCACCGGCTGGATGACGTCTACCAAAACTACGCCGGCTACATCGCGGCCTCAACCAGTGAAGGCTTTGGGCTGAGTCTGTTAGAGGCGGTCGGCGGGGGCCTGCCAATGATCGGCTTTGACGTCCCGTATGGCAATCAGACGTTTATTGATCCGAGTCAAAACGGCTTTTTGCTGCCTTATGACGAACAGCAGGATGAAGCTGAAAAAGTTGCGGCTTTAACGGGAGCAATCGAGCAGCTCTTTGCCAACGAAAACCGGGGCGCGAAGTTCAGTCAGCATTCCTATGAGATTGCCGAGCACTATTTGGATGATCAGATTCTTGCAAAATGGCGACAGCTGGTAAAGGAGGAAACAGATGCTTAATCTATTTGACGACTGGCAGCGCGGCAGCATTGACCTGGTCCGTTCGCAAAAGATCGCTGGAATCAAGGTGCCAACAGTGGTGATCAATGATGATGGCTTTTTGCCGGCAGAGGTCGATTCGCCAATCAAGCAGTATCGTAAGCAGACTGGCGAGCCACTTTATTTTGATCAGGTTCAGGTGCCTCGATTCTGGCAGATCAAAGGGGATGCCAGTGGGGCCCAGGTTTATGATCTGAATACCAAGCGGGCTGAGATCCGCTTCTTTAAAAATGACAATACGCGTTTCGTCAAGCAGGTTGAATGGCTGAACGCGGCTGGCGAGCTGCAGTGGATCGATCAATATGATCAGCATGGGCAGCGTTTTGCCAAGACGTTTTATGCCAAGGGTCAGGCAAAACTCAAGCAGTATTATGACGCGGCGCAAAACGTCGTGATCGACCATCATTTAACGACTGACGACATCTTTTTGTATACCGGCGGGCGGCAGCGTCATTTCGCAAACTGGCTGGAACTGACGGCCGATTTTTTGCAAAGCAGCGACTATCAGCTCGATCACGTTATCTACAACACGCTGAACCTGGCTTTCTTTACGACCTTGAAGCTGCCAAGCGAAAATGCCAGCGACGTTTTGGTCTGGCAAGAAGGGCTGGGTGACGAGCTGCCTGGCAACATGCGCTTTATCTTTGAAAATCAAACACGCACCAAGCAGATCTGGATGCAGAATCATCAGGCCTGGGTGCAGTATCAAGAAAAATTTGCCAAGCCGGTGGCTGTCGATTCGCAGTCAATGGACGTTAAGGTGCAGCAGCTGGGCACGATCTATCCGCATCCGCGCGGCAATCAGATGCGGCCAGCCATTTTGATCATGACCAACTCGGATCAGATCGAGATGCTTTCTGTACTGGCGGCTCGGCTTAAGAATTTTGATTTTCACATCGCAGCGTTGACCGAGATGTCGGAAAAACTGCTACAGATCGGTGAGCAAGCCAACGTGCACCTGTATCCAGCGGTCAGTTTTGCAAAGGCCAAACAGCTGATGGCCGATTGTGATATTTATCTGGATATCAATCACGGTGATCAGATTATGGATGCAGTGCGGGCAGCCTTTGAGAACAATCAGCTGATTCTGGGCTTTAATGACACGCTGCATCTGCCAGAACTGGTCGCGCCTGATAATCGCTATGATGAGACACAGCTTGACGCGATGATTGAAAAGCTCTTATTGGCAATGGTTAAACCGGCCGTCATGGAACAGCTGATCGATTCGCAGCGTGAGTTTGCCGGGGATGCCAAAGTTGAAACATATCAAAAGCGTTTTAATGAATTGAGGTTTGAAAATGGCAACGCGCAAGATTGATTCATTAACCAAGCCCAATCAGCATGATGATCTGGTCGAGCGGCATGCCAGCGCGCGTTTGGCTCAGGTTGAACGTGAAAAGGCTCGCACCTACCAAAAGAATCCGCGAGAATCTTGGTTTGGCCAGCTGATCATGGGTGTAATTCTCTTGATTACGCTGGGACTGATGCTGCTGGGATTGTTTCTATAAATGATAAAAGCCGTTACCGTGGTCACTTGTGGAACGGCTTTTCTGATTCAACAGCAGCTGCAGCAAGTAGTTGGATGTTATCAATATATAAACGGAATCGGCGCTAGTCAGCTATTTATTTCCCTATCTGGTTACTTTATGTAGACAGATAGTTTCTTAAATCAACTCTTTAAAATAACAGTTACCATTCATTGTATAACAAAGTGAAAGAGCTTATAAGAAGGCGGATTGGTCTTTCTTTTTTGTGAGTTCCCATATACAATCATTCGTGTTGAAAAGGAATCTGCTTATCGACTTAAAAGTGAATTTAGGCGACGAAAAAAGTTTGCCAATTTGAAAATAGATTATAAAGTGATTAACGAAAATTCACCAGATTAGCAGCTGCCAAGAAAACCTTGATATTAGCTTTATTCGATATTGAGATTTTAGATTTAGGAGGTCTACATATATGTATTCCAAGAATAATAAATATATGCAGGAACAAAAGAGTGCCAATCGCGCTCAACGGTTCTCACTGCGTAAATTAAGCATCGGGACGGTATCCGTGCTTTTGGGGACATTGATGTTCTTCAGCAATGGTCAAGTATCTGCCGACACGACGACTGGTACGGATGCCAGTGCTGACACGGCTAGCGTAAACAGCGCTGCCAATGATACCAGTACCAGTGCGGTTACGCTGAGCAGCACGGATTCTTCAGCTGCCAGCGATGCCAACAGCAGTGCGGCGGCCAGTTCAGCAGCAGCCAGCGCGCAAACGGCAACAGCTGCGGCGGCTTCGACGTCAACTACGGACAGCTCACAGGCTGCTTCGACGGCATCATCTGCTGCTTCCAGTGCTTCAGCAGCAACTACTGACGCTTCATCTGCGGCTTCGACTGCAACTGACAACGCCTCGACTTCAGAAGGCAAGATTACTGATGAAGGTAAGGCTAAGGGCTTGACTGACAGTGACGTGACTCCTGGGATGAGCGATGCCAACGGGGCAAGTCTGGTTGCTAATAATTCAAATATCCCAAGTGGTTACAAGGCTGACCCAACTGAAGGACGTTATACATTCGGTATTATTAATTTAGGGCCTAAAACTCCAGAAGGCTCAAATGATACAACATATAATGACAATTTTGGGACAAATTATTATCTGCGCTTGAGTACAGATGCTGAAAATTTTGATGAAACCGCATATGTACAGTTAGTCGATGCAAACTCAGATAGTGTAGTTTGGGAAAAGAGCATAAACCCAGGTGAAACTGTTGATATTACGCCACTTAAGAACGAAGATAGTCCGAACAAAGTGACGGAAAATGGCCAAGCCATAGACTACTATACAGCTGTTTACGAAAAAACTGTTTCAAGTGGATTGTTGATGTCGCAATCAATCACAATAAACAGTAATTACGCTGGTAGAGTAATTAGCAAAGCTTATGATGCTGGTGCCAACGATAATAGTGAACTGGCAACGTCTGTTGGTTTTAATTATCCGATCGAAAGCACTTCAACAACACAATATATTTCTAGAGACGCAGCGGGTAATGAGACGATTTTAGCCGAATATGATGTGACTGGTCGGCTTTCTTACTCGTATACTAGCTCAAATGCACGGGCAATTAAAGGGTATGATTTAGTAGAAGAGCCTGCTGTTAAGAGTGGTACTTTGTCTAGATCATATAGCATTGGTGATGAGTTCATCAGAGGAACAGCAGTCGTTTCTGATACGCTTCAAGCGGCACGTGTATATATAATTACTGATACCGATGGTAGCGCAAAAGTAGAAATTCGCGTCGCAAGTAAAGCTGCCAATACTTCTACAATCGATGATGAAAGCATCTGGAAAACAGTTTTTACTTCTGAAAACTTAAAGCCAGGTTCCTGGTCAACTACAGGCAATAATGCAGTAGGTAAAGATGAAGGACATGGTTTCGTTGTCACTAAGGATGTTCTTGAAAAAAACGGCTATTCAGGTGCTGATTTGGTGAATGCTGGCGTAGGTACTACTGCAACCAACTGGTATCTTATAAATGGTTTTAGTGCTGGACAAGAACCTGCAAAGTACTACTACGCTCCGCAAGGTCAGGTTCGCATCAATTATGTAACCAGCGATGGTACGGTGATTCAGGCTCCGGTTAGTGCGTACGAAAATTCAGGGGCCAATACTTCTTACGACGTAACTGGCTCAAATTACCAGCCACAGACCATTACTGTCAATGGCAAGACTTACCGTTATGTTAAGAGTGACAAGTCAATGGGGACTGTTGGTACAACTGAAGTCAATGGCTACACTTACAATGTAACCCCATCAGACGCTACTGGTACGATTAAGTCCACTACGGTTAACGATGTTTACTACGTTTACGAACAAGTAACTTACCACACGGGCACGGACATTGAAACCAAGGACGTTACGCGGACGATTGAATACTACGACAGCGTGACTGGTGAAGCAATTCCATCTAACTTGGAATCGACGGTTACTCAGACGGCAAAGCTGACTCGTAACAAGATCTATGATGATCAAAACAATTTTATCGGCTATGGTACGGTTTCAGCTGATGGTTCCAGCTACACGATCGATGACAGTTGGAAAGTTGATGCTCAGACCTGGACGCAGCAGGATTCTGCCGACCTTTCCGACTACGGCTACACGGCGCCTGATCGCGCTTCGGTAGCGGCGGTAACGGTTGATGGCAACACGACCAACGTAACGGAAAAGGTTTACTATGGTCATCAAACAACGCCAGTTACGCCAACTGATCCTAAGACTCCAGGCGAACCAATCAATCCTAAGGGTGACGTTACCTACCCAGACGGTGTTGCTAAGGATGACTTGAGTACCACGGTAAAGCGGACGATTAACTATGTTGACGAAGACGGCAACAAGGTTAATGGTGCTCCGGACGGTACGAGCTCATACGTTCAAACTGCTGAATTTACGCGGACTGCGATCGTTGACAAGGTAACCGGCAAGATTCTGGGCTACGACACCAACAATGATGGCAAGGTTGACACCGAAAGTGCCGATCGTGCCTGGACGCCAATTGAAAAGACCTTGGATGCCGTTAAATCAGCTGATCCAAGCTCAGTAGGCTATGACAACGTTGATATTGCAAACGTTTCATCACTGGTCGTTACGCCAGATCAAGGCGACACAACGGTTACGGTAACCTACAGCAACAACCAAGTATCGGGTACGATCAAGTACATCGATAAAACCACTGGTGTAGAACTTGATAGTGATAATTTGCCAAGCGGTAAGATTGGTTCAACGATTAACTACACGACGGCAGATAAGATCAAGAATTACGAAGACCAAGGCTACGAATTGGTATCCAGCGACTTCACCAATGGCAGTCAGGTCTACGAAAAGACTGGCAACGACTTTGTGGTTTACTTGAAGCACAAGACGCAAACCATCACGCCTAACGATCCAAATCCGGTAACGCCAGGCGAACCAATCAACCCTAACGATCCGAACAGCCCGGTTTACCCAACCGAGACTGATCGCAAAAACTTAGTCAAGGATGCCAGCCAAACGATTCACTACGTTGGTGCCGGTGACGATACGCCAGCTGACAACACTGTGACGCAAAAGGACGCCTTCACGCGGACTGTTACGATTGACAAGGTAACTGGTAAGGTGCTCTTAACGAGTGACTGGGAAGGTACCAAGACATTTGATACGGTTGACACACCATTCGTTGACGGCTACCATGCCGACAAGAAGGTTGCTGGTGGTTTGACGGCAACGCCTGACAATCCAGACGTTGGAGAAACGGTAACCTACGCACCAAACGGTAAGATTGTTCCGGTTGATCCAAACGGTACGCCAATCCCAGGTGCGGACACGCCAACCTACCCAACGGACCCTAACGATCCAACGAAGGTCGTGCCAAACGAACCGATTCCGGACGTGCCAGGCTACACACCAGTTGATCCAAGCCCAATCACGCCAGCTGATCCTGGCAAGGACACGCCGGTACCATACAAGCAGAACCAATACGGTTTGACGGAGAAGTTCGTGG
>OGFC01000797.1_pt1 | contig 24459 bp, 23 predicted proteins | sample 1570841 | NCBI WGS metagenome assembly OGFC01 (sample SAMEA2582137, study PRJEB24529) | metagenome | biome: Human gut stool | place: China | collected 2011 | reverse complement strand
ACCCTATCGGGTTATAGTATAGAATAGAAAGAAAAAATGAAAGAGTAGTTTGTTTAATGTATTCATTTTATGAAAATATTTTCAATTTCATTTTCTGTTTCACGGCTGTACAGCATAGACGGCAGCATAAAGTGGTAACGATTACATGATATGCAGCAATCAAAGAAAGGATACCGCTTTTTTGCATATACTGCGAAAATATCTGTTCATCCAAAGGATATGCATCCAAACGGTCCTTTGCTTTGCACACTGGTATCCAGCACTGCTTTCACATTACAAGACGCTATCTGATATTCCGATCTGCTACTCTTTTCCAACGCTATTCACATATACTCTGTATATGCTTATATGATTCCTATCCGATATAGAAAGCGAATCTCCTGCCTTACCTCAAAATATAAAGCCGCCTGCTCCCTCTGCTTTCCCTTCACAGACGGCTGTCTTTTCATGCCAGGTGATTTCCATACCTCTTTCTATAAGCGCCGCGCATAGCTGATTACGCACACCCCTCGCAGGTCTGTGCCAGATCCTTTTAGAAAAAAGTCCGAATCCCTTCGAACTTTCTCATGATAGATCCAAGCTGTCTGAAAGCCTGCACTTTTTATTTCTGTAATTCCTTCTTCACCAGCGCAACGACTTCATCCAGAGCTACATCGCTGTTTTCAGCTGCTGTTCTCGCACGGAATTCCACATTGCCGTCCTTGATTCCTCTGCCGACGGTGATGCGGTATGGGATTCCGATCAGCTCCATATCCTTGAACTTCACTCCCGGACGCTCCTTGCGATCATCCAGTAAAACGTCGATGCCTTCGTTTTTCAATGCTTCATACAGCTCCTTACCGATGCGCATCTGCTCATCATCCTTACTGGACACAACAACCACAGCGACTGTAAACGGCGCCACACTTGCCGGCCAGATAATACCGGATGCATCGTTGTGCTGTTCCACGATTGCCGCCATACAGCGTTCCAGACCAAAGCCATAGCAGCCCATTTCCACAGGATGAAGCTTATTGTTGACATCCTGATACTCCAGACCAAGCGCCTTTGCATATTTGGTACCCAGCTTGAAGGTGTTGCCGACCTCGATTCCCTTGCAGAATTTCAATGGCTTTCCGCAAACCGGACAGATATCCCCTTCATGAACCTGTGCGATATCCGCAACCATTTCTACAGTGAAATCCTTCAGATTCACATTCTTGATATGATGATCGGATTTGTTTGCACCGACGATAAAGTTTTTCATATTTGCCACTTCTCGATCCATGATGATGGGACATTCCAGACCAACCGGACCGGCAAAGCCAACCCTTGCATGGGTGACGCGCTCCACCTCGTCGAAGGATGCAAGCTCCATTTCATTTGCCTGTAACAGCTTCAGCACCTTTGTTTCATTCAGCTCACGATCTCCCTTTAACAGGAATGCCATCGTCTTACCATCTACCGAATAAATCAGTGTTTTCACAAAATCACTGACAGCTTTGTGGAAGAAGGCCGCAACATCCTCGATTGTTTTCGCATCCGGTGTTTCCACGATTTCCATCGCCAGCTCTGCGGCATCTGAGGGCTTGCTGGTATCGATAACCTCTGTGATTTCCAGATTGCTGGAGAAGTCACAGCCCTCACAGGTCACTACGACATCCTCACCGATTTCGGTGATTGCCTGAAATTCCTCAGACAGAGAACCACCCATAGCTCCGGTATCTGCTTTCACAATCTTATACTTCAAATCGCAGCGCTCCATAATATTTTTATAGGCATTAAACATTTTCATATACGATTCCTGCAGACCTGCTTCATCGATATCAAAGGAATAGGCATCCTTCATGATAAATTCCCGTACACGAATCAGACCATAGCGCGGTCTTGTCTCATCACGGAATTTTGTCTGAATCTGATACAGGTTGTAAGGAAAATCCTTATAGGAGCTTCCCTTCATCATCGCCGCCATCGTGAACAGCTCTTCATGCGTCGGTCCTAGCACATAGTTTTTCTGGTAGCGGTCCTTCAATGCAAACATATTGGAGCCGAAGGCCTCACGACGTCCGCTTTTCTCATAGATTTCTTCCGGAATCATGGCTGGCATCAGCAGCTCCTGTGCACCTGCGGCATCCATTTCCTCACGTACGATTTCCTCAATCTTTTTCAATACGCGCTTCCCCATCGGCATAATCATATAGATTCCGCTGCTGCTCTTTTTGATCATTCCGGCACGCACCAGCAGATTTCCGCTTGTACTGTCTTCATCCTTCACGTTTTCACGCAATGTATAAAAATACGAATTACTCAGTTTCATAATCTTTTCTCCTCTTAGTATCCTTCCTAAACTCTGCGATATCCTGCATTTCCTTTATACGGTAATCCTCTGCACACATGCGCCCTTTAATATATGCCGGAGCGATCCCTTGTCACGACCTTGCGGATCATGGCATCCTTTTCCAGACGCAGGGGAACGTGTGTTCTGATTTTCTGCATCGGTGTTCTGGCAACCTCCAAAAGATTTCCATCCATATCATAAAGCTCCTGCAATTCAAAACGCGTGGTAGAAAGATTCGGTCCGAAGACCTCTGCAGGGATATGGGCGCGGAAGTTGTTGCGCACCTCCAGCGTTGCCATACCGCTTGCTTCCTCATAGTCCAAAACATAGGCGATAAATTCCTGTGTGACACCGGCTCCGTTGACACCGTACAGGTGTGCGTGATATGTCGGCATCCCCTCATAAAAGCCGCACCCGGTGGGTCGGTTTTCCGCCTTTGCCAATTCATTATAATACCATTCCATACGTTTGTCACTCAGTCTTCCGCCTTCCGCATAGATTTCATCAATCAGCATGCGATAGGTTTTGATCAGAGTAGCGATGTAATACGCACTCTTCATGCGCCCTTCAATTTTCAAGCTGGCAATCCCGGCTTCTATCAAATCCGGAATATATTTCGCAGCCATCAAATCCTTGCTGGACATGGAGAATAAGTCCTGTTCATCATGCAGTGGACGATTCCCCTCATACAGACGATACTTCCAGCGACAGCTCTGTGCACAGCCTCCGCGGTTGGCATCCCGGCCTGTCATGTTGTTACTGAGTACACAGCGTCCCGAATAGGAAATACACATACCGCCATGGATGAATACCTCCAGTGGAACCTTCGTCTGTGCAGCACTTGCTTTGATTTCCTCTAACGTAACCTCACGTCCCAGCACAACACGATCCATGCCCTTTTCCTTCCAGTAATTTGCTGCACTGGAATTGGTGGAGGAATGCTGGGTGCTCACATGAACCTCCAGCTTCGGCGCCCATTTTTTGGCACACATCATAATACCCGGAGACGCTGCGATAATCGCCGTTACACCAATTCGCTCCAGCTCCATCAGATATTCCTTTAATCCGTGTAAATCCTCTTCATGGGGAAGCATATTCACGGTCACATGCACATGGGCACCATGCTCCCTCGCAAAAGCAACACCCTGTGCGATTTCCTCTAAGCCAAAATTGCTGGCACGGGAGCGCAGAGAAAACTGTTTTCCTCCCAGATAAACAGCATCCGCACCATACAAGACTGCGATTTTCAGACGCTCCAGATCACCTGCCGGAGCGAGTAATTCTATCTTCTTCAAGCTCTCACCTACTTTACCTTGCTTGTTTTCGTATAATAGAAGCCATGACTTACATGATCCGCTTCATATTTCTTTTCATATTCCTGATATGTCTGACGGGCATTTCGCTTTCCCTCCAGCACCTCCTGATACAGGCGAAGTGCTTCGCATACATAGTCGATATCATGGAAGATACCGTCAATGCGAAAATGCCGTATCCCTGCTTCATACAGCTCCTGAATTTCTTCAAAGGAAGCCAGTGTAAATCCGGTAAACACATGCGTACCAAGCGCATCCTCAACAATCGGCATATGATCATCCCGTGTTTCTTCCATCAAATACAGCTGATGATTGTCCTGAACCGGCTCCTTTTTTCCCAGAAAATCCATATAGGCAGTCAACAGCTTTCGTTTGGAATGCATCATATTCAATCTGCCGTGAAGGATCACCTCACACTCTCCCTGCACATCCCGTGCAATCCCGCACATTTCCTGCAGGGTGATTTCCTTGGAAATCGTCGCCATGCGAATGCCTTCCTCCAGATAATACTGCATATCCATGGCATTGGTTATCAGGGTATCCGGGTTATAGATCAGCCGGTCCTTCATATCCAGACGCTGTGCCTCATAAAGAACACCCTCATCCCCGTAATAGATGCCCTCCACATCCAGCTGCTTCAAAAGCTTCAGAAAATCACGCAGCGCATCCAGCTCTTCCTCCACAAAAATGCGGTTAACCAGAACATACATATGAACCTGACACCGGATACACTCCGCCTTGATATCCGCCAGCTTTTCTATTGGAAAACAGACAGCTCCTCTTGCCGAGAAAAACGGTACTGCGATAAGAACACTCTGCGCACCTGCCGTCTGAAGTTTTTGTATATCACCAAACGCAAATGGTGTTGCGATGAAATCAACCATAACGTCACCTTTCCTTCATGTGTCCTATGTAAAAAGCACACGTAACACTGCTTTTTATTATAATATATTCTGTACAGAAAAGGTAGGGAAAACATATTTTTCAAACAAAAAACCGCTTTCCCATGCTCGTCTCTGCGATGCATACAGAAAAGAGAACCGATTTCTATATCAAGGAAATCGGTTCCATATAGTAAGTGCTCTCGACACGTTGAAGCGATCACTTTCTAATGAAAATCCTGCATTGCGCAAGATAGCATACAGAAACAGCACATCCCCTTATACAGTGCAGGACATGTACGCTGTAAACACATCACATCCGCTCAATTTTTGTACGTACTTTCTTCCTGAGTTTAAACAGCAGACGCCCCGTGTATTTCTCGTTTTCCACAAGCTGCTCATAGGCATCCAGCATTCCTGCGGTATACACAAATCCCAGAAGTCCTGCACCTAATCCCAGAAAAACAAACGCATGAAGTTCACTCCATGGAAGGTACCCGCGCACGGTAGCCGCCAACGCAACAATTCCCGCAACAAACAGGATACAGCAAGGAATGGCTACAATACCATATTTTTTCCGCTGTACCTGATATTCCCTGCAAAGCTCTTTTCTGTATTCATAGTCAAACAGCAATACCTCCTGCTTCAACACGGCATAAACATCCTGATCATGAAACATACCGATGACAACTGCACAGATTCCAAGGAAAATAAATATCCCCATACCAAGCAAGCGCCAGGAGGAGTGCTCCGGAAACATACAATAGGGAATCCCTGCCAGCGCCCAGAACATAAAGCCCAGAGCGATGCATCTGCTTACTCTGCTTTCCTTCATCAGATATCCCTGCGCCATCTCCCTGCTCACATAATAGCCCTTTTCCTCTGTATCCGTTTTCAGCCTGTCATCCTTTAATAGATAATCTACAGACACGCCGAATATATTCGACAACTGCAACAGCTTTTCCGTTTCTGGATAGCCCTGATTATTCTCCCACTTGCTGATTGCCTGTCGGCTTGTTTTCATCTGCTCTGCCAGCGCCTCCTGTGACAGTCCCGTTTCCTTTCGCAGCTTGTACAGCTTTTCTCCTAAATTCATAAACCCGCCTCCTTGTGATTTGTCAGATACATCATAGCAAATCCATCTGTTATCTTCCATAACTTTTCGCATGCATTTGCGCAACGCTGCGTTGCATTCCTGTTACATGCATCCCCTTGCCTATAGAAAAAGCCTTGCCAATAGAAAACGACAGGGCTTTTCACGACCGCGATGAGCATATGCCTGAAAGTGAAATATTTATTTCCTTTTGTTTCTAAATCTCAAGTAGCAATATCAAGTGATACGATATCCCGAAGCAGCAAGTATTCTCATAGCATTTGTAAAATGCTCCTCCTTCATCAGGATATAATCAGTATTATAGGTGGAAATGGCAAAGATGCCTATGCTGTTTTTCGCAAGCAGCGCTGAAATCTCAGACAGGATACCAATCAGTGAAAAATCCAGGATTCCCTGTATACGAAATGCCTTCCAGTGATCCTCACGGGCAACGGTATTCTTCGGCACATCCTCCTGCAAACAGACAAGGGAATTTTCCTCATCTGTTTTCCCGATAAAGCAGTAGGTGCTGTCCCTATTCACCATGGAATAGTCTTCAACCTTACATACAGAAAAGCTCTCCTCCAGTTTCTTTAGCTCCATAACGCCTCCTTATTTTGTCTCTCATTACATCGGCTTCAGATTTTGTTTTAGCCGCTCGATCATCCATGCAAGGCGCCGGCTGCGGCCCGCTTCCGTTTTGGCATCGAAATAAGCACGTGTATATGTTTTTTTCACCGAGGCGGACATATTTTGAAAATTGTTGTATGCCTGCGGATGTTCCTTTAGCAATTCCCCCACTGCTTCGATCTGTTCATCGCTGATTGCAGAGGGACGAGCGGCACGATCCCATTGTCCGTTCTTTTTCGCCTCTTCAATTTTTCTGCGTCCGTACTCTGTCATGGCACCACACCGTTCCAGCTCCTGAACCAGTGCCTTGTTTTTCTGTGACCATTTACTGCCGGCTCTTCGCTGTGCAAAATACTTCTTATAGGATGTATCGTCCAGCTTCTTCATAACGCCGTCAATCCAGCCAAAGCAAAGTGCCTCCAGCAAAGCATCCTTTGCGGACAGTGTTTCCACTTCCTTTGTTTTGCCAAATTCCAGCCAGACACCTTCACTGCTTGTGCAGTTTTCTAAGAGCCAGTCTCTGAATGCCTGCCGTGTTTTAAATCGCAATAGCTCACTCATGCATACCCTCCGTTCTAAGCTGCTGTTATCGGATCGCATTACCGAAACAGAGCTTTTTCTGTTATGGCTTTTTCATAGCCCACTTCCTGCAATGTCAAAGCATCGTCGATGATTTCATGGTAGATGCCTCTTGCCCGGATAAATCCATTTTTTTCATACAGTCGTATTGCCGGGGTATTATCCTCCACCACAAACAACCGTAAAGCATCCGCCTGTCTGGCTTTTGCACACTGCATTGCGGCATTGATAGCCACACTTCCGATTCCCTTTCCCATCGCATTCACCTGCACACCGAGCCGCTCAAGATACAGTGCTTTTTGTCCCGCAAGCTGCCATATAACCTGCTGCGCTCCCTCACTTTGCTCACATAAGGCGAAGGCAGCCAATAGTTGTGTATCCTCCTGCAGGACATACAGGCGCTCCTGTCTGATATCCGTTGGAAAACAGATGCAGGGATACACGTCATCCCATATACAGATTTGCTGTGCATACATGTGTGCAATGATTGCTTCATACATTTCCTGTAGCTGCGCTAAATCCTGCAGCACTGCTTTTCTTGTTATCATAGAGCGCCTTCCTGTGACGTGCACGCTGTATTTTGCCGCAGTGATCTTACCATGATGTATTCCTCCTCGCTTTCCCTATATACGCGAAAGCCGCAGGCTGTGTACAGCTTAACAGCGTAGTTCTCCTTCTGAACAGCAAGAGAAACCTGTTCATAGCCATGCTCCTGCAACAGCTTCAGCATCGCCTGCAACAGCGCCGTGCCAATACCCTTTCCCCGATATTCCTTATACAGGGCGATAGCAAGGGATGGCGTTTCATTATCTATATGCCCGTAATCCTCCATGATGCGTGCCCATACAGCGCCTGCAATTACACCTTCTACTTCCGCAAATAGACCGAAGTCTCCTGTTTGCTTTCCAAAGTCCTGAACGTATACCTGCAGCTGGGGATCCGCAAGAATATCTCTGGAAGGGGGCTGCATGCCCGAAGGGACAAATATTGCTTCATACAGAAAATTTGATAACAGGGCGGCGTTGGATGCATCAATTTCCATCATTCGTAAGTTCATATGCTCCTCTTTCTTTGCTATAGACTGCACTTCTGGCTGCTATGGTGCTGCCTGCTTTTTTGCTTTTCGGTTTTATACCGTCCGCATGCAGCAATACCGCTATGCTTATTATAACAAAATCCCGGTTGCCAAAGAAGCCCCATAAGGAAGTAAAGAAAAAAAGTGCCGCAGGATCCTGATGGATCGGGCACCTGCCGGCGTTGGCAATGCGTTTTCTTCTATTGCTTTCCTGCAGCACGCGGCTTTGCTTCTTTACTTTCCGTTTTTGTGCACTGTCGGTTCCTTTTTCTGGAGGTATTTCGTTTCCACCATGGTAATCAGCGATCTGCGGTTTGCGAATATAGCAAACGCTCCGGTGGTAGTAAAGAAGGAATTTTGAATGCTGTAGGCCCCCTGTACCTCCTCCAGTATGATTGCCGCTGCCGCATAGTCCCAGCATTTCACATGGGCAGACAGATACAAATCGCTCAATCCCTGCGCGATATGCACAATGCTCAGGGATGCACAGCCCAGATAGCGGTGGGCGCGGAATTCATCCTGCATGGTGAGCGGATCACAGCCATAGGTTCTTTTTATATACCCCAGAACATGCATACCGGCGTCCAGTATACACTCCTTCGTCTCTTTTTTGCGCAGCGGTGCCATCTGTTCTTTGTTTTTCCATGCCCCTTTGCCATGAACACCCAAAAACAGCTCATCCCGCATAACATCGTATACGATGCCGAAGACCGGCTGCTTCTTATGATAATAAGCAAGAGAGATTGCGAAATCCCGATGCTGGCTTACAAAATTTGTCGTTCCGTCAATCGGATCCAGTATCCACAGGTGGTCACCGCTTTCCCTTACACACTCTTCTCCCAGAACGCTGTGTGTCGGAAATCGCTCTTTCAATGCATGGTGAATCTGTTCCTCCATGCTGCGGTCATATTCGGTTACCAGATCCTGAAAATCTGTTTTATATTCCGGTGTCACCGTGGATACCCTGCGCAGCTGTTCACCGCAGGCTCTTACCAGCTCGATTGCAAATTCAATTACATCCTGCTGCATACACTCACATCCTCATCTTTCATAAAGGGATTCACCTGCCCCAGCGCCGGCTCCTCGCCATAGCGCCCATGGGTATCGCTGCCCCCTGTCTCTATCAGCTTATACCTTTTTGCGATGGCATGCAAGTCATCCACCTGCTTTTGTCCATGTGAGCTGTGCCAGGTTTCGATGCCGTCCAGTCCGATCTGGACATATTCGGGTATGGATGCTGAGACGCGCGAGGAATAGGGATGCGCCAGAACAGCGATTCCCTGATCCTTGTGAATGGCACGAATAGCCGCTTCTACAGAAACAAAGGCGGTAGGACATACACAGATTCCGTTGTTCTTGAACAGCTTTCGGTAGACATCGGAGTATATGGCATCACTGTAGCCGTGCCGCATCATGACGTCCATGATGTGCTGCTTGTAGATGGCAGTTGCCTGCTTTGCCGTGCGCTTTACCTCCTCCATGGTGAGCTGATAGCCATGATTGATCAGCTGCTGCACCTGCCATAAGGAAATGCTGTTTCGCTGGCGCAAAGCGGCTTCACAAAGGGCATCCACATGCGGTGTCGCTTCTCCAAAGCCATAGCCGAGAATATGCACCTGCCGTTTTGCGACATGATCATAGGCACTGATTTCAATTCCCTTGATGAGCGTACAAGGCAGTGTATCGTATGGGATGTGCTGATAGGCCGCAAAGGTATCATGATCCGTTATGGATATCATCTGCATGCGGCTTTCCCCGGCAAGGCTGAGAATCTGCGCCACAGTGAGTGAGGAGTCACTGCAAGCGCTGTGAATGTGCAGATCGACATGATTCATGCCATCATCCCCTTCTGCATATTGTACTCCCGATCGCACAATCCCTCCATGAATTCCAGATCATGAAAGATGCCGAGCATGGTCGTTCCCTCCAGCTTCAGCTGTTCAATCAGATCGCGAACCTTTTGCTTGCTGGAATTATCCAGACTGGCTGTCGGCTCATCCAAAAGCAGTAGGCGCGGCTTCTTTACCATGGCGGCAGCGATGTTCAGGCGCAGCTTTTCTCCTCCGGAAAAGGTATTGGGAAACATGTCCCAAAGTGCCGGCTCCAGCTCGAAATGCTCCAGCATGTCCTTCGCCCTGTGACGGGCCGTCTCCTCATCCGCTCCCATTTCCAAAACCGCATGTTCAATGATCTGCCGTGCTGTCGTACGCGGCATAATGCGCAGAAACTGGGAAACATAGCCGATTTCCTGCTTGCGTAAATAAATCATCTGTCGCTCACTCGCCTGACAGAGGTCTATTAGACCAAATTTTTCACTGTCGTAGAGTATTCTTCCCTTCTGCGGCAGATTCGTTCGATAGATGCCCTTTAGAATCGTTGATTTCCCACTCCCGCTCTTTCCCGTAATGCCGATGAATTCCCCTTTCGCCAGCTTTAGGCTGATTCCCTTGCAGGCATGTATTTCACGCTTGCTGACGTGCATGGTAAAGCTTTTCTCCAAATCCTCAATGACCAGTAAGTCCTGTTTCAACATAAATTCACCCTTTCCTGTATTTGCGGATAAAGCTGTCAATATCTAATGAAAAATCATCGATTCGCCGGCGAAAGACATCATCGTCCCAGTTCCACCAGGCGATATCCAAAAGGGCAGCAATCTGCTCGCGGTTAAAGCGAAAGCGCAGAATCCTTGCAGGAACCCCTGCAACGATTGCATATGGCGGGACATCGTGTGTCACAATCGCTTGGCTACCTATTACGGCACCTTGTCCGATGTTCACACCTGCCTCCAGCAGTGCGCCATGCCCGATCCATACATCATGTCCGATTTCTGTCAGCGTGCTTCTGCGCTGCTCGAAAAATGCTTCATCATCCGTATCCTTTACACCGTACATCCTGCGCCGGTAGGTGATATGATGGGTTGTTGGTCGCTGCATGGGATGCTGCGTTGCTCCGATGCGGACATTTCTTGCGATATCCACAAAGCTGTGAATGATCGTGTTTTGTATCATCGCATACGGCTCGCAATAGGAATATTTGCCAAAGGAGCTGTTTTCGATGACGCTGTGTGCACCGACCTTATTATATATAGAAAAGCTCACCTGCCAAAGCGCCACATCCTGTTCGATGGTTACTTCTTCGCTTAGCATAGCTACACCCGGTAATGGTTCTGTGCGATACACATACCGTCCACAAAGACCTCGGTAATCGCCGGCAGCTCGTTGGGCAGGGTACGGATAATCAGCAGGTCGGCTTTTTTCCCTTTTTCAATGGAACCGTAGTCCTGATCAATGCCGGTAGCTCGTGCCGGGTGTATGGTCACCTTGTTCACCATGTCCTCCAGACGCTGTCCCTGCTTTGTCATCTGGAATACGGCATGCAGAAGACTCGCCGGATAATAATCACTGCACAAGATATCCGCAGCATCCTGTGCGATAGCATCCGCCGCATTCATATTTCCGGAATGACTGCCGCCCAGCAGAATATTCGGTGCCCCGACAACGGTGTACATACCGCGTTTTTTTGCTTCCCTGGCTACCTCCAGCGTAATCGGAAATTCCGATATGGTTGCCCCGAAATCCTGTACCACCTCCAGCTTTTCAATCGTATCATCATCATGTGAGGCGATGGAGATTCCCTGTGCCTTTGCAAGTGCAGCCGCCTTTCGGATATTCTCTAGTGTCAGCTTGTCGCTGCTCATGCGGCGCGCCACCTCTTCCTCCACCTCCTCCTCACTCATGCTTTTGACATTGCGGATATAGTTTTTGTATACCTCGATATTGCGGTATTGTCCCTGCCCCGGTGTATGGTCCATGAAGGATAGGAGGTGAACACGTTTCTGTCGCAGATAGTCCAGCATCAGTCCAAACTGCTTCTGATTGTCGATTTCAAAGCGCATGTGGAAGCGGTGATGAATCAGATGCAGCTGGGTGTGGCTTTTTTCTATGATATCCGCCAGCTGCCTGACAAGCGTTGGACGCCGCATGGGGGAAGCACCGACTCCCTCCCAGATACTGACGGAATGAAACATGGTGGTTATGCCATGGGTACAGCACTCCTTTTCAAATTCATATACAGCCAGCTCCATATCCATGATGCTGCTGGGGCGCGGTGCCGCCATGGCCTCGATATGATCCGAGTGCATATCAATGAAGCCGGGTGTGATATATCCCCCATAAGCGTTGTACACCTCCTCAATGCGCATAGAGGTAAGCTCAGCTTGTGGAACGATATCATAAATACGCTCCTTTTCAATCAGCAGGGCGTGATCCTTTAAGACGCCATGCTCCTGTACGATGTTTCCATTTATGATTGCAATCATGATGTTCTCCTTATAATAGTGAATATACAAGCTGCTGCGTATAGGGATGCTGTGGGTCCTCCATGACCTGATCGGTCAGTCCCTGCTCAATAATCTTTCCATCCAGCATAACGATTGTTCGATCCGCCAGCATGCGGATTACGCCCAGATCGTGCGATACCACAAGCATCGATACGCCCAGCTCCCGCTGTATTTTTTTAATCAGGTCCAGCACATTTGCCTGTACGGATAGATCCAGCCCTGTTGTGACCTCATCCAGCAGAAGGATGGGCGGATTGTTGCTGAGAGCCTTGGCGATCTGAACACGCTGCTGCATGCCTCCGGAGAATTTTTTCGGCTCCTCCTTCATGCGGTGCACCGGTATTTTTACGGCGTTCAGCAGCTCCGTTCCACGCTCGCTCATCGCCTTTACATTGCGGTTTCCTGCCGCAAGCAGCTTTTCGGCGATGTTGCCCATGCTGGAAAAATTCATTTTCAATCCGAGATAGGGGTTCTGATACACCATACCAAGCACGTGATTGCGGATATAGCGCTGCTGCTGGGCAGTGAGTGCAAAGATATTGGCAGCTCCGTTTTTGTAGGTACGTATCGTACAGCTGCCGCCTGTCACCTCCTGATCAAAGTACAGGCACTGCATCATCGTGGACTTGCCACTGCCGCTTTCTCCGACCACACCGAGAATTTCCCCGTCATATACCTCAAAGCTAATATCCCGGCAGGCGTATACGGTTCCACATTTCGGACAATAGTTTCCCTGCAGCTTTGCAGAATGGCTGCGACAATGCGGACAGCCCTTTCCAAAGCGTTTATTGAGATGCGATACGCGCATCAGCGGCACATCGTTATAGTCCATTATGCTTCCCTTCCTTTCGCATTCAGGCGCTCCAGACACTGGCTGGTATCGTTGCACTGATAGCTGACACTGCCGTTTGCTTCATCGATGATTTCATCCAGATACACATGCGTCGCTTTGCAAAGCCGGCAGCATTTCCCCTGAAAATCCTCTGTCTCAAAGGGATGATCCGCAAAGTCCAGAGATACGACCTCCGTATAGGGAGGAATCGCGTAAATTTTCTTTTCCCGTCCGGCACCCAGAAGAATCAGTGCCTCATTTTTCATCATTTTCGGATTGTCAAAGCGCGGGATGGGAGAGGGAGCCGTCACATAGCGGTTGTTTACGAGTACCGGATGATCCGCCCCCATGGTTACGCGTCCGTATTTCATAATCTGTTCAAAGAGGAGCAGCCATGCCCCGGTGTATTCCTTTTCGGCGTGCAGCCGCTTGGTCACACGCTCACTTGGTTCATATTCCCGCAGCGGTTCGGGTGTCGGGACCTGCAAAACCAGAAGCTGATCTTTTTTGAGCGGCACCTCCGGTATGCGGTGGCGTGACTGGATGATTGTTGCTTCATCCGTATGCGTGGTCAGTGCTACTCCCGTGGTAGCCCTGATCAGGTTTTTGATGCTGATGGCATTGACGCTTTCATCACTCCCCTGATCGATTACCTTAACGATATCGGATGGTCCGACCAGAGAAAGACTCAGCTGAAGACCGCCAGTTCCCCAGCCTCTGGCAATCGGCAGCTCTCTGGATGCAAAGGGCACCTGATAGCCGGGAATACAAATTGCTTTCAGTGATGCTCTGCGGATTTCCCGCTTACTGCCTTCATCGAAAAAGGCGAAATTATATTTCTTTTTCATCGGCCTGTTCCTTCTTTGTTTTTCTCATACTGTTCAATTTGGATTGGAATGTGACATAGTGGGGAAGCTTTAGGTGCGATATAAAGCCGGTAGCCTCCACTGCGTCGATATGGTACAGCACGAATTCCTCGTCGTTGACCGCAAAGCTTTTATCCTCGCTTTCCAGACATGTATCCAGAATGCTCATGGCGATTGCCTTGGTTTCGTTTTGCCCCATGGTGATTCCATAGCCGACCTTAAATTCCAGCTCCTTTTCCCCATTCGCATTGGTCATGGTAACCGGAATCAGACTCTCTACCTCCGTAACCTTAATTTCTCCAATGTAATAGGCATCCTCATAATGCTCCGGCTGCATGGGATCTGGAACAGTGATCGGCAGCATCCCCACACGAAGCTCCCCTACCGTTGGATGCACAACACCATAGCCGCGCAGGGAAGCATAGCCCAGTGCGGTCACCGCCTGCGTCATTCCTCTGCTCAATATCTGCAGACGCTCGCTTCGCTGTGTGGGAAAGCTGAGCATTTGCTTGGTGGCATCCTTGGGAATGCGGTTGTCGTTTTCCACTGCTGGCAGAAGTCCCTCCCTGCGCAGATAGTCGCTGACTCTGGGAAGGCGCAGGTCTGTTTTCTCTGTACTGCATTCCTCGCTCAGAAACTCCTCCACATACTGCTTCAGCTCTTCTTCGCGTTCCTGCAAAAGATCAAAATCAAGCAGGCGGTGCACATAATCATAGCTTGTTCCCAAAAGCTGTCCCTGCGGGATATCCTTAAAGGCTGCGGAGATTCTGCGTTCCACCTCCATATCCTGACTGTCGATGATATGGGAGTAATACTTGCGCGGCAATGTGGAGCGATAGCTTCGCAGCAGAAATACCGCCTCCTCCATACTGCCCTCTCCCTGCTTGATAGCAAGTGCGGCAAGCGCGGGATCGTACAGACTGCCTTCACTCATTACCTGATCCACCAAAAGCCGCATGCCCTGTTCGATCTGCTCAGCACTGGCACCGGCCCCCTTCCTGACCCGTTCATATGTTAATCGGCGCAGACTTTCCTCGATTGCCTGCTCACCGCCCTTTACTGCAACATAAGCCATTGTCTTATCCCCTTTCCACCTGTGTTGTTCTTGGCAGCGCCATACAGTTTGCATCCGCATCGATCAAAAGCATATCGAAGCCCAGAGGAAATTCCTCATTCACAAGGGAGCGGACTTCCACCCAGTCACCGTCTAACAAAGAAGCAATCGTATGTGTGTGCAGTATGCCGGGACCGTGTAAGACAAGCTCGTCTCCCTCTTTCAAAGAATCACATTCCACCAGCAGCGTTGCCCCCAGATGCGGATCCTCGAGTGTTCCTATGTTTACCCTTCGCATGATCTCACACAGCTGGTCCCTGTGCGCTTTCGTCACAATGACATGTGCTGCTGTTTCCAGCGTACAGCTACGACAGTAGGTCAGCCTTGCGATACTGTCTGTCAGCTGTTCCTCCCCTACTGCATGAAAGCTGGTATCCGCATCCAGCAGCATGTACAGCAGCACACTGGTAGCGGATCTGCAATTCAGCGGAACCTCCAGCTTGTCCGCCTCCTGCTTCAGACTCACAATTTCACCGGGATAGGCGAAGGCATGGACTACCTGACGGTAGGCATGCTGTATATCAAATACCATATCAAAGTTCATGTCGTTCTCCTTACACGTCCATCGTTTCAAACTTCACACGTGTTTTCAATATGCCTGCCACATGCCGCGCATAGGCAGCATCCTGTCGCTGCTTCTCCTGTGCAAGAGCCTTCTCCAGCTTCTCCACACCCGGAAGTGCCGCATTGCAGGCTGCGTCGATCACAGCCAGATCATAGGATTTCTCCAGCTCATTTCCCTGAATCAACCCAATGCCGATCACCGACCTGCATTCCACTCTTGTTTCGCTGACCAGCACCTCTCCCAGATAAAAGAGGGAATGCTGTGCGCTTTCTCGCATACGAAGCATGGTCAAAGCGTTTTTCGGTTCCTCAATAACATGAAACTGTTCCTGCTGTTCAAAATATTGTGCCCATTGTCTGAGAAATTCTTTGGAACAGTGTACCAGAATACGGGTTCGTTCTTTTCGTATCATAAGCTCCTCCTTGTTACGAATATAGCTTACCTTGTAGCCAAGAGAGGTTTGTTAAGCGCGTGTAAATGTTGTGTATGAAAATGATGAAAAAGGGGATAAAAAAACATTTTGACCGTGGTATATCGATCAAAATGCCGATTTGTAAGAACAGATGAAGCAGGCAGCTGCTTTTGTGAGGCAGCTTGTACCCCTTTTTTCGATTCATTCCTCCAGCAGATAGCGTTCGGGCTGTTCAAGAAATCTTCTTGTCAGCTGGTAATGCTCGGTATCCTTATAAGAAACCTCCTGAATGCCTGCTTCTGAGAATTCCAAAAGCTTTGCATATGGATAGGTCATAAGAATCGGGGAATGTGTGGCTATGATAAATTGAGAGTTTTGTTGTACCAGTCTATGCACCTCTGCAATCAGTGTGAGGATACGGGAGGGAGACAGGGCCGCTTCCGGCTCATCCAGCAGATACAGTCCGTTGCCGCCAAACCGATTGTGAATCAAAGAGAGAAAGCTCTCCCCATGGGATTGCTCGTGCAAGGATACACCGCCATAGCTGTCGATGATATGCCGGGAACGATCCGGATACCGGTCCAGCTCATCGATGTTGGAGGCGAGGTTGTAAAAGCTCTCAGCACGTAAGAAATAGCCGTCTTTTGGATAATCGCCTCTTCCCAGCTGTATATGCTCATAGAAGGCAGAGTGAGAATCCTGCGTCGAAAAGGTGAAATTTCTGGTTCCTCCTTCCGGGTTAAAGCCGTAGGAAACAGCGATTGCTTCCAAAAGAGTGGATTTACCGGTGCCGTTTTCTCCTACAAAGAAGGTAACGGGTGCATCAAAGGATAACCGGTCCAGCCTGCTCAGACAGCGAATCGCCGGCAGGTCTGCAAGATAGGAGTCCGCAGCAACCGGTGTTGCGATTCGTACATTGGTGATATATCTGTTTTTGATCATATGCGTTCCTCCTGAGAATCCGATAGTTATAATCTGCATATCTTATGGGAATTCTGCATGCATACCTTGCATTTATCATAACATATATTTCAGAATTTTGTATGGCGTCACAACAGAATCAGTTAACAGGCAGACTTCCTGTTATGCTGTAAACCTGCAGAACAGAGCCGTATGCGGCATGCGCACTATTCTTCTATAGGAAAGGATTACGTATTATTGATTGAAGCGATAAGGGAAGAACGGAGAGTTTCATCCTCCAGGTGGAAGCTTGCTCATGTTTGGTAAGGAATATCAAATCGTATATTAATACCTGAATATTTTCTGGATTATCGCGAGATGCTAGCCCCCACAATACGCACCTGAAAAGAATGTTTGCGGATGCTCCAGAATAGACCTTGTAGGCTGAATCGCACTATGAAAACACAGTTAGGTAATGTAGATAGCAAAGCACAAGCGGTAAAGAAATAATCATGAATGAAAAGGGCATACGGATAACACATAAACAGTCGATTAGACATGATTCGTCAATTGCATATCTATTACTTACACATAATTCCTCACATTCCCATGATTCCCACCAAACAGGATATATCTTTCTTAGTCTGACTTCTTTACATTGGGCTGCTCGTAAACCACCAGTACCTATATCGCTATCATTCATATGAAATCAAAATACAGCATTTGTTATCTCTCGCTGTTTCAATGATATTCAGCCAGTCATAAAACAAAGATGATATTATTTTTTCTTCGCTGCAGCATACGTTACAGTTAACTGTCTGATTTATGTAATTTAGAAAATATTCGATTGATGTATCTGATAACCTGGTGTACATCCTGTTGATTTCATCAGCCTGCCATACAAAGTAACTCTGTGATGCAGTTACTTTGTAATTTTCATCCAACAGGTGATACATGAAATTTATAAAATACGTACCGTAATAATAAAGTTCCATCATTGAAAAGATGGTATTTATAAACGATCCCTCCATATTCTCCATATAGGCTCCACGCTGCTCTCTCTCCAAACTGCACAAAGTAATTACATCCTTTTGCTGCATTACATATGCAGCCCAGAGATATGCTTTCCCCATCTCCTCCATCTTGTATCACCTCCGTTAAAAGATGTAAAAGTCTCCTGTATGCCGACTTCTATAATTCTTATTATTGTCATACGCTGCTTCTGTCAAATCCTTTTTGAGAGATATAACTAATCAATACGTTTCCAGCGAATAAACCTGCTCCCCTGTTTCTGTTATTTTCACATGCTTTAGCGCTACTGCAGATACCCTAGCATTGCTGCATACAGCTGTGAATTACTGCCGTCGAATACCCATTTCTCCTTCTCCCTGCGATAATTCACAAGAACCTCCAGTTCTTTCTTATCCGCTTTTTTCATCGCTGCCCGGTACTTCTTCTTTGTATATGCATCATCCTCACTTTCCTTCATCGTCTGATAAATAGCATCATTGAGTAATTCTATATAATTACTGTTTCTAACGGTTACCGCCACAATAGCCTTATCCTCTTTTACCGTCTCATCTCCTATTTCAAATTCCATATTTGCATATGTTTCCTTCATTAGCTCTTTCTGAAGAGCAGCACTTTTTTCATATGTCTTTTCATCGAATTCAATCCCTGCATATGTACACGCCTTCTGGTAATCACCTTTCTGCATAGAAGCCAGAAAAGCTTCCGTAATGCCTTTTGGCGAACTCGTATCAACCTTTGTCGTACATGCAGTAAATAGCAGCAGCAACAAAAAAACTGAACACAGCAATCTGACCTTTATTTTCATAAACTCATTCCTTTCTTTGTGCGCACGTACTGCGCTTGTTTTATATTTCATTAGAAATCTGCACTCCTGCAATATGCAATAAGATGACCGGCTAGCTGGCGGAGAAATTCCAAGGGGACATATCCCTGAAATGCTTTATTATCACCTATAATTTCAATAACGCCGAAACGGGGGATACTGATAATACCTCTAAGAAATGAATCTTATCGCCCAAGTTACAACGAAACAGGCAGTTTCCTCTGTATGAGGAATGCTTTCAGAATGCCCCTCTTCTTATTGTGAACAGAATCAATTCCCTACGCGAGAATCTTAAAGAGCATATGCATTGAAAGGTGCCGCATAATTCGGAATTTCATAAATAATGTTTCCTTCGTAAAGCTACAAGTAGCAATACTCCTACAGCACCAGCAGCAATAAAACATTCAAATGGCACGACTTTACTTGTAATGGCTTCCTTTGTTTCTTTAACATACGTACACCGTTTTCCCCGTACCATGAGACGATGACTGTTGATTCCATAAGGTGTACAGGTAAGAAGTGTGACATAGTCCATTCCCTTTTCCGGTTTAAGATATCTTGTATCTGAAGGCTTTACAACCTTTATCTGATCAACTTCATACGCAAGTGTGGTGTTATAGAGCCGTATAAAAAACTGATCCTTTTTAGTGAGCTTATCCAAATCCGTAAACAGCTTTGCTTCCGGAAGTCCGCGGTGCGTACTCAGTACACTATGACACCCCTTTTGGCCAATCGGAAAGGCCGTCTCTCTTAAATGACCGACTCCCTCGTGCAAAACCTCTTCAGAAGTACCGTGATAAATCGGCAGTTTCACATCGATAGATGGTATTTCAAGAATGCCCATAACACCATTTTCAACATTCAGTATATCCATATAATTATCAGGAAGAACGATACCACTTCCCGGTAAAAACGGATCTTTTATTTTACTACCCAGAATGCTTTGATTATAGCATTTTGCCTTTTTCAGTTCATTTCGTACAACCTTCATGTCATATTGGAGCATTTCTGCTTCCACCTTATCAACAACAACGGACTGATGCCGGCTTGATACCAGCATCTGAATCCCCGGATATAGCAACAATCCGCATCCACCTAATAGCAGAAGTACGATTAATAATTTTCTGATTTTCATATATATAACCTGTTTTCTAAAAGGGAAAGGGGGATATCCCCCCTGTTTGCTGCTATGAATTTTTGTTATGCTTCTTTGTATTCTTTAAAAGGAAGCCGCCAGCCGCCAGGAGAATCATTCCTCCTCCGATATAAAGCATAATTCCATTTCCTCCGGTAAAAGGAAGCTCGTAATTATTGCTTGCATTTTTAACGATATAAGCATTTTCCTGCGTATGACTGGTTGCTGTAACCGTTACCTTAAACGGGTTTAGCAATCGGTTATATTGCTTTCCGTCTTTCATAGGAGCCTTTGTTTCTACAATCCAGTAATCCTTTGTGCTGTTAAGTGTATCTATACCATTTTCACCATAAGAAAGACCATGGAATACAGCCTGTCCGTCTGCTCCTGAGGTTATTTCATATACAGCACCATCCCGCATGACAGGATTTGTTCCCGCCAGTGCATCTGTTTCACTTTCATAAATTCGGAAAACAGCCCCCTCCAATACCAGATTCGGATTCGTTTTATCTACCTTTTTTATACTGATTCCACCGGAATGCACTTCCGGATCATCGGATTCCGGCCGAAATTCTTCACCTTTCTGATTTGTATAAATAAGCTTTGCCTTGTTTTCTATGGATGTACCTAAAACAGCTGTATTATTCAGCTTTGTGTAAAAAGTAATTACAACCTTTCCATCAGCTGCATCTGCCAGCCTGCTTATTCCTTTATAAAAATCAAAGACAAGATTACGATCATCTTCTCCAGTAGTAAATTCAAAATCTTTTCCCTTCTCCAGCACGGTTTCCACGTTATCTTTTGTACGCATAACGACCTTTATATCCTTATCCGCAACAAAATCCAGCTGTGTACTCAGTTTATCCACTACCCTATAGCCCTGAGCACTCTGTATATCAGATGGAATATCCGTTGTGATGATCCATGGAAATGCAGTATGGATATCAACACTACCATGATTGTTTCCTTCAACCATAACATCCTTTGAAATTCCCGGTCCGGCCTGATGAATCAGATTTTTCGGATATACATGAACATCATACAGCCACTCCTGCTTTGTCTGATCTTCTTTATATTCCGGATTGTATGTCGGTACTTCAATTAATACCGTTTCCATTTTAGTTCTAACAGCTGCATTATCCAGCTCCTCCAGTTTATAGGTACCTAACGGAAGCTCATCAAATGTGATGATTCCATTGTCATCAGTGATAAGAGTTTTTTCCGGAAAACTGGAATCCGCCTCCGCGTTTTCAACTGTTAAACCGTCTTTTTCTTTTACTTTTGTCAACGAAAAGGAGATACCATCAAATGGTGCATATTTATCCAGGGAACCATCTGTTATTTCATTTCCGGTTCCCCGATTCTTTAAATCGCCAACCAGATTATCGTAATCCTGCTGCCTTTCCACTTTCAGTTTATGTACGGTAATACTCCCCTTCTGCTCTGCGGCTGTCAACGGATTCCCTGTCAGCAGTGACAGAATCATACCCAGTCCGGCAACTAGTGACCAAATCTTTTTACTTCTTTTGTTCATGTTTTTCACCCTTTCTTCGCTTCATAAGCTGCCATGCAGCAATCAAAAGCAGACTTCCTCCACCCATATACAGGTATACTCCCTGTCCTCCGAGAATCGGTAATTCTCTGATACGGCGATTTACAAGCTGGAATTCATAAACAGCGGTATCCACTCTTGCAAAGGCTGGAGGCATCGGTGATCCCTTTGCCTGGATTTCAATACCATTTTCTACATGAATATACCATTGTCCTTTTGGAAGTGCATAGCCCTGTGGCGCTTCTGTCTCAAGAAGCTGATAATCTCCATCCGGAAGCTTTCCAAAGTCTACAATCCCCTCTGCTGTGCTAGTCACTGGAGATAAACCGTCGACTTCCTTCCAACAATCCGATATATCAGCATTCACCAGCTCATCATGCGTATGTTTTTGATCGCATCTATACAAGCGGAAAACAGCATTTGCCAGAGGGGTTCCTTCTTCATTAACCTTACGGAATACAAAGGGTGACAGTGGACCTTCCGGATAATTCATAACAGGATGCTCCTGGGAAATATTCCCAATCTGAATTTCGCCTTTTGCATCAGGCTCTACTGTAAATGGATACAGACCTGTGTCCAATGAATAACCGTCTGCAGTTGTAAGCTCCTTTAGATAATAACGTCCCGCTGGAAGCATTGCTTCCATACGTCCTGTTCCATCCTCCGCAATCCTCAGAATCTGAATCAGATCATCCTTATGCAGCAAAGCAGCGCTCGTATTTCCTTGAATATCTTCAGCAGCATAAATTCCAAAGCTGACATCGCTGAACAGCGTATTATCTGTAGTATTAAAGAATTTCTTGTATACTGTCAGTTTTACAGCTGCCTTCTGATTGTAAATAGACAACGGTTCCCATACAGCAGCATTCGGATGCTGCTCGTCTTTAGACAAGGTGAGCGTATGCATCTGATCATCCGCAACATATCCCGGCGGTGTCTTTGTTTCCTTTGCAGTATATGTCCCCAGCGGCAGCCTTTTACTCTCCTCCCTTTTAGCGCTGATCAAAGTATCGACAACATCCCCTTTCCGATAGGTAACATCATCGATCACAATCGTCTGCTCAGTATAAATTTCCACTTCTGCCCCCTGCAGCTTCTCGATTGCATATACAGGCTCATGAATAAGGTATCCCTGACTTTCATAAACCTTTGTTTTCATAAACTGATCCCCTGTTTTTTCCAGCCGTATCGTCCCGTACAGCGGTTCATTTACAATCGGGTCATCCGGTGACGAAATTTGTATTTCAGCATTCCTGTTCTGGTAAGACACTGTAAAGGAATACTTATGCGGATCAAGCACGTAGCCATCCTTTGTTTTCAGTTCCCGTACATAATAACGACCCTTTGGCAGCATTTGATTCTGCCACTCACTCCTGCCGTTGTTGTCTACACCAAATACAGACAAAAGTGTATGCTGAGGAATTGATATGGAATTTTCCGTGATCTCTTCTGCAGTAAATACGCCAAATAAAACATGCTTGTACAAGGCTTCATCCTTCGTATTTGCAAATTTCTTATACAGCTCGAGCTGTACACTTCCATGCGTATTTTCCATCGTAACAAGCGATGGTTGTGCAATACCCGTTTCCTCTGCCTTTACTTCTATATCGTAGCTTTGTGTGTCTGGTATATAAGAAGACGGTGTTCCGGTTTCCATATAACTGTAGATTCCTTCCGGCAGTTCAATACTTGTCTTTGAGCTTTCCAGTTTCTGAATAAGATCTCCACTGTGGTAGACTCTGCCATCCAGATATATGGTTTCTTTTGCATATATACTGATTTCAGCCCCCTGCAGCTCATCCATCTGCCAAATCAGCCTTTTCAAATCAGGATAAGACGTATCCTCCTGCAGTTGCTGCAGCATGTCGCCCTTCTTTTCAAATCTGATGCGGCCCTTCGGTTTCTCATTGCTGAGCCATAATGCAAGATTGGTATCTGCCTCCACTGTGAATTCATGCAAGGCTTCGTCAAGTACATACCCCATAGGCGCACTGATTTCCTTTAAGATATACTGTCCTGGTTCCAGTGACTCGAGCTGGAACGTGCCGTCTGCATTCGTGGTATATTCCGCAAGGACATTTTCCATATCTCCCTTTGCGTATAATGCGAAGACTGCACCGGACAGCCGTAAGGAAGGTCTATCCTTATCAAATTTAATTACCTGAATTCTATTATCATCTGCAGCGGTATTCACTATATCCACTGTTACAAGCTGTTCAGATTCCCCTATAAATACCTTCCACATCATATTGGAATCCATGACATAACCATCAGGAGCTTTTGTTTCTCGAATCGTGTACCAGCCATAGGCCAGTTCATCGCTTCGTGCCTCACCATTTTCCTCACTTGTTACGTGATCGACAATGATTCCCTGTTCATTAACGATATCAAACTCTGCTTTGGATAGAGCCTCTTTCTTCTCATCCGTTTTATGAATCAGTATTCGTCCGGTAATCATCGGATTTTCACAGGTATAGGAATAGATATCATCACTCTGTGATCCGTCAATCACCACATTTCCAAGTGTCGTATTCAATACGCTCCCCTTTGGAGCTGCAATTTCCTTGATGGTATAGGTTCCCTGTGCCAGTTTGCGGCTTGTCGCCTTACCGCTTTCATCCGTTATAAGAATATCTGCAATATTACCTTGCTCATCCAGAATATGAAAGACTGCATTACTCAAAGAGATATCGGTATTCATATCAATCGTATGCTGTATCTTTTTCTGAATCTCGATATGTCCAGTGACTGGTACATTCCTGATTTCCTGACGATAATAATACTGCTTTCTTCCGTTTTCCTGCTGCACTTCACCATTATTCAAATCAAAGAAGATATCATCAGCCTTTTTATAACCGGCCGGTGTTTTGGTTTCTTTAATGACATAACAGCCGACCTCCAGATTTTGTATAATCGCATGTGCACCCTCATCCATTATGAAATCCTGAATAAAAACATCATTATTTTCCAGCTCTTCCTCTGTAAACCAGGAATCTCCAGC
>OGFC01000790.1_pt1 | contig 24619 bp, 17 predicted proteins | sample 1570841 | NCBI WGS metagenome assembly OGFC01 (sample SAMEA2582137, study PRJEB24529) | metagenome | biome: Human gut stool | place: China | collected 2011 | reverse complement strand
GTTAAGTATGTTTTTAAAACCACCTGTAGCGGACAAAAAGCGGTAATTTCGACCGGCAAAAAGAATAAAAAAACACCTCTCCCGGATTAAATACTAGATATTCTTTGTGATATAGTTTGCCAACTCTGCAACCTTTGCGTAAATATCCCCATATTCCGGTTGCAGGTTTTTGAGTCGACCGACCATCCCCGCCTGGTCGTAGTCCGTATCGAGGATGCAGACCAGTATACATGCAAGCCGTTTGATGGTCATATTGCCCAGGTAACCCGCTTTACGTGTGGCGTTCATCATTTCGATCAGGAATTGCTCCCACACCTTGGTTTGTATGCGCAGATGATCGGGTAGAACCTCACTGCATCCGGAGTTGGAAGCCAGTTCGCGGGCATAGGTCTCGAAAAATTTATTTTTAAAGGCTAACAGTCTCTTATTCGGATTCTTAAGGTGTAGAAGGTGGTTGGCCGTCTCGTTTAGTACCTTTTTTCTGTCTGTTTGATGCTTCAGATACTTCTGGAAAAGAGCGAACGTTGGTTTGCTCTCATTGAAAAAACTTATTGTTATTATCTTTTTCATGATATGTAAAATTGAGGGAGAGGCGTTTGGTATGAATTTGTCATCTGTTGTCGACAGAAACAAAATGCTCGATTTGATCGTGATAAATAGGTAATTAATACTACTGTGTCACCAATTTGTCACCAAAGTGATGGGGGCATAGCACTACTATGCTGAAGAAGTAAAGACCATATATTATTGTTTATAATTTGCGGAGGGGAGGGATTGACATACGGAGTGTCAGCCGCAAATATAACTTATTTTTACTATCTGCAACAATAAAAACGAAAGATCGAAAATGACTGTTCGGGCGTTTTTTCAGCGTTTGAAAAGGGAGGCGGGAAGGGGTGAGTCTTGTAAGAACTACGATACTTTTCTATTGCGGGAAAAGATATGCGTATAACTTACTGATTACATATTGTTTAAATCATATATATAATTTCACAATAAAAATAGGGTATCAACCAGGTATCTTTTAATCGATATAGATTTAAAGAACAAAGGCTTAATAAGTGAGGTAAATGACCTTTTCACTCCTGAAAATGCCGGTAAAAGAATCTTACCTCAATGATTAATATTTTATATAACAATGCAAACATAAGTAAAAATTATGAATAAAACAATACTTAAACCAATTAATTTGTAACTATAATCAATTGAATACCCGACTTTAGCATTATTTGCGACCTCTTTATTTACGTACATTATATAGCATTCCGTATCTGTGAGTATATGTTAAATGCAGATGGATAAAAGGATCTCTCCTCTCAAATCGACGTAGTTCTTACAAGACTATGTTAAAAGACAAGCAATATAAATTTTCTATGTTAATCTGAATTAAACAAGTGTGTCTATGAAGAAGCGATTTACATTTATCATGCTATTCTTCTTTGCAAGTATAAGCATGGTGCTGGCCCAGACAATGAAGGTGACCGGAACGGTGACCTCGGGCGATGACGGAGAACCGATTATCGGTGCTACCATTCTGGTAAAAGGGACGAATATCGGTACTATTACCGATCTGGATGGAAAATTCTCCCTGGATGTCCCTGAGAAAAACAAGATCCTGCAAATATCTTATGTCGGTATGACCATGCAGGAAGTGGCCGTAAAACCACAGGTTACGGTTGTACTTCAAGCAGATGTGACAGATCTGGACGAAGTGGTGGTTACTGCACTCGGTTTGACACGTGAAAAGAAATCACTCGGCTATGCCTTGCAGGAAGTAAAGTCCGACGAGTTGACCAAGGCCGGACAGCTGAATGTGGCAAGCTCGCTGGCAGGTAAAGTAGCTGGTGTACAGATCACTTCCGCAGGTGGGCAGGTGGGGGCTTCCCAGCGTATTGTAATCCGTGGTAATTCCTCGCTCGGAAGCAATGAGCCGCTGATCGTTGTAGACGGTGTGCCTATAGCCAACGACCAGTACCGTACGGATCAGGATATAGACTACGGTAGTGGTTTACAGGATATTAATCCCGAGGATATTGAGTCGGTATCTGTTTTGAAGGGCGGTTCTGCAGCCTTGTATGGTATGCGTGCCGGTAATGGTGTGATTTTGATCACCACCAAATCAGGTAAGATGAAGGATAAAGGTATTGAAATACGCTATGATGGACATTTCGCTGTTGATCAGATGTATAACCTGCCGAAGATGCAGAATAAATACGGACAGGGATATGAAGGTAGCGAATATGACTATGCGCAGCGCCAGGCACAAGGATTTACAGGTTCGTATCAGGATTTTGCTTCCAAATACGGCTTTGCCTATGGCGGTGTGAACGGAGGAGCCGACGAGAGCTGGGGGCCGCGTTTGGATGTAGGCCTGATGTTACCGCAGGTTAACAGTCCCATCGTGGACGGTGTGCGTCAGGCAACACCTTGGGTGTCTCAACCGAATAATATCAAAGATTTCATGCAATTGGGTACTTCTATGAACTATAATATCTCTCTTTTGAGCCAGACGGAGAAATCAACGACGCGTGCTTCGCTCGGTTATCGGGATCAGACAGGAACAATACCTAATACCGACCAGAAGCGTTATTCGGCTCAATTGAACACAAAAATGAATTTTAATAAATATATCGATTACGATCTCTCTCTTAACTATACGCGCACAGAAAGTGACAACCTTGCCAGAAGCGGATACAACGACGGTAATGTAATGAATGCTTTTACACAATGGTTCGGTCGTCAGGTAGATACAAAAGACTTGAAAGAGAAATGGGATCAGGTCGACCCGACTACAGGAAAGCCTTATTCCTGGAATCCTGACTATCATCAGAACCCGTATTATACGGTATATAAGAATACAAATGCTTATCAGCGAAACCGTCTGTTCGGGAAAACATCTCTTTTCTATAATCCGTTCGAGTTTTTAAAATTTGAAGGTCGTTTGGGGTATGATTATTATGATACGCAGGCAAATCAACATGTGGTTTATAATACAGATACTCCCGACGGATGGTTCCGCCAGTATAATCAGAAACAAACGGAATTGAATGCGGACTTTATCGCTTACTTCAATAAAAATATAGCCGACTTTTCTGTCAGCTTACTGGCTGGTGCCAATTATCGTAATCTGAATTGGGAGTCGGAAACAATCGGTGGTGATATGCTAACCGTGCCGGGCTTGTTTACTATGGGGAATGTGAAAGGTAGCGCTATTACCGGGCAGGATCATTCGCATATCCGTTCCAACAGTATTTATGCTTCAGGTTCATTCGGCTATAAAAGTATGGCTTATATTGATATAAGTATGCGTAATGACTGGAGCTCCACAATTGAAGATCCGTTCTTCTATCCCTCTTTCAGTGCAAGTTGGATACCAACGACGACTTTTGAAAGCTTGCAATCCGATTATTTCAATTTCTTGAAGTTGCGTGGGGGATGGGCTAAAGTCGGTTCGGCTACCAAGGCCTATCGTACAGGTACTTATTACGGGGCGGTAGCTAATACGATTTTTGGAAACTCACAGTTTGCACTGTCTTCCGTTTTCCCGCCTACGGGTCTTCGTCCGGAATCGGTAAAGACAACCGAATTTGGTATCGAAGCAAAATTCTTCAATAACCGTTTGGGACTCGACCTGGCGTACTACGACAAAATTACAACTGATCAGATTATGGAAGTTGCCACTTCGAAAGCTACTGGTTACAATAGTATGCTTATTAATGCGGGAAGATTGAGAAACAAAGGTTGGGAATTGCAATTGACCGGTACGGTGATACAGACGAAAGACTGGAGCTGGGATCTGACCCTGAATTGGGCGAAAGACAAGAGTAAGATCGAGGAGCTTTATACAGATCCGGTGACAGGACAGGAATTGACACAATATACGATTGGTTCCGAATGGAGTACTTATTTGTATGCCAAACCCGGTGAATCGTGGGGATCACTTTACGGAACGGGTATGATAAAGAACGACAAGGGTGAATATATCGTAGGTGAAAATGGACTTCCTCAAACAGAAGTTATGAAAATCGGTAGTGTAACACCTGACTGGATTGCCGGTTTACGTAGTGAATTACGCTGGAAAGACCTGGCCTTCGGCTTCCTGCTCGATTTCCGTAAGGGAGGGGATGTATTCTCTGTAACCCAGATGTGGGGATCGTATACCGGTCTACTCGATTATACTGCGGCTGGTGACATTCGTGAAAGGCCGATCGTTGTAGGAAAGGATGTGTTGGCGGATATGGGTACTTTTGTAAAAGCAGATGGAACACCTAACGATTTGACAACAAATGCGATGGATTTCTTCTATTCCTATTATAACAGTAATCGCCAGTTGAATGTTTTCGACGGCTCCTATCTGAAATTGCGTGAAGTGCACATCACTTATACGTTCCCGAAAGCGTTGATGAAGAAAACACGTTATATCCAGAGTGCGAATGTATCGCTGATCGGTAATAACCTCGCAATTCTGTGGTTGCACTCATCCAATAAGGCAAACATTGATCCGGAATCCAGTACCGGAAGTGATAATGACGGGGTTGGGCTTGAATCAGGTTCTTTTATGCCGACGCGCAGTATGGGTATTAAATTAGGTCTTACATTTTAAATAAGCTGAATATGAAAAAATATAGATTAAAACTTTCGATAGTAACAGCTGGAGTAGCCCTCTTGTTGGGAATGATGGGTTGTACGGACTCGTTCGGTGATGTAAATACAGATCCTGACAGAACAACCGATCCCCCAGTGACGAACCAACTTGCATACGTAATCCGATATGCATCGGCTAATTTGTTCGATCCCTGGAACGATATGAACGAACCGAGTACTTATGGCGGTCATCTCACAAAGATACAGTATATAGACGAATCCCGTTATGAATTCCGTACCGGAGTGGTGGAAAACAAGTGGTATTATGTTTATCTGACTTACAGTAATGTAAAGGACATGGAAAGACGTGCGGCAGAAGAGGGGCTTGTCAATATGGAAAGCGTAGCAAAAGTTTGGGGCACAATGTTGATATCGATCGCAACGGATACCTGGCGTGATGTGCCTTATAGTGATGCTGCCAAAATGAGCGAAGGCGTTCTGTTGCCCCGTTATGATAAGCAGGAAGATATTTACCCGGCGATGCTGGAGGTGCTGGCTTCGGCTGCGGAAGGATTTGCCTCCGGGGCGTCCGACGATCTGGGTGGCGGTGATGTCTTATTTGATGGAAAAGTGGAAAAGTGGCAAAGATATTGTAACTCTATGCGGTTGAGATTGGCCATGCGTCTGGCAAAAGTCGATGCGGGCCTGGCAAAATCGACTGTTGAACAGATTATGGGTAATTCGTCTAAATATCCGGTACTGGAAAGTAATAGTGATAACGCATTCTTTGTATGGCCGGGCGAAACTCCTTATATCGAACCTTGGGCAAACGACAAGCGTACGCGTGACGACCATGCTCCGAGCGACGTGCTGGTGAATCTGTTGAAATCGCTTGATGATCCGCGTTTGCCGATGTATGCTCATCCGGCTGAAACATCCGGCGAATATGTGGGAGGTGTGATTGGTGCTTCGACTGTTGAATCTGATTTAGGTTCTATTTCCCGTATCGGAGCACGTTTCCGTGACGAGTTTAAAGGATTTACACCTTATTACCGGGCTGCTGAAACGTATTTCCATCTGGCGGAAGCAGCCAAACTGGGATGGTCGGTAGGTGTATCTGCGAAGGATGCTTATGAAAAGGCTGTTACCTTATCATTGGAAGAAAATGGCATTGAAAATGCAGCGGCCTATCTGGAAGGTAAAGCTAAATTCAATGATACGCTGGAGCAGATCTACGAACAGGAATGGCTTGCATTGTTCAAACAGGGTATGGAGGGTTGGTCGCTGTATCGTCGTACAGGTATTCCTGCTACCAATTATCATGCTCCAGGCTCAAAATACCTAGGGCATAATACACCTCCGTTCCGATATCCTTATCCGATCAACGAATCCAGCTTGAACGGAGCAAATCTGAAACCTTTCCAGGCAGAAGTTAAAGATGATTTCTGGGGTAAGCAGATGTGGTGGGATACACGTACAGGAGTTAATTGATAAATGACACTTTTTTATTTATAATATCAACAAGCTAAAATGAATTATAAAAGCCAAAACCGGAGAGAACCTAAACAAGACACATCTTTTTTTAAACCAGGATGGACAGGGATGTTCGTCCTGGTTTGTACATTATCTCCCGAGGTTACTCGTAAGATATAGAAACCGTTCTTTATAGAGGAGGTACAGGGCGCATAACCTCTACTTTTTTAGCATATGCTAAAGTTGTGGTACCATCTGCATTTTCTGCACTACATTGTATCCAAAAAACACCATATTGTGCAAACTTTACCAAAATCCTGGAGCCAAGGTTATAAATTATTGTTGCCGAAGAAGGTACAGTCCAATTATATGTTACTCCTGGTACACTAAAATCTAATACAGCCTCATAAAAAACCTCTTCTCCAACTTCTGGTCTTTGAGGACCATTTATGCTTATTACCCTTGGTCCATTTGTATCAACCGCATAACTTCCTTCTCCTGATGTGATAGTTAAACCTTCTTCACTACAGCCAAAGCTTGATATACTTGACGGTGCATTACCCTGGGCGTTTATTTGCAAAAATGCAAAAGACAACAACAAAATAAAGGTGATTTTCTTTCTCATGACGTTTGATTTTTTAGGTTAATAAATGAAGTTAAAACAACGCTGAAGATATAAAAAATAAAGTATGTGATAAAATTACCCCGTGTGTTCTATGGCATGTTTTTATCATCTAATGTTTGATATGAAGTGGCAGGCTTCTGGAGACCGGGAGCAGATAGAACTCCATAGTGAGAAGGTGCGGAACCTGATCGGTCAGATTCCGCCTTTTATAAATTGAAGGAAAATAATAAGAATAATGTTTCTTTGGCTTTTCAGAATTTATTGGTTATCAGATTAGTGCCCGGGTCTTGTTGAAGAAAATATGGGAAAACCGTCCTTTCAAGACTCCTTTTTATGTGAATGTGGCAAACGAAGGGATTATATTATGAAAGAAGAATTAAACAGGGAAAGTATAGAAGCTCTGGTGGCTTATCGTTTCCAACGCGCAAAGGATACTTTATCAGTGATTATGACGACTTTGTTTATTCCAGTGCAGAAGAAATAGACGAATTATTACCTAAAGCAATCGCCTTTATAGATGCTATAGAGCATTTACTTTCTGAATAAACCGAATATTAATTGTGAAGATTTAATAACAAGCTGAACCTAACGATATTAAAGAAAAGATCAGCTTGTTATTGATGTTTTGTTTCTACATCTCCATCACTTTCCCTTCTTTCCTGCTCCTTTCCGCCGCAAACGCGATCAAATGGCTTTCGAGCGACTCGTCGAGCGGGGTGCTCATCAGGCTGGCATCCTGTCGGCGGATGGCTTCGATCCAGTCGCGGATCATGCCGGCATCGCCGCCGCCGTGGCCTACGCCTTCGTAGTTGAGGGCGTCTTCGGCGTTGGCGTTGTATGTTTTCGAGACGCCGGTGGCAAAGTCGGTGTGGGTGAACGTCTCCATATCGCCGACGATGTCGCCGCGTGTCCCCATGATACGCGTACGGCGGCCACCATAGGAAGTGAACCCCTCGATCGAGAAGTTGACCGTTACGCCGCCTTCAAATTCCATCAGCATCATATAATGGTCGGGCTGGTTGTTCTCGCAATGGTAGACACATTTGCCGTACGGGCCTGTCTTCAGGTTTTCGAGGATCACGTCGCCCTGCTTGTCCGGGTCTTCCGGGAGGTCGAAGACGTACAGCCAGGTGCGGTCGCGGTAATAGATCTTCAGGGCGGAGAAGGGGCAGGACGCTTCGGCCGGACAACCGTCGGTGCAACGGGCAGGAGCACCTTCGGGAGCGTTGCCGGCCTTGAAATGCGACAGGTCACCGAAGGCAACTACTTTCTTGCAAGGTTTGCCGATGATCCAGTGAAGGATATCCAGGTCGTGGCTCGATTTAGCCAGTACCAGCGGCGTACTCGCTTCCGCATTGCGCCAGCTTCCGCGTACGTACGAATGGCTCATGTGGACATGTTCCACCGGCTCGAAATGCTGGATGCTGACCAGGTCGCCGATCGCTTTGCTGCTCACCATCTCTTTCAGCATCCCGAAGTAAGGCGAATAACGCAGGACGTGGGTGAGGCCTACGATCTTTCCCTTTTCTTGGGCATAAGCTACCAGGCGGCGGCATTCCTCGTCGGTCTGCGCGATCGGTTTTTCGAGCAGGATGTCGTATCCCAGGTCGAGCGCCTTCATGCAAGGGGCGTAATGCAGATGGTCGGGAGTGGCGATGATGACGGCATCGGCAAACCTGGGACGGCTAAGCATCTCTTCCCAGCTGGCGACACGGTTTTCCCGGGGGACATGGTATTTGTCACCGTATATATTGCGGCGCAGTTCCACCAACTCGGCAATACCGGTGATTTGCAGGTCGTCCGGATGTTCCAGTGAATAATCGCCGTACAATTTACCTCTTCCGCTGGCTCCCAGAACGATGGCTGTTACGGGAGTGGTCTTTTCTGTGTTCATGGTCTGAAAGATATAATAGATTAATATTTTTCAAATATAGGATAATTTCTTTATAAACCGTTCATATGGCAGTTTATCAGTCAATTTTTAATGCCTGGCAGCTAACAGTGTGATGATATGGAGTGGTACGTTCCTTTGTAACAAAAAGGTAAATGTATCTTAATTTCTTTGTTGCGGTTTTGTAATATGGCACCTCTACATTTGCAGCATAATTTAATAGAAAAAAGAAATCGTTATGAAAAAGAGTTTAGTGTTATTAGTTGTTTTATTGGGTACTTCGTTCTCTATGCTGCATGCCGTGACAGTTGCCGATGGAGATAACGACAAGGCAAGCAAAGCAAATGTGGAAGCAGCTCCTGTCGAAACGTGGGAGTTCTATTCTGCCGTGCAGGAACCTACTGCTGAAGAACTGGCTAACGCAAACAATCATAAGTTCGGCAAAGAGGTCGGATGCTTGTACAATGCGTTCATGGATATGTATGTAGTCAAAGAGGAAATAGTACCGGGCGACCCGTCACGCCGTACGGTGATCCGTAAACCGGGTATCTATAATGCCGTCCGTTCGATCGAGAAACAGCTGAACAAAGATGTGAAGAGCAAGAAGCTGACGAAGGAAGAGGCGTCGGACGAATTCGCCAATGTGCTGAAGATCGCCCTGGCCGCTATCGACTCCGATACCAATACGTTTGAAGAAGCCCTCCAGGGTAACAAGAAAGACTCGTCGCGTCTGCTGGCTATCTTTGATAACGTCAAGCTGAAAAGCCTCTACTAATTTTCCCCTCTCTACTCCCCATCCCCTTATATTTTAGTGGAAACGAATGTTTTAGGGCAAGTCCGAGACCTTGCCCCGGGACTTCGTGCATGTACATCAATTAATGTTTATATATGAAAAGCAAATTTTACTTATTGATTTGTAGCTTTCTGATTTGTTCGACCCTGGCCTTTGCCCAAGCGGTGAAAGTGACCGGGACGGTAACAGACAAACTGGGCCCCGTGACAGGAGCCGCAGTAGTGGTTAAGAATTCAGTTGTCGGAACCGTAACGGATATAGATGGTAATTACGAGATCGAAGCACCGAAGAACGGTACGCTGGTCTTTTCTTTCGTAGGATATGAAACGGTGGAACGCCCGATAGGCAACCTGAAGGTTATCAATGTGGAAATGTCGGACGACGTGAAGCTGATCGACGAAGTGGTGGTGACTGCCATCGGTATCAAGCAGCAGAAAAAGAAACTGGGATACACCACCCAGCAGGTGAGTACCGAAGCCTTGGAGCAACCCGGTACAGTCAACGTGGGCAACGCCCTTTCCGGGCAAGTGGCAGGTCTGACGGTCAACAATCCCACCGGCATGTTCCAGGCACCCAGCTTCTCCCTTCGCGGCAAGACGCCGCTGATGGTGGTGGACGGTATTCCTGTCGAGTCGGATCTGTTCGATGTCTCTCCGGAGAATATCGAGAGTATCAACGTGTTGAAAGGGACGGCAGCGGCTGCCTTGTACGGTTCGCGTGGTAAAGACGGGGCGATCCTGATCTCTACGAAACTAGCCAAGGAAGAAGGGCTGGTGGTCACTGCAGGTATCTCCAGTATGGTGACAGCCGGTTTTACGGTATTTCCCGAGACACAGAACGAGTTTGGTTCCGGCTCGAACGGACAGTATGAATTCTGGGACGGTGCCGACGGTGGTATCTCCGATGGCGATATGACCTGGGGGCCTCGCTTTGAAGGGCAGAAGATAGCCCAGTGGAACAGTCCGATCCGCGACAAGCAGACGGGAGAGGTGATCCCTTGGTGGGGAGATGTGGCCGGATCGGTTTACGACGACCGTACCCGCTACGAGCGTGTGCCGACCACCTGGGAAGCCCACGATAACCTGAAAGACTTCCTTCGTACGGGTGTCATCACCAAGGCTACTTTCTCGGTGGCGAACAAGACGAAAAAGGCAAACTACAATTTCAACGGCGACTTCTCCAAGCAACGCGGGCAGGTTCCGAATACCTCTATCTATACAGGCGGACTGAACTTCAACAGTATGTTCAACCTGAGTAATACGGTGACGTTGTCGGCCAACCTGTCGTACAACAAGGTCTATTCGCCCAACTATCCCCGTTACGGCTACGGCCCGAAGAACCATATGTACACCATCCTGCTCTGGATGGGTAACGATGTGAACGGCAAGGAATTGTCCGAACATATGTACCGTCCCGACTCGGAAGGTACACGCCAGGCAAACTACAACTACGCCTGGTACAACAACCCCTATTTTGCAACCAACGAGTTGACCCAGAAGCATGACCGCAACACGACGAACGGGCAGGTGAAACTGAACTGGGACGTATTGCCCGGCCTGACTGTGCAGGGGCGTGCCGCCGGACGACTGGAGAACACGTTCGAAGATATGAAAAGCCCGAAGTCGTACATGAACTACGGTGACTCCCGTAACGGTGACTACAAGACCTGGAACACCGACCAGCTCGATATCAATGCCGATGCCCTCGCAACCTATACGCAGGCGGTGAGCAAAGACTTCGCTTTCACGGCCAACCTGGGAACCTCCCTCTATTACCGCCAGATACGTAAGGAAGCGCAGGCAACGGACGGTCTGATCGTTCCGAAAGTGTACAACCTGGGTAACAGCCTGAACCCGGTGAGCGCAACGAACTCGATGAACGAGAAGGCGATCGAAAGTATCTACGGCTCCGTCAATATCGACCTGTTCGAGTCGGTCTTCCTGACTTTTACCGGACGTAACGACTGGTCGTCTACCTTGTCTGCGGCAAACAATTCTTATTTCTATCCCTCCGTATCCATCAGTACGTTGGTGAATGAGTATGTGAAACTGCCCTCCTGGATGGATTACCTGAAGGTGAACGGGGCATGGGCGCAGGTGTCGAGCGACCTCGACCCGTATGCTTTGCAGGCCACTTATGCGAAAGGTATCCTCTACGGAAGTACGCCTTCGGTGACTTATCCCAATGCTGTGACCGATCCTTCGGGTTCCGGTACGGTTACCGCCCTGGTTAATCCGGATATCCTGCCGCAGAAGACCTCTTCTTTCGAAGTGGGTATGTCTACCTCTTTCCTGCATAACCGGCTGGGATTGGATCTGACCTATTACCGTATGCTGGATGAGAACAGTATTATCAAGTTGCCTATATCCGAAGCATCCGGTTTCCCTTACCGTTTCGTCAACGGAAATGAATACACGACAAACGGTTTCGAGTTGATCGTTAGTGCTACTCCAGTGCAGAACAAGAACTTCACCTGGAACCTTTCCACCAACTGGAGCAGCAACATCCGCAAGCTTACGAAGATCTACGGCGGACAGGAGAAGTTCGGCGACCTGAAAGTGGGCGACCGTGCAGATGCCATGTACGCTACCGAATGGGAAAAGACTCCCGATGGGCAGCTCATCCTCGACAGCAACGGCATGCCTACCCAGAGTGCTTTCAAGACCCACGTAGGCAACCAGTCGCCCGACGTACGTTATGGCCTTCAGAATACATTTAAGATCAAGAATTTCACGGTCAATATCGATATAGACGGGGCGATCGGCGGTACGCTGATCTCTACGACGACCCAGAAGATGTGGTGGGGCGGCAAGCATCCCAAGTCGACGATGTACCGTCAGGAAGAATACGACAACGGCGGCAAGGCAATCTATGTGCCGGACGGGGTGAATATCGTGAGCGGCGAAGTTACCTACGATGTCAACGGGAATATCCTCTCCGATACGCGCCAATATAAAAAGAATGAAACGGCTGTCAATATCCAGACCTGGGCGCAGAACTATCCCTACCGTGCCGTGGTACGCACCGCCGAAAGCGAATTATTCGCCAATACATTCAACCGTTCTTACCTCAAACTGCGCCGTGTGGCTGTTTCCTACGACCTGAAGAACCTCTTCGAGATGAACAAGATCAAAGGACTCGAAGTGACCCTCTTCGGTAATAACCTGGGAGTATGGAAAAAGACCCCGTACCTCGATCCCGACTTCGGTGCAAGCGACAGCGACCTGCAAGACCCGTCGGCACGTTATATCGGTATCAGCGCATCAATCAAATTATAATCACAGATAAAACAATGAAGAAGTATCTAAAATATATCGTTGCCGGTGCCGCATTGGCGTTTACCTGCAACTCCTGCATCGACCTGGAAGAAATGAATATCGACCCGAACAACCCGACAACCACCGATCCGGCGTTATTGCTTACCGGCTTGTCGTTTACCACGTTCGAGGAATCGAGCGCTTCGGTCTGCCATGCCACGAAAATGTTGATCCTGACTTCCGGCGAGAGCACCTACCAGGTGTACAAATGGACACGCGGTAGCTTTGATTACTATAACAACCTGCGCAACGTAGCGAAGATGAAGGAAGAAGCCGCCAAAGGCGACCAGTCAGCTTATGAGGCGTTGGCTCTTTTCTTCGAAGCCCATTATTACTACATGCTCACGATGCAGTTCGGCGACGTGCCATGCAGCGAAGCCATGCAGGCGGAAACAAACGGCTTGTACCAGCCTAAATACGACTCGCAAGAGACGGTACTCGCCACGGTACTCGCCAAACTGGAAGAAGCGAACACCTTGCTGACCGACAACAACAGTATCATAAGCGGAGACATCATCTACAACGGCGACCTGATGAAATGGCGCCGTCTGGTCAACGCCTACCGCCTGCGTGTCCTGATGTCGTTGTCGAACAAGCAAACCGTAGGCAGCCTGGACGTGAAATCGACCTTCGCCCGTATCTCGCAGAACGAACCGCTGATGACAAGCGATGCCGACAACGGCCAACTGGTCTTCCTCGATCAGCAGGACGACCGTTACCCTTACTTCAACGACAGCGACTTCGGTTCGGGACGTTATATGGACTCTACCTATGTGGCTGCCCTGGCTACCCGCAAAGACCCGCGCCTGTTTGCTTTCTGTACCCAGACCCCGGCTGCGGAGAAGGCCGGCCTGGCTATCGACGATTTCTCTTCTTACGATGGGGGAGACCCAGCCATTGCCTACAGCCTGGTGAACGACAAGGTGACGCTGGGAGGTTGTTCCAAGCCGGCCACCCGCTATTACCAGCATGCGACAAACGAACCGATGATCCTGCTCGGCTATACGGAGCAGCAGCTGATCCTGGCGGAAGCCGTCGTGCGTGGTTGGATTTCGGGTGACGACCGGGCTCTTTACGAGTCTGCCGTCAAGGCTTCTTTCCGCTTTTATGAAAAGTATGCACCCACTGTGGCCGGTTACCTGGATGAGGCGGCGGTTACGGCTTACCTGCAAGGCGAGAAAGTGGCTTATAGCCCTTCGCTGACAAAGGATCAGAAGATAGAACGTATCATCCTGCAGAAATACATACCGACCTTCCTGCAAGGCAGTATGTGGATGCCGTATTACGACCAACTGCGTACGGGTTATCCCGAATTCCGCAGGGCTGCGGGCGTAAACCTGCCTTACCGCTGGATGTATCCGCAGAACGAATATAATAACAATGCCGCCAACGTAGATGCCGCCCTGCAATCGCAGTTCGGGGGCAACGACCGGACATCCGACAAACCGTGGTGGATTAAATAAGTTATAGTGAAATGAATAGAAAAGAATTTTTACGGACATCGGGGCTTTTGCTCCCGGTGTCTTTTCTGGGAATATCCGGTACGAAAGCTGCCGGAAAGGAAACGGCAACCGTAACGGGTGCGACAGGCGCTTCTTACCTGGACAGCCCGTTGTATAAGGCGCATGCCGGCAAACTGAAGTTCCGCGCGGACGGTACGTTCAAGATCGTACAGTTTACCGACATCCACTGGGTGCCGGGCAATCCGGCTTCGGAAGAAGCAGCTGAACGCATGAACGAAGTGCTGGATGCCGAAAAGCCCGAATTCGTGATCTATACCGGCGATATCGTATTTGCCAAACCGGCAGCAGAGGGTTTCCGGAAGGCTTTCGAACCTGTCATCTCCCGCAATATCCCGTTTGCCGCTACGCTGGGTAACCATGACGACGAGCACGATATGACCCGCCGCGAGATCTATACCTTTATCAGTGAAATGCCGGGAAACCTGACCGGAACGGTGGAAGGTATAACCGGAGTAACGAACTTTATCCTTCCCGTCAACAGCTCGGACGGTTCAAAAGAAGCCTTTCTCTTCTACGGCTTCGACAGTCTGGCCCATTCTGTAAAGGAGGAGACGAAAGGTTACGACTGGATCAAATCCGATCAAATCGACTGGTACAGGAAGAGCAGTGCCGCCCTGACCGCAAAGAACGGGGGAAAACCGCTTCCTGCACTGGCCTTTTTCCATATCCCGGTGCCCGAATACAACCAGGCTGCTTCCGACGAAAATACGTTGCTGATCGGTATCCGTAAAGAGAAAGCCTGTGCACCCTTCGTCAATTCCGGACTGTTCACGGCAATGCTGGAAGCAGGCGATGTAATGGGTACGTTCGTCGGCCACGATCACGTAAACGATTATGTGGCCAAATGGAAAGGCCTTTTACTGGGCTACGGACGTTTTACCGGGGGAAAAACCGTCTACCATGATGTGCCCGGAGGAAACGGCGCCCGTGTATTCGAACTGACGGAAGGCAAACGCTCTTTCAAGTCATGGATACGCCTGAAAGATAACAAGGTCATTTCATCCATCCATTATCCGGCAGACTTTGTGAAGGGTGGGGATACGAATCCGTTCGGCTAGGCATGTAAGAATAGTTTCACTAGGGAGAAACAACTGTTTCATGCTGATGGAACAACTGTTTCACCTTAATGAAACAACTGTTTCAAGCAAGGGAAACAATGAAACTATTCCTGACTGGTCTTCGCTGTCAGCTGAAGCCAAAGGAACAATGCTCCCGGAACCATAATAATCGCTGCCGATGCCAGCAATGCGACCTGCAACGAGTACATATCGTTCAGCCAACCGATGAACGGCGCGATGGCTGCAAACATCAACCGGATGATAAAGTTACGGATGGAGAGGACGGTAGCCCGCATCTCCGAAAACGTCATCTGGTTGATATATCCTTTTAATATAGGTGTGGCAAACCCTCTGATCACATAGAATACCATCAGGATTGCCAGTCCGAAGTAGGTCAGGTTGAAAGCCAGAGCGATATAACCGCCTGCCACGAAAGTAAGGATCAGTATCCCCATCTTCTTAGGCCCGAAGTAACTGTCTACCCGGTCTGAGTAAAGGGCGGCAATACCTACCGTCAGGTTCAGCACTGTCCAGATCACACCGAACCACGAGGTCGGTGTTTTCATATACATCAGGTAAGGCTGCACGAACCAGGCCATCGTCAGTGTAGCAGCCCCGATAATCCCCGAAAACATAATGTTATAGCATAACCGCCGGTTGGTGACAAGGGAGTATTTGATGATCCGCACGATCTCATTCACAGGGCTTTGTATCTTACTTTTTATCTTCAATTCCTGCAAGGCAAAGGCCGCAGGAATGCCGCTGAAAGCAATGAGTGCCTGTGCATAGAACGGGTAACGCAGCGAATAAGCCGCCAGCAATCCTCCGAAGATACCGGCAATGGCCTCCGCAAAATTCCCGATCATCGTGATCCGCCCCTCATACCGCAGGTAAAGGTTTTCCTTTTTATATTGTACGGTCGTATCGTACAGCAAAGCCGAGTCCGCCCCGTTCACCAGCGTCTGCCCCGTTCCCAACAGGATTTCCGCTATAACGAATGCCGCGAAAGTGGAAGTAAACGAATAGCAGAGATATCCGAAGAAGAAAAGAATACACCCCAGTATCAGGCATTTGCGTCGTCCCCATACATCAGCCAGATACCCCGAAGGTATCTCCAGCGCCACGGCAGCGATCGAATAAACGCTCTTCAATATAAATACATCCTGCAATCCCAGCCCGTGATCTTCATAGAAAAGCACGATGATAGGCATCACGAGGGTAAACCATTTGGATAGTTTAATAATGTATAGTGCAAGTATGTTCCGTTTCATTAGGGAAGCCTTTATTATTTCGGCACACAAAGATACATAATTTGTTATAATATGTAGGTCGATAGGGGAAACACCTTATCTGTATTTCTTCGCAGGCGTTAGTAGTCTTAGTATTACGAATGTATTAAAAGAATTACGAAATAATCGTATTTTGCTTGTCTCTTTGAAATATAATACTTTTATTTGTACAATGTTGTATTAAATTTATAGCATTGTTGCCGGGGTTGAATGGATGTCGGGGGAAGGCCGGAAGTGAGGGGCCGTTGCCTGTTTTGGATTTTCGGGCGGATATTCCTAAAAAGGATGTTGCCTTGCAGGAATTGGGGAAAGTGCGTTATTTCCGCTTGCAAACGCCTGAAAATGTCTTGTTGGGCGACCAGATGAAACTTGTACCCAGCGAAGCCGGCTTATTCTTTTTCGAACCTTCCACCGGTGATGTGATAGGTTTCAATAAAAAGGGGGAGATGATCAGCCGGTTCAACCGTAAGGGGCAGGGTGGCGAAGAATATGCCAGGATACGCCATATCCTGTATGATGACCAACGCCGGGAAGTCTTTTTGGATGGCTTCACGCAAATGCAGGTCTATGGACTGGACGGAAGTTACAAGAAGTCCTTCAACTTTCCGGACTCCTTGCAAATGGATGTAGTAGAATCACTGGATAAGAACACAATGGTCTTTCTGGATATGAAAGGTGTCCCGTTCGTGAAAGAAGGAGAGACCGCCGACCTGGGTGAGCGGCAGGAATCGAGCAATCGACCTTATGTCTTGATGGATAAGGAGACGGGAAAGAAGATTGAACGCCTGCCTATCGTCTCCGACAATCGTTACCGCAGTATGATCATAACCACTCGCGACGGACGTCCTTTTGTCCTGCTTAACCGTATGAGGAACCTCTTGTCCTGCGACGGCGGAGGCTGCCTGATCAGCGAACCGGCAGCCGATACGTTATATCAGTTGTCATCTGACCGTCAGTTGAAACCTGTCTTTTCCAAACTGCCGCTATCGACTGGAAAAGAGGGGAAGATAGCTTGCGAGATCCGGGCATTGACTCCGAATCAAATGCTTGTCAACGCCGTCTTTCTGAAAGATGAAGGTGAAATGAAACTGCGTAACGAGCTTTATTTATATAATGTGGCGGAAAACGCATTCTCACAGGTCAAACTGACAAATAAAGACTGGCAGAACGGCGACATGATGAACTTTGTCTTCAATAATAACAAGCTCTATTATACCTTATATCCTTTTACCCTGTTGGAAGCAATGGAAAAGAACGAACTGGATGGAGAGTTGCTGGAGATAACCAAAACATTGGACGAAGACGATAATCTGATCCTTATGGAAGTAAGTCTCGATTGATTTGACAGTATTATTTATTGCCAGTTAGTAAAAAAGTTCTTACTTTGCGACAGATTTAGACTACTAACATTTAAAAGATAACAAACTGATACCATGATTTGGAATGAGACTATTGAATGTATGGACCGCGAAGAAATGCGGAAATTACAGAGTATCCGGTTGAAACGGGTTGTAGAACACGTTTATCATAATACCCCCTTTTATCGTAAGAAAATGCAGGAAATGGGTATTACCCCGGATGATATTCAATCTATTGAAGATATATCCAAGTTGCCGTTTACGGTAAAACAGGATTTAAGAGATAATTACCCGTTCGGGCTGATGGCTGTGCCGATGTCCGAGATCGTTCGTTTACATGCCTCTTCCGGTACGACCGGGAAACCGATCGTGGTGGGATATACCCGCAAAGACCTGTCTATCTGGTCGGAAGTGGTGGCACGATGCCTGACGGCTTATGGTATTGCGAAAGACGACTCCGTGCAGGTGTCTTACGGCTACGGTTTGTTTACCGGTGGCCTGGGTGCACATGGGGGAGTGGAGAATATAGGCGGTACCGTGATCCCGATGAGTAGCGGTAACACGCAGAAACAGATCCAGTTGATGCACGACTTCGGGGCAAAGGGCTTGGCTTGTACGCCTTCGTATGCCTTGTACCTGGCCGAAACGATCCACAGTTCGGGTATTCCCCTGGAAGAATTCCAACTGAGGGTAGGAGCCTTCGGAGCGGAACCCTGGACGGAAAACATGCGTAAGGAACTGGAGCAGAAACTGAACATCAAGGCTTACGATATCTATGGCCTGACAGAAATATGCGGCCCCGGTGTCGGCGGCGAATGCCAGTGCCAGAACGGTACGCACCTTTGGGAAGACCATTTCTTCCCCGAGATCGTCGATCCGGTAACCTTGCAACCGGTTGAGCCGGGCGAACAGGGTGAGCTGGTATTCACTACCCTGACCAAGGAAGGTATGCCGATGATCCGTTACCGTACGCGCGACCTGACGCACCTGATCTATGAAAAGTGCGAATGCGGCCGTACCGCTGTCCGTATGGGACGTATCCTCGGCCGTAGCGACGATATGATGATCATCCGTGGTGTCAACGTATTCCCGTCGCAGGTGGAATCTGTCTTGCTGGAAATGCCGGAATTCGAACCGCATTACCTGATCGTGGTAGACCGTGTGAACAACACCGATACCTTCCAGATCCAGGTGGAAGTACGTCCGGACTATTATTCGGACGAAATGAACAAAATGATCGCGCTGAAGAAGAAGATCGCCGCCCGCATGCAGAGCGTGATCGGTATTCAGCCTGATATAAAGATTGTGGAACCGCGCAGCCTCGAACGCAGTCAGGGCAAGGCTAAGCACGTGATCGACAATCGTAAGTTAGTTTAAACCTAAAAAAATAAAGTGCTATGTTAATTAAACAGTTATCTATCTTTCTTGAAAACAAGAAAGGCCGTTTTACGGAAGTGGCAAAGATTTTGGGTGAGGCAGGAGTGAACATGTCGGCCTTTACGGTGGCAGAGAATTCCGATTTCGGTATCCTGCGTCTGATCGTATCAGATACGGAAAAAGCAATTCAGGTACTTCGCGAAAAATTATATGCAGTGAGTGTGGCGGATGTCGTATGCCTGCATTGCCCCAACCAGCCGGGAGCATTGGCTAAGGCAATGGAGATCATCACTTCAGCCGGTATATTTGTTGAATATATGTATGCATTCTCGCAAGGAGAGGCCGCTAATGTGATCATCCGCCCCGACAATGTGGAGAAGTGTGCGGAGGTTCTGAAAGCCAACAAACTGGAGCTTATTGCTGCCAGCGATTTATATAAGTTGTAAATATTAACGTTATGCGCTTCGTTATTTTGCAATAAAAAATGTAACTTTGCGCGCTAAAAGTATGTGAATGAAAAAGGTTGTATTTTTATTGATGATGATTACGGTCTTGTTATCCTCTTGCGGGGAATATAACAAGATATTGAAAAGTACGGACTATGAGTTGAAGTATTCGTATGCAAAGAAGTATTTCAATGCAAAGCAATACAACAAGTCCGCTACCCTGCTGGATGAACTGGTTACAATCTTTAAAGGAACTGCTTATGCCGAAGAATCCTTGTACCTGCTGGCCCAGAGCTATTACGGACAGAAAGATTATCAGACGGCTTCGCAATACTTTAATACGTATTACACCACCTATCCGAAAGGCGAGTACACGGAGTTGTCACGCTATTATTCGGGATATGGTTTGTATCTGGACTCTCCCGATCCGCGGTTAGACCAGACACAGACGTATGATGCTATTAACCAGCTACAGCTCTACCTGGAGTATTATCCGCAGAGCGAACGGGCTGCCGAAGCACAGAAGATCATGTTCGAATTGCAGGAAAAGCTGGCCTACAAGGAGTTATTAGCAGTCAGACTGTATTTTAACCTGGGTAATTATATGCGCGATAACAACTTTTTATCTGCTGTAATTACTGCTGAGAATGCATTGAAGAACTATCCTTACTCTAAATACAGAGAAGAATTCATGTTCTATATATTGCGTGCAAAGTACGAACAGGCTGTGTTAAGTGTGGAAGAAAAGTTGCAGGGTCGTTATCGTGAGGTGGTAGACGAATACTACACCTACATGAACGAATATCCGGAAGGCAAATACGTAAAACAGGCACAGAAGTTTTACGATTATGCCAGCAAAAGAATTACAGATGTGTATTAACGATATTATTTAATCAATAAAGTAAAATGGATTACAGAAAGTCTAACGCCCCTTCGAATACGGTTACCCGTGACATGATGAAGTTATCGTCCGACACGGGAAATGTGTATGAAACAGTAATGATCATTGGTAAACGGGCTAACCAGATTGGTGTTGAAATGAAGCAAGACCTGGAAAAGAAACTTCAGGAGTTCGCTTCTTATAACGATAACCTGGAAGAAGTTTTCGAAAACAGAGAGCAGATCGAGATCTCCCGTTATTATGAAAAACTTCCGAAGCCGACATTGATCGCTGCTCAGGAGTATGAAGAAGGTAAGGTTTATTATAAGAACCCTGCTAAGGAAAAGAATAATTTCTAAGAAGAAATATTGTTTAAAACATGAAAAGGCTGACCCTGATAGAGTCGGCCTTTCCATTTAAAACGAACTAATAACCATGTTACAAAGAATACAGACAGTTTACTTACTTATCATCGTGGCCTTGATGGTCGCTACGTTATTTTTACCGTTGGCCATGTTTCAGGCCGGCGACCAGTTTTACTCTTTCGATGCGACAGGCATCAGCTCCATCGCTGCAACGCCCGAGCTGGTCTATCCGACCTGGGGACTTTTTGCCCTGACGGCTGTGATCTCTATCCTGGCATTGGTTACCATCTTCCTGTTCAAGAAACGTATGTTGCAGATCCGCCTTTGTATCTTTAACGGGATACTGATGCTGGGTTTCTACGGCCTTTTTGCTTTCTTCGTATGGGTATTGAAAGACCAGTTGAACGATGCCGCACTAAGTGTGAAGATCGCCCTCTCTTTCCCGCTGATCAGTCTGATCCTGGATTATCTGGCCATCCGTAATATCGGAGCCGACGAAGCATTGGTGCGTTCGCTGGATCGTTTGAGATAAGATAAGAGATATTGTCCGTAGCGGACAGAAAAAGTTATATATAAGCGCAGTCATGTAGTAAATACATGGTTGCGCTTTTTTTATTTGTTAACCTAGTCCGGATTTAACCGTAAACACTCCAAATATATCCTGTACCTCTGTCTAACGCTTGTTGTACAGTCAATTTAATAAATAACGAAAATACTTTAGACGATTTCAAACATTTAATGCCCCTCGTATTAGTTCTTTTGCTGTGTGAAATAAACAAAAAATTGCCTATGATTTAAAAACGAAAACAAGCATTGAGCAAAAGGGAAAACCACCCTTTAAATTAAAAGAGAGATAAGTTACCTAGAAGAAAAAAACTTAAAGAAAAAATGACATTAAACATGAAGAGAGAGAATTTCCGGGGAATGAAAAACTGGAATGTGGCCTTCGCCCTTCTTTTTTTATTCTCTGCCGCTCCATCGAAAGCGGACACAGGAAAAGGTTCGATTGCCTTAAATCCTACTATTAAAGAAAGTGCCGGTATGCCGGTCAGCCAACAAAATGAACGTATCATCAAAGGTGTTGTAAAAGATGCCACGGGTGAAACGGTGATCGGAGCCAACGTATCGGTTGCTGGAACCAGTATCGGGACAGTAACTGATGTGGATGGCAACTTCTCCTTAAAAGTACCGGCAGGGGCTACCCTGAAAATATCCTTTATCGGCTATAAAGATGTAAACGTAAAAATTACTAACCAGCAAACATTGGATATCGTTTTGGAAGACGACTCGCAAGCGTTGGACGAAGTGGTGGTCGTTGGTTTCGGTTCACAAAAGAAAGTGAATTTGACAGGATCTGTATCTGTCGTCGATGCCAAAGAGCTTACTTCCCGTCCGGTTACAAACGTATCCCAAGCCTTACAAGGCTTAGTGCCGGGTATGAACTTCAGCTATGGCTCTGATGGCAACGGAGGAGAAATTGGCCAGGATATGAAAATTAATATCCGCGGTGCCGGTACCATAGGCAATGGTTCCAATGCTTCGCCATTAGTATTGATTGACGGCATGGAAGGTGATATGAATGTCTTGAATCCGAATGACATTGAAAGTATTTCGGTTTTGAAAGATGCTGCCGCCTCCTCCATCTACGGTTCACGTGCGCCATTCGGTGTCGTTTTGATCACTACCAAGAAAGGTAAGGCAGGTAAAGTCAACATCAGTTATAACGATAATTTCCGTTGGAGCCATGCCATTAACATGCCGCAATTACCGGATTCATATACCTATGCGCGATATATGAATTTGGCAGCCGATAATACTCAAGAGGGTCCCCTTTTCCCGGCTAAGAACCTGGAACTCATGCTAGCTTATCAAAATGGAGAAATACCCAGCACGCAGACAACGTTTGCCAATGAGGATGGGAAGACATGGAACTGGCTGGGAAACTCTAATAATGACTGGTATGATATTTTCTTCGGAGGCACTGCTTTTTCACAGGAACATTCATTAAGTATTAATGGGGGTACTGAAAAGTTCCAATATTACCTCTCCGGTAACTTTATGGACCAAACGGGTCTGATCAGTTTTAATCCCGATAAACTGAAAAGATACACAGTGACAGCCAAAATAAATGCTGAATTGTTCCCCTGGTTACACGTGAACTACAGCACCAAATATATGCGTAAGGATTACACCAAGCCGTCTACCTTGGATAACAACCAGTATTATCACGACATGGCCAAACGCTTTCCCTCCGAACCTATGTATGACCCGAACGGTAATGCCCAGGTTGGGTTGCTGTCCCAGTTACTTTATCAGGGTGAAGATGCCAGTCAGACTGATTGGTTATACCAGCAATTCCAGGTTGTACTGGAACCCGTTAAAGGATGGAAGGTATTTGGAGAGTTGAATTATAAGACTGTTGATGGATTTCAACACAAGGATGTATTACATCTTCCACAACATTATGTAGATGGAACAGAATATTTCAGTGACACCAATTCTGTCGCAGAATATGCCGAAAGAACAAATTTCTTTAATCCGAATGTTTATACTGATTTTATGAAATCACTGGAAGGTGGCCATAATTTTAAGGTCATGGTGGGTTTCCAGGCCGAACTGAATAAATGGCGTAAACTGGGTGCCAGCCGTACAGACCTTATCACAGAGAAAGTTCCTGATTTGAATACAGCCACAGGACCTGATAAAATTGAAATTGATAAGGATGCAGGTGACAAGAATCATTGGGCGACAGCCGGTTTCTTCGGACGATTGAACTATGATTATAAAGAACGCTACCTGATAGAGTTTAATATGCGTTATGACGGTACTTCCCGTTTTGCCGCCGACAAGCGTTGGAACTGGTTCCCTTCAGTATCCGCCGGTTGGAACGTAGCACGTGAGGAATTCATGGAACCGCTGGAAAACACGATCAACACTTTAAAGATACGTGGTTCATGGGGTGAACTTGGTAATCAAAATACTAAAGCGCTTTATCCCTATATTCAGACAATGCCATTTGTTGCCAATGATAGCAAAAGCCACTGGCTGTTAAGCAATAGCAAATTTGAAAACACGGCCGCTTCCCCCGAACTGATTTCAGCGCTTTTGGGTTGGGAAACCATGCGTTCCTGGAATGTCGGCTTCGACCTGGGGATGTTCAATAATCGTTTGAACATGAGCTTCGACTGGTTCAACCGAAAGACTATAAATATGGTAGGGCCGGCCCCCACTTTACCCGCTGTGCTAGGTGCCGACGTTCCTAAAACAAATAATGCCGACTTGCAGTCTACCGGTTTCGAACTCGATCTTTCATGGAGAGACCGTATTGACGCAGTACAATATGGAGTACATGTGCTTCTTTCGGACGACCGGCAGAAAGTCTTAAAATATCCGAATGAAAAAGGATTACTTTCCACATGGAGAGCCGGAGAATATATGGGCGAAATCTGGGGATTCGAAACGATTGGAATTGCCAAGAGCGATCAGGAAATGCAGGATCACCTGGCATCCCTGCCCAATGGCGGACAAAGTGAAATAGGCAAGAATTGGGCTGCCGGTGATATCATGTACAAAGACTTGGACGGAGACGGAACACTCAACAAACGAAATACGCGAGAGAACCCGGGTGACTTGAAGATTA
>OGFC01000786.1_pt1 | contig 24825 bp, 10 predicted proteins | sample 1570841 | NCBI WGS metagenome assembly OGFC01 (sample SAMEA2582137, study PRJEB24529) | metagenome | biome: Human gut stool | place: China | collected 2011 | reverse complement strand
CTTATCTCAATTCACTCGCTTTATTTGTTAAATACTATTTTATTAGCTGTTTAGATTTGGTATAAATAGCTAGTAATAAGCAGTATCTGTGTTTTTGTACGATTATGAATTAGCGTTTATAAACATAATATTTACTTAGAAAAATTCACCTTAGTTCTTTTAGAACTAAAAGCTATTAAAAACGCCATTTCACGCAAGCTTTAATCCTAAAGGGCTCTAAATTTAGTATCAAAATGAATTTAGAAGTGCTTATAACGCCAAAAATAACACTTCTTCAATCTTAAAACCATCAATTATGTTGAAAAACTTTAAACCAGTTAGCTTTATTTTGCTTGTTGGCGCATTGTGTTTACCGAAAGACATGTATGCAGAATTAGTACCAGCCAAGCAAAGTACGAGTGTTTCCCAGCAAAACGGGAAGGTCACAGGTACAGTTGAGGATGATTTCGGCCCCGTTGCCGGAGCATCTGTCGTAGTGAAAGGGACAACCAATGGTAATATTACCGACATGGACGGTAATTTCACATTGGACGGTGTAAAGAGCGGAGATATCATACAGATATCTTTTATCGGTTACACTACTCAGGAAATCAAGTACACAGGACAGCCTGCTATTCAGGTTAAATTAGTTGAGGATGCGCAAAAGCTAGATGAAGTTGTTGTAACAGCTTTGGGGCTTAAACGTGAAACGAAAGCTTTGGGGTATGCTGTAACCGAATTGAAAGGGGATGATATTAAATCAGCCAATACAATCAACCCAGTTGCTGCTTTACAGGGAAAAGTAGCCGGTGTTGAAATTTCAAACTCAGATGGTGGTCTGTTCGGAGGAACTAAAATTCAAATCCGTGGTGCCTCTACTTTGAGTGGAAACAACCAACCTATTTATGTTGTAGATGGTGTTATTCTGGACAACAGTACTTCCGGAAATGAAACATTGGACTGGGGACAAGGTGGTGATAATAATGCCAATGACTATGGAAATGATTTAAAGAACTTGAACCCTGATGACTTTGAATCTGTATCTGTATTGAAAGGTGCTGCAGCAACAGCTCTTTACGGTTCACGTGGTTTGAATGGAGCAGTCGTTATTACAACTAAAAGTGGAAAAAACTCAACTGGCTTAGGAATCAGCGTTTCTCAAACATTAGGTATTGACCACGCATTTAAAACACCGGATATTCAGACTACTTATGGACCAGGCTGGGGACCGGGCTGGCGGGATACTGACAATAACGGAAGTATTTGGGATCCATATCAGTTTACTGTAAATTCAGATGGAAAACACTCTTTAATAGGTACAACGGACTTTGGTTTTGGACCTAAATATGATAATAGTGACATACTGAATTATGACAACACTTCAACCAAATACTCTCCAATAAAGAATAATATGTTGGATATGTATAAACTAGGCTTTAATACAAACACCAATGTGGCAGTACATGGAGGTAATGAAAAGACAACATTTTATACATCTCTTTCTTATAAAAAAGCAACTTCAACAACAGAGAATAATACTTTTGAGCGTTATTCAATGATGGCAAAAGCTACCCACAAACTAAACGATAGAGTGGATATTGGTGCTTCTATCAGTTTTGCAAACTCAAAACCCCGCAATGCACAATTAAACGTTGGTGAATATTTTGTCGATGCAAACGGCTCTGTATGGAACCCGCTTTACAGTCCTAGTTATTTTAAAGATAAATACGCAGGAGAACATGGTGGTATAGCCGATACACAATACGGAGACAAATACGGATCTGTCCCTAATAATTTATATTGGTTCAAAATCAACAATTATGATTACACTCGTAAAGAAACAGCGATCCGTCCGCAAATGGAAGTAAATATAAAAATACTGGACTGGTTACGTTTCAAGGCGGATGCCAATATGAACTACTACTATACCCGTGTTGAAGACAAACAACTAGGTCACGGATATGCAAATGATGGCGGTAAATACACCATGTCTCAGGATACAAAAGAACAATTTACGGTAGGTGGTACATTTACTGCAAACAAGCAGTTCAACGACTTCAGTGTCGGTGGATTTGCTAGATTTGAATATTTCAATGACTATCGTACAAACTATAAAGTATATACAGACGGCGGCATGGTAGTTCCCGGACAGTGGTTTGTAGACAACTCTAAAAACCCTAAAAAATCCGAAGCTGGCATTGGTTATAACAAACGGATTATTTCAGCTGTTTTTGCAGCAAATGTAAGTTGGAAAAACCAGTTATTCCTGGATATTACAGGACGTAACGACTGGTCGTCAGCACTCGTTTATGCAAATAGAACAGGTAATCACTCATTCTTCTATCCTTCCGTCAGCGGTTCATGGTTAATTAATGAAACATTTGAATTGCCAGAATGGATTTCTCTGGCAAAACTTCGCGGATCATGGGCACAAGTAGGTAACGATACAGATCCGTACACTGTAAACCAGGCTTATGGATTTGGTACTATGGAAATGTATGACGGTAATATATATGTAAATACATTGGATAAAAAGATGAAAGTTTCTGATTTGAAGCCGGAACGTAAAAATGCATGGGAGATCGGTGCGGATTTTCGTGTGTTGAATAATCGTATTCACTTAGATGCAACTTACTACAAAGAGAACACCAAGAATCAGATCATGACGATCGATGTTCCTGGTATTTCTGGTGTAAATCAGCAATTGATCAATGCCGGTAATATCCAGAACCAAGGTGTTGAAATAGCGTTGAATACAATACCTTTCAAGAACAAGGACTGGCAATGGGATTTGGATCTTACGTGGACAAAAAATATTAGCAAGATCGTTTCATTGCATCCCAACGTAGCTGATTACATTACTTTATCCGGATATACGAATTCATATGACTACCATATCGGTTCTGTAGCCAAAGTAGGTGGAGCTTACGGTGTTTTGATGTCTGACGTCACAATTGCTACAAATGATAAGGGCGAACAGCTTTTGAACTGGGATGACACACATCGAGGAGCGTATCATGCGCAAAGCAAGAAAGTGGAAGAAGTCGGTAAAATGACTCCAGACTTTTTGGGTTCTTTAGCAACAACAGTACGTTGGAAAGACCTCAGTTTACGTATCGGCTTAGATGCTCGTTTCGGCGGTATGATTGCTTCTTACTCTAACTTGTATGGTACATACGGAGGTTGGACGGGTACTTCCATGCAATACCGTGATGCAGCAAACGGAGGTATGAGCTGGACTAGTCAATATGGAGACAGTAAAGGCATCAACTACGAAGATGGTGTTATCCCCAATGGTGTATTCGCTCCTGGTACAACGGCCACTTTGGTTGATGGTTCTAAAATGGACGTAAGCGGTTTGTCGTATGCACAACTAGTAAATGAAGGCAAACTCGAACCGACTCATGCAGGTACATATTATATCAGAGAATATGGCTGGGCTCAGCATACGATTAATGACACTTGGGTACATGAATTGAGCTATATAGCTTTACGCGAGATCGCCGTAAACTATCGTCTACCGGGAACAATCGCTTCTAAATTCGGAGCAAAAAGTTTAAATGTATCATTCAGTGCCCGTAACTTAGGATACATTTATAACTCATTACCAAATAACTTGAATCCGGAATCCGTACGTGGTAACAAATCATCAGAATTCCGTATTCGTGGATACGAACCGTATGTAGCCAACTATATGTTCACTGTAAACGCAGAGTTTTAATTCCGAGCATTTATTAATACATTGATTAAGAAACAAAGAATATGAAATATAAAGTTTTAACGCTAGCGTGTATGGTCAGTGCCGGACTAATGACATCCTGTATGGATGATTTTTCCGAACTCAACCAAAAACCGTCGGATATTACCCAGCCTAATATTCGCTATTTATTTACACAATGTGAAAGTGCATTCCAACCGGCTGATTATTCTCAGTGGTACGGAGGATTTAGAGATATCTCTTCATGGGCACAAACAACAGTTCCTGCCGGAGGTAACAGTTCTGATATGAATCGTCCAGATGTAGAAGCAAACGGTTGCGGTTATCAGGTAAATGAAGTATTGCGCTATACAAACGAAATTCGTTACCAAATAGAGAATATGTCTGACGAGGACAAAGCAAAATATGAATATATCAAGTATTTGTGCAATCCAATGCTTGTTTATCTAAGCATAGAAGATGCAGATATGTTTGGTTCCCGTCAATACACAGAAGCAGAAATGGCGCGCTATACAAACCCTCCTCTGCTACTTCCTAAATATGATACACAAGAAGAATTAGTAGAAGTTTGGTTGAAAGAATTGGATGAAACATTAAACTATCTGAATAACAATCCTGTAACTGATTTGCTATCTTCTCAAGACTTTATTTATCACGGGAAAGTCGATAAATGGGCAAAACTGGCCAATTCTTTAAAACTCAGAATAGCCGCTCGCTTGATTAACAAAGACCGTGCCCGTGCTATAAAGATTGCAGAAGAAGTAGTTGCAAATCCGGCCGGAGTTTTATCTTCTCTTGATGACGATTTTGTTTTCAATAAAGGTAAAAAGGACAATAACTGGAACAATAATATCACCGTTGGAGTAGGAAGTCAACAACTGATTAACTTTATGATTAGTAACCGTGATCCGCGTTTGTTTTACTTCTTCCAGAAAAACGACTATAACTCAAATGTTATTCAGGGTTATTTCGATCAGGACAAGGATTTGCCTTCTTATATTGCAGAGAATGTAGAATATAAAGAAGAAAACGGTAAAAAATTATTTACAGGCTGGAAAGCTCCGGGTGAACCCTGGGTACGTTACTATGGTTTGCCATGCGAAATAGGTGCAGGACAAGACAATCAATACAGAGATTATTTTGACCCGGCCGGTGTGATCTTCTCTTTGGTCAATAAAAATGGTGATAAAAAAACTTATCAACCTTTGGCTAAGAGAAATCAGGAAATGATCAAAGGCATGCTTACCTATACATTCCCTGATGTTCCGGATGTAGCACCAGAAGAGGACAAAGAACAATACGGATGGTATGGTTTGTATTTCTCTGCCGGAGAAGTGAATCTATTGCTGGCTGAATTCAAACTATTAGGAGCCAATTTACCACGTACGGCCCAGGATTACCTGACAGACGGTATAACCTTATCTGTTCAGGGATATGACTTCGTTGCTGGTAAAAATCACATTCCCTACTACGACACTCCATACAAGAATGATAAATTTGATAAGACTATCAAGTTAACAAACGAGCAATTGGCGGAAATGTTGACTCATGATGCATATAAGTTGACCGGTGACAAAAAGTCTGATCTGGAAAAGGTATATATTCAGCAATATATCCATTATTTGCAGGCTCCTATCGACCAGTATGTAACAATGCGTCGCTCTGGTGTCCCAATGAAGAACAGTCAGTTATTACCCCGCAAGGAGCTTGATAAACAATTAGGTGACACCTATTATATTCCAAGACGCTTTGCGACAATGGCCCCTGATAAATCCAACTTATTGTATGACCTTACAATTAAGGCTTTTCAAGATCAGGGATACAGTTTTGAAGGAACAGAGGCTATCAATCCGGAAAACCTAAATAAACAAAGAGTATGGATTGACAAAGAAAATCCTGATTTCGGAGCAGGTCCGATCTTATAATACATTGAATTATACAATATCAAAAACCGTTTCATTAATAGTGAAACGGTTTTTTTGAACTCTCTTCTCTATATTTCAATATCCAGTGTATCTCTAAGATGTAAAAATCTGGTAGAAATACAATAGCTTTTACCAATACTTTTCATAGGAAAATAGACGGGTATTGCATTGATAAAAAGATGCTTACCTGCGTATCAAATTAGTATTTCAATAACTACAACCAGCAAAAAAGAAATAATCCATCAGACAAGTATACTTAATCAATTCAAAAATATAACTGTCATACTATCACTCAGTGATATAATAACCAAATAATCAATAAATTAATGAGTGATAGTAGCTGTTTTTAACTATCACTCATCTATCACCAACTATCACTAGTCTTATCCTGAAATCAAATACATGCCTATCTTTTTTCATAAAGTATATGCCTGATTATCAGAAATGTAGCATTAAATAGTTTTTGAGATCCGGGTCTCGATGACCTCGACACCTGGGTGTGAGTATCGTTGAGATGGAGGTGTAAAGCAGGACAAAACGGGCATCTTGGAAACAAGAGGTAAGTATTTCGATGAAATAAATCTATATACTGTTTCAAAATATACAAGGAGAAATAAATATTCGGTAGAATATTAGTCAAAAGGATGTAGTAAAGATACATACCATAATCAGAAATTGCTATCGCATTATCAAAGTTCCGTAAAACAAAGGATGGTGATACTTTAACACTTCAACAACATACTGTACATTTCTGTATATCAAAATATTAAATCATAAACAACGACTTAAGGACTCGAATTTGCTAAAATTTACATAATTAAGGTAAAATCGCTCCAGCTACAAATCTCGCCCAATCAGTTAATAAATATTTACTAACAAAACAGCTTCAAAAATTGTAAAAAAGTACATGTACGACTGTTTTCATGACTGTTAATATATGTATTCAATAAAACGCAACGTATTGATATTCAGTATTACTTATCCTTAAAATCGCCTTAGTTCTTTTAGAACTAGGGAGACGAAAAAAGAGTAAGAAACACAATTTCACACAGACGTTAAATTACAAGACTTATACATTATATATCATTTTAAACAAAGAAGTGCTTATTCGCCAAAATAACACTTCGGTAATCTAAAAACTATCAATTATGTTGAAAAACTTAAAGCCTGTTAGCTTAGTTCTGATCGCAGGAGCACTCAGTTTCTCCGGAAATGTGTACGCCGATCTGACGCCAAGTAAGCAAAGTACCGGGATTTCCCAGCAAAGCGGGAGACTCACCGGGGTAGTAGAGGATGACTTCGGTCCCGTTGCCGGAGCCTCTATCGTAGTGAAAGGAACCACAAATGGTACAATTACCGACATGGAAGGTAATTTTACTTTGGAAGGTGTACAAAACGGAACAACCATCCAAATTTCATTTATTGGGTATGCCACACAGGAGATCAGGTATACCGGTCAGTCTTCTCTTCGTATAAAATTGAAAGAAGATTCACAAGCTCTCGACGAAGTGGTTGTTACCGCTTTAGGTATGAAACGCGAAACGAAAGCATTGGGATATGCTGTTACCGAATTAAAAGGTGAAGAACTGCTGAACAACGCGATCAACCCGGTTTCTGCTTTACAAGGTAAAGTGGCAGGGGTTGAAATTGCAGGTTCCGACGGTGGTATGTTCGGTGCTACCAAGATCCAGATCCGTGGTGCTTCTACTCTGGGTAAGAACAACCAGCCTATCTATGTAGTGGATGGCGTTATCCTGGACAATGCCATCAGAGATGGTGATGCAGACTGGACAGCCCACAACTACGACTACGGTAACGAGTTGAAGAACCTGAACCCGGATGATTTTGAAACGGTATCTGTACTGAAAGGTGCGGCCGCTACTGCTCTTTACGGTTCACGCGGTTTGAATGGTGCAGTCGTTATCACTACTAAATCTGGTAAGGGTAAACAAGGTATCGGTGTGAATGTTTCGCAGACTTTCGGTATCGACCACATGTTCAAACAGCCCAAATTGCAGAACAAGTATGGTCGCGGACAGTACACCGGTAATGTCGGTTATGGAGAAACCGATGCAAACGGGAATTACTATCTGTATGACAACATCGGACAGTTCAATCTGAACTCTGCCGGAGATCCAACGCTTCGTGGTGGATCAGGTCGTCACTGGGGACCGGCATTCGACGGACGCGATATCGAGAATTATGATTATTCGACCATCGCATACAGTCCGGTTGAAAATAACTTTAAAGATGCGTACAACTTAGGTTTCAACAGCAATACGAATGTTTCAGTAAGTGGTAGTAGCGAGAAAACATCTTTCTACACCTCTCTGTCTTACAAGTATGCAAGCGGTACATTGCCAAACAACAGCTTCGACCGTACGTCATTCCTGGCTAAAGCATCTCATAAGATAACCGACAAAGTAGAAGTAGAAGCATCTATTTCTTTCGCTAACTCGAATCCTAAAAATGCCCAGCCTAATATCGGTGAGTTATTTGTAGACGGAACGTGGGGACGTACTTATGATACGAATTACTTCCGCAAACGTTATAAAGGGTCTCACGGAGGATTGGCCAGTTCTAACTACAGTGACGAGTATGGTAATAACCCGGGAAGGGATACTTGGTGGAACATCTATGAAAATGATTATTCACAGAAAGAGACATCCGTTCGTCCGACATTAGTGTTGAACGTGGAACTAACCGACTGGATGAAATTTCGCGCCGAAGGTAACTATAACTATTACTACAGACGTTACGAAAGTAAACAACCCGGTACCGGTTATGCGAACACTAATAGCGGATATTATGGAATGGGATTATATTCTAAGGAACAAACCAACCTGAATGCTGCATTCACTTTCAACAAAAGTGTAGGCGATTTTACATTCGGCGGTTTTATCCGTGGTGAATATTTCAATAATATTCAACAGACAATGGCTGAAAATACGAATGGCGGTCTGGTTGTACCTAACCAGTATTTTATAGCTAACTCCATCAATACACCTTCTTACAGTGGTGCAATTGAAGGAGAAAAGAGAATGTTATCATTATCCTTCCAGGCTAGTGCCAGCTGGAAAGATCAGTTATTCCTGGATGTAACCGGACGTAACGACTGGTCTTCTGCCCTGGTTTATTCTGATGCTCATGGTAACTACTCCTATTTCTATCCGTCTGTTTCCGCATCCTGGCTGGCTCACGAAACGTTCCGTGATCAACTTCCTGAATGGATATCTTTTGCCAAACTACGTGGTTCATGGGCACAGGTTGGTAATGATACGGATGCCTATACAATCAACTCGGCTTATTCATTGTTGACTGCCCAATTGCAAGGTGGATCTAATGTGTATGCATTAAGTATCCCGACTACGGCCTATTCAACAAACCTGAAACCAGAACGTAAGAACGCTTGGGAAATCGGTTTGGACTGGCGATTCCTTTCAAACAGAATCGGCATCGATGCTACTTATTATAAGGAAAATACAAAGAACCAGATTATGTCTATCAGTGTTCCAAGTATTTCAGGTATCAGCAGCCAGTATATCAATGCCGGTAATATCGAGAACAAGGGTCTTGAAATAGCATTGAATACAATTCCGTTCAAAAACAAAGATTGGGAATGGGGGTTGAACTTTACCTACACCAAAAACAACAACAAGATCATAGAGTTACATCCTAACGTAGCCGATTATATCACTTTGAGTGGTGAGGTTGCTTATGGTAACTACCGCGTTGGTTCGGTTGCCAAAGTTGGAGAATCTTATGGTGTATTGATGAGTGACTCTAAACCCAAAATCGATGAAAAAACAGGTCTGCCTGTATTGAATGCGACATCTTATTACGGTGGCGATAGAGGTATGCATGCCATGTATTACCAGCGTAGCGGTGAAGCGGAAGTGATCGGCTCGATGGTTCCTGACTTCCTGGGTTCTGTAAGTACTTCGCTTACTTATAAGAACTGGAGCCTGCGTGCTTTGTTAGATATGCGCTTCGGAGGTTATGTAGCTTCTTACGCAAACCGTTACGGTTTGGCATACGGTTTCACTGAAAGTTCTTTGAAATGGCGTGATTCTGAAAATGGTGGTATGACTTATACCTCTATCTGGGATGGTCAGACTTACCATGATGGTTTAATCCCTGTCGGATTAATCGAAGGCGGAACGTCTATTCCTCTACCGAACGGAACTTCTTATATCGTAGCCGATGGCGGCGAAACGTATCAGGCTTTACATGATAAAGGACTTGTTGACCCGCAACACGCTTCCGCATGGCATTACTGGAATAATGCATGGGGAACAGGAACAGTGAATGACGACTGGGTAAAGAAATTAAATTATATCGCTCTACGTGAAATCACCGTATCATACAGAATGCCGAACAAGATTGCACACAAACTGGGAGCCCAGCACTTGAATTTATCAGTATCCGGACGTAACCTGGGTTATCTGCTGAATACAATGCCGAATAAGATCAACCCGGAATCTGTTCGCGGTACATCTGCTTCCGAGTTCCGTATCCGTTCTTTCAACGGTCTGACTGCTAATTACACATTTACTATTAATGTTGGATTCTAAACCTGAAAAAGAAACTTTTAATTAATTAAGACATGAACAATTATCATAATATATTAATGGGATTCGGATTGGGTGTAGCCTTGCTTTGCACCACCGGATGCCGTGACGATTTCGCGGATATCAACTCCAGCCCTTCGCAGGTAACGAAGGCCGAGCCATCCTATTTGTTTGCAAAAGCTGTTATGGATTTCGATCCTTTCGATTATACATTTTGGTTCTATGATGCCCCTATGTTGACAGCATGGAGCCAGATGGCTGTACCTACCGGTAGTTTTGTTGAAAGTACTGCACTGACAACTGTTACAGGTGGGGTAAACTATGTGAATACATTAAAACTGGCACACGAAATTACCTATCTGCGCTCGAACATGAGTGAAGAAGAATCAGCCAAACATGCTGCAACAGCCGCTTGTGTGGATGTTCTCACTGCTTATCTTGCTATTTCAAGTAGCGATATCAATGGCGATATCCAGTTTACGGAAGCAGGTAACGCTCTGCATGGTGGAACATTAACCCCGGCTTACGACAGAATTGCTGATTTGTATGACCTGTGGTTAAGTCAGTTGAATGCCGCTATCACGACATTTACTACGGCTACGGATCAGATTTTCACAAGCAATCAGGATATCGTTTACAGAGGCGATCTGACAAAGTGGGCTAAAATGGCTAACTCTTTGAAACTAAGAATTGCCGCCCGCCTGATACATCAAGATAAAGCGAAAGCGCTGACAATCGCTTCGGAAGTAGCAAATGCCTCCTGTGGTTATATCGATTCACTGGAAGATGCCATGTTATTTAATAAGAGTGTTGTAAACTCAAGCAGCGATGATTATATCTATCACTGGAGCAATGGCTTTATGGATACAAGAGCATCTAGCCAGCGTGTAGTAGACTTCATGCTTAAAAATAAGGACCCGCGCGTTCGTTTCTGTTACCGGAAAAACGATTGGAACTCGACAATCATTCAGGAATTCTACAATCAGGGGAAAGCTATTCCTTCTTATATTGAAGAAAACGTTGAATACACTACAGATGCCAGCGGAAAGAAAACATTTGTAAGATGGAAAGGATTAGGCGAACCTTGGGTACGTTATGAAGGTCTTCCGGTTGAATATAATGCTGCCAATAATTCGGCTGTCTACGGTGAATGGTTTGATTATAGTAACCGTTATCAAATTACCGATGCAAACGGTCAAAGTGCAAAATCATATCGTCCGTACTCTTTGTATCAACACATGATGGTGATCGGACGTTATTACACCTTTACCCTGCCGACAGTTCCGGGAGGTCCGGTAATCACCAGAACAGAAAACCGTCCCTGGTACGGAATGTATCTGGGTGGTAGCGAAGTAAACCTGTATCTGGCAGAGTTCAAGTTGTTAGGAGCTAATTTACCTGGTACAGCAGAAGATTATTTCAAAAAAGGTATCAGACTGTCTGTTCAGGAATATGACAAAACAGCCGGACTAAATCAGATACCTTATTACGGAACAACTTACGATTATGATCCGAACGAAGTTTCTATCGAACTGAAAGACGGTGAAATCGACGCCATGTTGGCTTCTCCCGATTACAACCTGACCGGTTCTACCAGCGACCAATTGGAAAAAGTCTATTTACAGCAAATGATACATTTCATCATGTATCCTTACGACCAGTTTGTAACAGCCCGTCGTTCCGGTTTGCCTAAATTCAATTCACAATTGATCAGCCGTGAGAATTACAGTGCTATTCCTGTTACCAACTTCCCGCGTCGTTTCCAGACAGGTGTACCTAATGAAACGAGCCAGTTGTATCAGATTCAAAGGGATGCTTATGCAGCACAAGGTTATACCATTACCGGTGCCGGAGATGCAAATACATCTATTTTGAACACAGAACGCACATGGCAGGATCAGGGAGCTCCGCAATGGGGAGAAGGCCCGAAAAATTAATTTGATTTATTAATAACCACAAAGAGTAGTTGCATAATAAGCAACTACTCTTTCACACATTCTACCACAATGAGAACATACCTGTTAATCACCATCCTGTGCTGTATAGCAACTGTAGGCAGTGCTAATGCACAAAAGAAACGTCAGATGCTTTTCGAAGACTATTCGAAAGGTGTGGTGTTAATGAAGAACAACTCCAAGACTCCTGCAGAGCTCAATTATGACGCCGGCAATCAGAAGATGATGTTCAAAAACGGTTCGGAAGAAATGCTCCTGACCAACATTGCCCAGATTGATACAGTTTATATTGGAAATTCCAAATTCATTCCGACCGGATCGAGTTATTATGAGATTATACAGATCCCGAATGGTCTTATCGGTGTAAACTGGTTGTTGAAGAATGCTTCTCAGGGATATAAAAATGCTTTCGGCGTAACTCAACAGGCTAAAGTGGAAAGTTTAAACACTAACCAGTTGAATTACGGGGTTTACGAAAATCAATATACAGAAGTAAACAAACTCGCCAATCAAAATGAATATTGTATATTTCGTGATGGTACCCCTCTCAAATTCAAGAATAAAAAATCGTTATTAAAGCTCTTTCCCGGCAAAGAGAACCTCATCGAAACTTATATCAAAGAAAAGAAAACAGACATGAAGAATCCGAAAGATGTCATCACATTAGTCAATTATTGCCTGGGATTATAAATGAGAAGGCGGTGTGTCAAAAATAGGTCTGCGATATTTTGCGTATTCTGCATCATCGGCATTCAGTAATAAGATTTGGCACACCACTTTTTCTCTAAATATTTCTTCTTTACCAACCTAACTATATATATAAGTAAATCAAGTCGGCAACATTCCTTCCCTTTTAAGTCGACTAATCAATAGTAGTATGTATTTACTTAAATTCACATAAATGGAATTAAATCACTCAATTCTTCAATAAAATCGAAGCCATTAATTAATATTTCCTAATAATTTGACTGATTGAATCGTCATATAATGCCTTTTCTTACCTGATAAAATAGTTAATTATTGTATTGTAAAAACTGTAATAATCAATATATCAGCACATTGTATTTGTTAAATGTACAGAGTTCTTTTAGAACTAAGTAATAACGCCAACTGAAAATACGCCAAGTTCTAAATAATTCTTATGAATTATATCCAAAGCTAGTATTAAAGACTCTTGTTTCGCCAAAACAGTGTCTATTTATGTTCTAATAAAACCATCAATTATGTTGAAAAACTTTAAGCCTGTAGGTTTAGTTCTGATTGCCGGTGCATTGAGCTTCCCCGTAAGCATGTATGCAGACCTGCTACCAGCCAAGCCTGGTACCACTATTTCCCAACAAGACGGGAAAGTTACAGGTACAGTTGAAGATGATTTCGGTCCTGTTGCCGGAGCGTCGGTAGTTGTTAAAGGCACCACTAACGGTAATATTACCGACATGGACGGTAATTTTATGTTAGAGGGTGTAAAAAGCGGAGATATCATACAGGTATCTTTTATCGGGTATTCCACTCAGGAAATCAAATACACCGGTCAAGCTTCAATCTCTGTTAAGTTGCTGGAAGATACTCAAAAATTGGACGAAGTAGTCGTTACAGCTTTAGGTATGAAACGTTCGGAGAAAGCATTAGGTTATGCTGTAACTGAATTGAAAGGTGATGAACTAAAAACAAATGCGATCAACCCGGTTGCTTCTTTGCAAGGTAAAGTGGCTGGTGTTGAAATAGCCTCTTCTGACGGTGGTATGTTCGGTGCTACTAAGATCCAGATTCGTGGTGCATCAACATTAAGTGGAAATAATCAACCTATCTATGTGGTGGATGGTGTGATTCTGTCAAATGATTTGTCTGGTACAGGTTCTTCTGACTGGGATTCAAATGCAAATGACTACGGTAATATGCTGAAAAACTTGAACCCAGATGATTTTGAAACTGTATCTGTGTTGAAAGGCGCAGCGGCTACTGCTCTTTATGGTTCACGCGGTTTGAACGGTGCTGTCGTTATTACTACAAAGAGTGGTAAGGGAGCTACCGGTTTCGGTGTCTCTGTATCACAGACCTTTGGCTTGGATAAGGCGCATGGTGGTATGGAACGCCAGATGGTGTATGGCCCGGGTCAATATTCGGGTAATGCTAATTATGGAGAACAAAATGCTGATGGTACTTATAAGAAATGGGATAACCTGAATCAGTTTTTCTTGAATAAAAATGGAGATCCTACCATAATAGGTATGACTAGTCGTTTATGGGGACCTAAATATGATGGCCGCCAGATCGAAGACTATGATGGTCGGATGATTTCATATTCTCCGAACGAGAATAATATGGAAGATGCTTATCAACTTGGGCTAAACTCTAATACAAATGTCTCTCTTCGTGGAGGTAATGAAACTACCAATTTCTTTTCTTCTATTTCTTATAAGAAGGCGAGAGGGGTTGTTGAAAATAATGATTTTGAACGTTACTCATTATTGTTAAAAGCATCTCATAAGATCAGCGATCGTGTAAATGTGAATGCTTCGATCAGTTTTGCAAACTCAACACCAAAGAATGCTCAGAGGAATATCGGTGAAAGTTTTGCGACCGGAACATATAGCACATTTTATGATACTAAATATTATCGTGATAAATATCTGGGTGACCATGGCGGTTTAGCCAGTACAGACTATGGTGATAAATATGGTTCTGTTCCGGGTAAAGGTTTGTGGTTTGAAATAGATAATTATTCAAAAATTAGAAAAGAAACAGTGCTTCGACCTACTGTCGAAATTAATGTAAATCTATTGAATTGGCTAGCATTCCGTGCAGAAGGCAATATGAACTACTATAACACAAGTTGGGAAGATAAACAGTTAGGATCAGGTTATGCAAATGAAGGAGGTTTCTATGAAATGGGACAGGATTATACAAGACAATCTACCTTTGCCGGCACATTCACTGTGAATAAAGATATTCAAGATTTCCATATTGGTGGTTTTGCTCGTGGTGAATATTATGTGACTTCTTCAGGACATCAGTTATCTAAAACTGATGGTGGTTTGGTAGTTCCTGGCCAATATTTTCTAGATAATTCAAAAAATACATATAAAACAGAAGCTACTATTAAGGATACAAAACGTATCTTATCAGTAGTTGCTGCAGCCAATTTATCTTGGAAGAATCAGATTTTCTTGGATATTACCGGACGTAATGACTGGTCATCAGGTTTGATTTATACGAATGGAACAGGGAATTATTCTTATTTCTATCCTTCTATTGGTGGTTCTGTTTTGTTCAATGAGATGTTCCGCGATCAAATGCCGGAATGGATTAATCTGGCAAAATTGCGTGCATCTTGGGCTCAGGTAGGTAATGATGCTACTCCCTATTCTATTTATTCTTATTATACATTAGGCTCTATTTTGCAATCCAATGGTTCTAATATCTTTACGAATGGTTGGAATGATGACCAGAGAAAGTTGTTCAGCACAAATTTGAAGCCGGAGCGTAAGAACTCTTGGGAAATAGGTTTGGATTTCCGTACGTTCAACAATCGTTTAAGTTTGGATGCTACTTATTATAAGGAAAATACAACAGATCAGATTATGACGATTGCTATTCCTTCAGAATCGGGTGTCAGCAAACAATTGATCAATGCCGGTAATATTCAGAACTCAGGTGTGGAAATTGCATTGAATACTGTTCCTTATAAAAATAAGGATTGGGAATGGACATTGGATTTCACATTTACGAAGAATAATAATAAGATTGTTGAGCTTCATCCGAATGTTGCAAATTATATTTCATTGGAAGGTGATGTTGCTTATGGTAATTATCGTGTGGGGTCTGTAGCTGTAGTTGGTGGATCTTATGGTATGTTGATGTCTGATGCAATGCCTAAGAAAGACGAAAAAGGTAACACTGTCTTAACATGGAATGATGATTTCCGTGCGGCTTATGCACAACGTAGTGGTACAGCTGAAGAAGTAGGTAGCTTAGTTCCGAAGTTTATGGGGTCTATGTCGACCGGTGTAACTTGGAAAAATTTAAGTTTACGCGTTGCATTAGATGCTCGTTTTGGAGGTAAGATTGCTTCTTACTCAAATAAATATGGTCAGGCTTATGGCTACACAAAGAGTTCTTTGGATTTCCGTGATTCAGAGCACGGAGGTCTTTCCTGGACATCTAATTATGCAGATTCTAAGGGCATGACATTCCATGATGGTATAATTCCGGAAGGTGTATTTGAAGAAGGAACTGTTGTAACAGGTGTTGATGGAAAATCGCATAATGTGGGAGGTCAAAGTTTCGCTCAATTAGTAAATGATGGAATTTTAGAACCTGTTCATGCTTCTACATGGCATTACTGGAGTAATTCATGGGGTACTGGAACTGTTAATGATTATTGGCTGGAGGATCTTAGTTATATTGCATTGCGTGAAATTACACTTGGCTATCGTGTACCGAATAATATTTCTTCAAAACTAGGAGCTAAAGGTTTGAATCTATCTTTCAGTGCAAGAAATCTGGGGTATATTTATAACTCATTGTCAAATAATTTGAATCCGGAAGGCATACGTAGTAACAAATCTGCAGAATTCCGTGAACGTTCTAATAGTCCGATCACATCTAGCTATATGCTTACTATCAATATGGAATTCTAATCTATTAAAACAGAAAACAATTATGAACTATAAATCAATTATAACTGCCGCCATGCTGGGTGCTGCTTTGATTGCAGCTCCGGGCTGTAAGGATGAGTTTGCGGAAACCAATACTAATCCGTCGGCAATTACTAAAGCGGATGTTCGTTATTTATTTACGAAAGCTTTAGCCGAATTTGAACCTTCCAAATATCAGCAATGGTTCTATAACAATTTGGACTACATGTTGCCATGGGCACAAGCTGTTTTGTCGAGTGAATCAGGTAATCAATCATCTATGAACCTGATGGGTGCTTATGAAGGCTCTCAAAGCCAGGTAATCAATGTAAAGTTATATACAGAAGAAATTCTGTACACTTTGTCTCAGATGGATGAAGCGGAGAGTGCTAAATACGAAAATATTCGTGTTATGTGTAATCCTTTGCTAGTTTATTTAGGTATTTTTGGAACAGATATGTATGGTTCTTTGCCGTATACGGAAGCCGCTAAAGGGCTACATGAAGAAATTCTGACTCCGGCTTATGAAACTCAGGAATCATTGTTCTCTACTTGGTTAACTCAATTGGATGAGACTATTGAGGTTTTAAGTGCAAACAAAGAATCACAGATTGCCTTAGGAGCACAGGATTTTGTATACCAGGGTAATGTTAATAAATGGGCTAAATTTGCCAATTCGCTGAAATTGAAAATAGCTGTTCGTTTATTGCATGTAAATAAAGCGAAGGCATTGGAAATTGCTCAACAAGTTGTTTCTAGTCCGGTTGGAATCATGAATAGCCTGGATGATGATTTCTTCTATAGCAAAGGTTCTCAAGAATACCATTTTGGAGATGATGTCTTAGATGGTCAGGGGCGTGGAATCGGTTCGGAATTGTTAATCAATTTCCTGGTCGATCATAAAGATCCGCGTGTCCGTTTTATTTTCCAGAAAAATGATTTCAATACGAAAGTTGTACAGGCATTTTTGGATAATGATGTAGATTTACCTCCTTATATCAAAGAAGCAGCAAATATCCAGGATGGTAAATTCGTTAGTTGGAATGCTCCGGGCGAACCTTGGGTCCGTTATCATGGTGCTCCGATCAATACCGATGCCCGTAATAACGGGGCTCTCAATGAGGCTTATTTTGACTATACTCAGTTTAAAATAGGTAATAAACAGTATTACCCGTTAGCACGTATGAACCGTGAAATGCTTCAAGGACAAAAGGATTATACTTTCCCGGATGCACCTAATGTATCTGCAACTATCGATAATCAAGATAATGCATGGTATGGTCTTCACTACTCTTCAGCCGAAGTTAATTTGTATTTGGCTGAATTAGCACTGTTGGGAGCTACTTTACCTCAATCTCCTTCTGAATATTTTCAACAAGGTATAAAATTGTCTGTTGAAGAATATGATAGATTGGCTTCATTGAATAAGATTCCGTATTATAATAACGTATATGATGAGAATGAAGCGACTTTACAGTTGAAAGATGGTGAAGTAAGTGATTTGTTGGCAAATGCTGACTATCAATTATCCGGTTCTGTTAAAGAGCAATTGGAAAAAGTATATATTCAACAGTATATTCACTTCTTGTTATTCCCGCAGGATCAGTTTGTTCAGGTTCGTCGTTCCGGTGTACCTATGCGTAATAGTAAGTTGCTTCCTTGGTTGGACTTTACTACAGCTGGTGATCCTAATTTCGCAATACCTCGTCGTTGGACAATCAGTGGACCGCTGGAAAGCGATAAGATGTATCAGATAAAGAAAGATGCTTATGCAGAGCAAGGTTTTACTACTGGTACACAAGATCCTAATAAGTTGAACACTGAACGTGTATGGTATGATAAGGGGGCACCTAATTTTGGTGAAGGTCCAAACTTTTAACCGATAGTTACATAGTTATTATATTCAGAGAGGGGAGGATTATAAGGTCCTTCCCTCTTAATATTTAAATTGAAGAGATATGAAAAAGCTAATAACACTGATAATTGTTGCTTTATTTTTTATAAGTCAGGCTGGTTATGCACAGAAGAAATCCATCTTTTTATTAGGAGATTTTACTCAAGGCATTGTACTGATGAAAAATGGAGCTAAAACAAATGCATTGCTTAATTATGATGCCAGTAACCGGAAAATGAAGTTCAAACAACAGGAAGAAACGATGATCCTGACGAATACACAGGAGATAGACAGTATCTTTATTGCTTCCCACAAATTTATTCCTTACAACCGTAGCTTTTTGGAAGTGATTGAAATGCCCAATGGTAATCTTTATATTAATTGGTCACTGAGGGAACTTTATAAAGGAAAACCCGGAGCATATGGCTATGCCAATCAAAGTACAACAACTACCTCTATCAATACAAGCTATTACAACAAGAGTTATTATAAGGTAGAGAACCCGGATATAATGGAACAGATCAACGATAACGACTACTGGCTTTTCCGTAATGACAAACCGGTTAAGTTTCGTAATGAAAAGTCATTGTTAAAGCTTTTCCCCAGTAAAGAAGAGATGATCAAGGGATATATGAAGAAACATAGTGTAAATATGAAGAATCCTCAACAAGTAATAGAACTGACTGATTTCTGTTTAGGATTGTAACTGTCTTAATCTCTCTTTCTATATGTAATGGAATTAAAAAAAATGATTATAGCCTCAAAAGAAGCCATCTGAACGTTGTTGCAGGTGGCTTTTGAATTTTTAGGTATATATAAAAAGGCGAGTAGTATTAATTTCCGGTCACTACTGTTCTGCTGATTGTTAATCTTGCAACATTTCCTGTTTTTTTCTGTTTCAATTACCAAATGACGTTGGTTTGCGCCAAACACATTTAGTCTAATAAATTAAACAAAAAACATCAGTATGTTGAAAAGATTCAAATCTGTCAGCATGATTCTCCTGGCGGGCGCGTTGGGCTTTACCGGAAACGCTTATGCCGATCCGAATACCGGGAATCCTGCTATTGACATTTCCCAACAGGATACGAAAGTTACGGGAGTAGTTGAAGATGAGTTCGGACCCGTTGCAGGGGCTTCTGTTGTAATAAAAGGAACCACTAACGGTACGATGACCGATATGGACGGTCACTTCACACTAGAAGGCGTAAAGAAAGGAGACATTATCCAAATCTCTTTCATTGGTTTTGCCACACAAGATATTCCTTACACCGGACAGACCACCCTGAATGTAAAAATGCAGGAAGATACGCAGAAACTCGATGAAGTCGTTGTTACGGCATTGGGTATGAAGCGTGACAAGAAAGCATTAGGTTACGCTATGCAGGAGTTGAAAGGGGATGAATTGCTGTCCTCCCGTGAACCTAACCTTGCCAACTCCTTATCAGGTAAGGTCTCCGGTTTGCAGATCGTCCGTTCCAGTAACGGGGTAGGAGGATCGTCGAAGATCGTGCTCCGTGGTAACAGCTCGCTGACCGGTAGCAATCAGCCGTTGATTGTGGTCGATGGGACGCCGATGGATAACTTCACCGGTGGGGTAGATGATGTATGGGGTAACTCCGGTGCCGATATGGGTAACGGGCTTTCCGATATCAACCCCGAAGATATCGAGTCGATGACGGTATTGAAAGGAGCTTCGGCCGCCGCTCTGTACGGGTCACGTGCCGGTAACGGGGTGATACTTATCACGACCAAGTCGGGAAAGAAGAACGAGGGGATAGGGATTACGGTGAATGCCGGCATCACTACCGAGTCGATCTTCCTGAAACCGGATATGCAGAACAGCTTCGGACAAGGTTCGGTCGGCGCTTATGACAACCAGTCGCGCCTGAGCTGGGGGCCGAAAGCCGAAGGACAAATGGTTACCGACTGGCTGGGCCGTCAGGTGCCTTTGCAGACATACGATAATATCGATGCCTTCTTCCGTACCGGGACTTCTTTCAATGAAGGAGTCAGTTTCCAGCAGAACATAAAGGGTACCTCTGTGTTTACCTCTATCAACCGTTCGGACGATGCAGGTATCACTCCCGAGTCGAAGCTGAACAAGACGAATATCACCTTGCGTGCCACTACTTTCCTGGATGAAGCGGAAAAGTGGAAGATCGACGCTAAAGTGAACTATATCAATATGAATGCCCATAACCGTCCGATCCAGGGTGTCAACCCTTCGAATGCATTCAACACTATTTATAACTTGCCACGTTCGCTGAATGTGAAGGAGTTTAAGAACAGTGTCGACGAAGAGGGCAACATGATCTGGTGGGATGCTTCCAAGAATCCGCAGGAGAACCCCTACTGGGTAACCAAGTTCCGTCAGAATAACGATACCCGTAACCGTCTGTTAGGTAACGTCGCTTTGAAATATGCGCCTACTAACTGGTTCGACATCGAACTGAGAGGCGGTACCGACTATTATACAACTACCAAAAACGAAAAAGTATACGCCGGTGGTAACACATCGCCCCGAGGCCTGTACAACGAAGGTTCGGAAACATTCTACGAAAATAACTACAGCTTCCTGGCCACAGCCCGTAAAGATAACCTGATCGACCGTCTGGGTGGTTTCGTTACTTTCGGGGGTAACCTGATGATGCAGAAAAGAACCAAAATGAACGCTTCGGCAGGCGAATTGCTGGTGCCGAACCTATTCTCCCTGAACAACGGCGTTAACAAACCGACCGTCACTTCCGAACTGATCCGCCGTAAGATGAATTCACTCTACGGATCCTTGCAGTTGAACTGGGACGGCTATCTGTTCCTGGATGTTACGGCACGTAATGACTGGTCGTCCACCATGTCGAAAGCAAACCGTTCTTATTTCTATCCTTCCGTTAGTTTATCCGCAGTAATCTCCGATATGCTTCCGAAGATTGGCGGCGAGATGCCCGAATGGTTCACCTTTGCCAAGGTAAGAGCTTCTTTTGCAGAGGTGGGTAACGACCTCGACCCTTATCAGCTGTACAATAACTTTACGGTGGGCAAGGATGAGAACGGCAACACGACCGCCGCACCGGGCAATGTCCTTTTCGACTCGACTGTACGCAGTGAGCTGATCAAATCATGGGAAGCCGGTTTCGACGTCCGCTTCTTCAACAACCGCTTAGGATTGGATGCGGCCTGGTATAAAACCAACGCTACCCGCCAGTTGCTGAACCTGCCGACGGATCCCTTCTCCGGCTATAGTTCGCGCAAGGTGAATGCCGGTAACATCCAGAACGAAGGGGTCGAAGTCTCCCTGAACGGTGCGATCCTCGACAACCCGAAAGGCTTGAACTGGAACGCCACGGCACAGTTCTCCCTGAACCGCAACAAGATCATCGACCTCTATCCGGGTGTCACCCTCTATGATATCAAGACCCTTGACGCGATCCAGATCGTAGCCGTGCAGGGCAGTTACTATGGCGACATCTACGGCCAGACTTTCCAAAGGGTGGAGGATAAGAACAGTCCTTATTACGGACAGCAGATCGTTGGTGAGGACGGGCTTCCGCTCATCACGACCGACAAGTCGAAAGTAGGTAACCAGAGTCCCGACTGGATGCTGGGTCTTACCAACAACTTCGCTTACAAAGGTTTCAACCTGAGCTTCCTGATCGACTTCCGCATCGGCGGTGATCTTTATTCGGCCACTGCTTCCAATCTTTATTCACGCGGTAATGCCGCAGGAACGGTGGTAAACGGCGGACGCGAAAGCTTTGTCGTTCCGAACTCTGTCGTACAGACTCCCGACGGGTACAAGGAAAACACCGTTGCCGTGACTCCGCAGAACTACTGGGAACGTATCGGTTCGACCGGTAATTACGGTCTGCCGGAAATGTACACCTACGACGCCACGAATATCCGTCTGCGTAACATCACTCTCGGTTACGATTTCAACCGGGCGATGCTGAAAAAGACACCCTTCCAGCGTTTGCGTCTGTCTGCAACCTGTAATAATGTTTGGATGATCCATTACAACCTGCCGGGTATCGACCCTGAATCGGTTTCGGCAACAAACACGAATGCGACAGGGTTCGAAAATGGAGCTGCACCGACCAGCCGTTCATTTACATTTAATGTAACGGTAGGTTTCTAATTATCAACAACTAAGAACAAATAAAGATGAATACAAAGAATATATTACTGGCAGGCTTGTTCTCATTAACTGCTTTGTTTTCCTCCTGTAACGATTTTACGGAGATAAATGAAGACCCTAACCAGGTGGGCGAAAGCAAAGTGAAGCCTGAATGGTTCCTCAATGGCTCCATCATCGGGGCACAGATGAACCCGGAGATTGCCGAACGTATCTTCATTGCCGAATGGAACCGTGCCGCCCGCTTCAACCGGGGGAGTGGTTTCACCATCGGAACGGACAACAACGACTACATCACCCTCTATCTCAGTAACTCCTATGCGGTTGGTTGGCTCAACAAGGCCACCAAAGCCATCGAGCTCGGAGAAAAGAAGGTGGCCGAAGGGGAAGCCGAACAATATCCTTATTATAAGAATGTGATACAGATGGCCCGTATCTGGCGTGCTTACCTGAATGCAGAGGTTAGCGACGGTTTCGGCCCGATCCCGGCTCTGTCCGCCTTCACCGGTGTTCCGGCCGAATACGACAGCGTCGAAGCGATCTACGGATTTATACTTAGTGAACTAAAAGAAGCCGAAGCGTTTCCCGAACCCTCGATCGATATGTCGGACATGGCCGGCGAAGATGCTTTTTATGCCGGAAATATCAATGCCTGGAAGAAATATGCCAACTCCCTGCGTATGCGTTATGCCATGCGTATCTCCGACGTCTCACCTGCACTGGCAAAGACCGAGTTTGAAGATGCAGCCGGCAAGACCTTTATCGCTACCCTGGACGATATGGCAGCCGTACAGGAAAAAGACGGGTGGGGCGACCTGACCGGCGTTATGTCGCGTACCTGGAATGCACAGCCGATGTCGGTGACGTTCAAGAACCTCGTTGTCGGTCTGGGAAGTACGGAATTTCCCGTGCCCGACTCCCTGAAGAGCCATCTGAAGAATCCGCACGATTATATGGGATTGTATCTCTCGAAACATTTCCCGCTGAATACAAATGATCCGTGTGCCGGATTCTATTTCGACGGTATTCCCCAGTATGTCGATCCGCGTGCACCGAAACTGTTCAGTGTAGTAGGCTGGAACGACGGCATTGTCTATCCCGATTATATCGGTTCGGCCAGCAGCGTAACGACTGTCAACCTGATGGATCCTTCCGATAATTCGAAACCGATGCTTTCCATCGACCCTAAATATACCTGGGGAACATGGGTGGCCGGTGAATGGAACGACCTGGCCGGTCTGGTCAGCGAACTGACTGGGAAGAACTACAACTATCCTTCCATCGCCAAGCAGTATCGTATGAATACGATGAAACGCGTATTCTTCGGCCCCTGGGAAAGCTATTTCCTGATGGCGGAAGCCGCTGTCAAAGGATGGACTGTACCGGGTACGGCCAAGTCGAATTATGAGAACGGTATCACCGTCAGCTTCCAGTATCATGGCGTGGAAAGTGAAGTCGCCCAATATCTGGCTTCAACGGATTACAACCGGGTAGGTACTTCCGTCAGCTTCGATCATACAACGGAAGCCCAACCCTATACTGTCAATTATGTAGATCCTTACACGAAGGAGAATAAGACGATGACATATACCTATCCGAAGAATTCAATCTACCGGGGTGGTTCTTACAACAACGATGCATTGACAAAGATCATCACCCAGAAATACATCGCACAGGTACCCTGGTTACCCGAAGAAGCATGGAGCGACCACCGTCGTCTCGGCTTGCCTTTCTTTGAAAACCAGGCAGTAGAGAAAGACTACAACCCATTGAACCAGGTTCCGCTGACAATGGCAACCGCCAAGGAATGCCGTCTCGAGTTCTATCCGAAACGCTACCGCTACCCGGCCAATATCCAGACCAATAACCTGGAAGGCTACCAGAAAGCATTAGAGCTTCTGGGCGGAGCCGACCTGACGACTACACCTTTATGGTGGAATTTGAAATAAGAACGCCTTCTGAAAGGGCGGCTGTGTACCGCCCTTTCTTATATCCCCTCCCTTATAAACCAAAT
>OGFC01000782.1_pt1 | contig 25105 bp, 17 predicted proteins | sample 1570841 | NCBI WGS metagenome assembly OGFC01 (sample SAMEA2582137, study PRJEB24529) | metagenome | biome: Human gut stool | place: China | collected 2011 | reverse complement strand
TTTCAGATTTCACAAAGTCCTATTTAGAATTTACACCAATTATACGGACATAACCCTAGCGTATTTAGATTATGATGATCTAGATGCTTTACAAGTTGTAAGTGTTGTCAGTTTTTATGAATCGTTTATCGATGGCGCAGATCCACTTGATATGCAAGGATATTTACAGACACAATTGACAACTGAAATATTGGCAGTAGAATTGGCACAGTCAACCAGTAAATTTATTGGTATTAAGGATCATCAAATACTCATTGGTTATATGAAAGTCAATGATGAAAAAGATGCTATAGAGATTCAACGGATCTATCTGCTCAAAGATTATCAAAACAAAGGGTTAGGGCAACGGTTACTCGATGAAGCGAATCGTTATGCTAAAACGAAACAAAAACGTTATTTACGTTTGGCTGTTTATGAAAAAAATCATGCAGGTATTCGTTTTTATGAACGTCATGGATTTAAAAAAATCGGGATCAAACATTTTCCTTTAGGAAAACAAGATCGTATTTGTCCGATTTTAGAAAAAGAAATCTAAAAAAACGTCCTCACTTTTGATGCTGAGGACGTTTTTTTAGACTGGTAATGGAACCACAATTCGCTTTCCTTTTTGATAAATCGCTAATTCCATCACACCTTTTGCTTTTTGTTTGCTTGCGCTGAGCTGTGCTATACTATTCTCTATCACTAATCATTTGAATGGAGTAATCATGCCAAAAAATAAGATTAGCCTCTTTTCCGGGGTGATGCTGGCGCTATCGTCTCTGATCGGCTCTGGCTGGCTGTTTGGTTCGGGGACGGCCGCCAAGGTTGCTGGTCCGGCCGCCATTATTTCCTGGGTAATAGGGGCGGCGATCATGATCCTGATCGCCTTTAACTACGTTGAATTGGGGACCATGTTTCCCGAAAGCGGGGGAATGAGCCGCTTTGCTCAGTACAGCCACGGGCCCTTACTGGGGTTCTTAGCTGCCTGGGCCAACTGGGTCTCTTTGATCACCCTGATCCCGATCGAAGCAGTCGCCTGTGTCCAATACATGGCTGGTTGGCCGTGGAAGTGGGCCAACTGGACGGCCAACTTTATGCACGATGGGGCAATCACGGCCGAGGGGCTCTTGGTCGTGTACGTCTTCATGCTGGTCTTTACCCTAATCAACTTCTGGTCGGTCAAGGTGTTGACCCGCTTTACCTCCTTAGTCGGGGTCTTTAAATTAGTCATCCCGACCTTGACGATTGTGACCTTGATCGTGGTCGGCTTTCACCCGGGGAACTTCGGCCACAGCACCGCGACCTTCATGCCAAACGGGACCCGCGGGATCTTTGAGGCGGTTACCGTTTCTGGGATCATCCTCTCTTACGACGCCTTCCAAACCGTCATCAACATGGCCGGTGAAATGGTGAACCCGCAAAAAAATATCTTCCGCGGGGTGTGGATCTCCCTGACGATTACGGCGGTGATTTACATCGCCCTGCAGGTCGCCTTCATCGGGGCGGTCGACCCAACCACCTTGGCGAAGGTGGGCTGGCAGGGGATTAATTTCTCCTCGCCCTTTGCCGACTTGGCGATTCTGTTAGGATTGACCTGGCTGTCAATCCTCTTGTACATGGACGCCTTCGTTTCGCCGTTTGGGACCGGGGTGACCTTCGTGGCCACCTCGGCGCGGACGTTAGCGGCGATGACGCGCAACGGCAACATCCCAGCCTGGCTGGGACGTTTAAACCGCCGCTACATGATTCCGCGCTTTGCCATGGTGGCCGACTTGGTCTTGGCGATGGTGCTGGTCTTCTTCTTCCGCGACTGGTCCAAGCTGGCGACGGTCGTTTCGGTTTCAACCTTTGTGGCCTACGCCACCGGGCCGGTAACCGCCGTTTCCCTGCGCAAGATGCGGCCTAACTTCACCCGGCCCTTCAACTCCAAGGCCCTGTCTTGGGTCGCCCCCTTATCCTTTGTCTTGACCAGCATGGTCATTTACTGGGCGATGTGGCCAACGACCGTCGAAGTGATCTTCGTGGTTGTTTTGGGGTTACCAATTTACGCCTACTACCAAGTTAAATACGACCACGTGCCGCTCCGGACGCAACTGAAGGGGTCCTTATGGATGCTCTTTTACCTGGTCGCCCTGTCGGTGCTTTCCTACGTCGGGAGCAAGGGCTTTGGCGGGACCGGTTTGATCGAGTACCCGTATGACTTCGTGGTGATCACGATCTTGTCCTTAATCGTTTACCGCTGGGCGATTGCCTCGCGGATTGACGGGCCAGACCTAAAGGAGGCCGCCAAGGTCAACGAAGACGTGGTGATTGATGAGCAATAGGAAGTGCGACTCAGCCATTAAAGCAGGCCGTGGGCTAAGCTAGGGCAAATGGTTGGTGCGCCAGCACCGTTCTTTGCCCGTACTTAGACACTAGGCCTGCGGCTGAGGAGCACGTTATCTTAGTGAGTGCGGACCAACCTCCTCGACGGGCCGTTTGGCTAAGCTGGGATGAAGGTTGTCACGGAACGTGGCGTTCTTCATCCTGCTTAGACACTAGGCCCGTGGTTGGGGAGCACGTTATGGGATTGGAAAATTTTCCAATCCCATTTTTAATTGGGGCTTGTCACCCTCCGGCACCCCGCTTATGATGGTTTTAATATCATTATGGTTATTTTGAGGAGGGAAACCATGGAAAACGCACGCCACGGCTGGTGGTATAACCAGCTCTTTACCAACTGGAAGAAGTTTGAGGTTATCTACGTTAGCGTCCTCATCGCCCTACAGGTGCTCGTTTATCTAATCGCACCGGATAGCGTGATCGGGATGGTGTCGGGGGTCTTTGGGACCTTGTGTTTGGTCTACGGAATGAAGGGGCGCAAGATTTCCTTTATCTTCGGGGTGATTCAGTGCCTAGCGATGACCTACGTCGCTTGGATCTCGCACGCCTACGGTTCCTTTGCCATGGACATCTTCTACGTTATCTCACAACCAATCGGCTGGTTCATGTGGGGCCACGACGAAGCCACCAAGCGCTTCTCGAGCCGCACCCGGGGCTTAATCTTTGGCGGTGCCTTTGTGGCCTGGGCGATCGGTTGGTGGATCTTAGCGACCGTTCACGGCCAGCTACCCTACTTTGATTCGATTAACTTCGTCGTTTCCTTCATCGCCCAAATTCTTTACATCCTCAAGTTTGAGGAAAATTGGTCACTATGGATCGTTGTCAACTTGGCGAACATCATCTACTGGGGGATCTTAGCCGTCCAAGTGATGACTGGGGCGACCCACATTGGTTCCTTAGGGGCCAACTTATCGCAGGTGGCCCTGCAAGCGGCCCTCCTGTTCAACTCGGTCTACGCCACGAAGGTGTGGTCGAGCGGGGAGGCCGATAACGAAGGTGGGGCCGGAAAGTAATTGCAGATCTAAAAAGGCGCCAGCCTAGTTCGAACTACGAACGGGCGGGCGCCTTTTAGCGTTATCGGTTAACTTGAACGGTTTGGGTTGTGAACTTGGCCAGGGCTGCCTGGTTGACTTCAAATCCCAGCCCAACTTGGGTCGGTACGTCAATCATGGCCCCATTTAGGGTAACCGGCGGGGTGGTGATGTCTTGGTCAAAGTAGCGTGCGGCGGCTGAAATGTCGTTAGGGAGGGTGAAGCCGGGGAGGGTGGCAACGGCCAGGTCAAAGGCCCGCCCGATCCCGGTGGCTAACATTCCCCCGCACCAGCATTCTAAGCCGTGCTGGCTGGCAAAGTCCTGGATCCGTTTGGCGGCGCTCAGTCCTCCCACCCGGGCGACCTTAACGTTAATGATCCGGCCGCTGCCCAGCTTAGCCATCGTGGCGGCGTCTGCTAAGGAGTTGATACTCTCGTCTAGGCACAGGGCGGTCGCCAGTTCGGCTTGGAGGGCGGCGTGTTCGACTAGGTCATCGGCGCCTAAGGGTTGCTCGATCATGGTTAAGTGGAGGTCGTCAAGCCGTTTTAGCAGGGGGAGGTCGCTGAGCCGGTAGGCCGAATTGGCGTCGGCCATCAGCATCGCGTTCGGGTAGGCCTCCCTAACCGCCCGCAGGTAATCGTAGTCATGCCCCGGCTGGATCTTCATCTTGATCCGCCGGTAGCCGGCCGCCAGGTAGTCGCCCACCTTAGTCACCAGTTCCGCTGGGGAGGGTTGGATGCCGATGCTGACGCCGGCCTCGACTTGGGTCTTGGTACCGCCGATCGCCTGGGCTAGAGACTGGCCGGTTCGCTGGGCAAAGAGGTCCCACAGGGCGCAGTTGATGGCGGCGCGGGCCATTTCGTTGTGGTGGACGTAGGAAAACAGGGCGTCACCGTCATCGGGATGGGCCAGGGGCGTCTTTAAGAGGCGGGGGAGGAGTTGGCGCTCTAACAGGGCCCAGTCGCCGTCTAAGAATTCCGGGGTGTAAAAGGGAACCTCAAAGGCGGCCCCCTCGCCAAAGCCGTGGTGGCCTAACTCGTCAACTAGTTCTAAGATCAAACACTGCTTGGCGCCCAGCTGCCCAAAGCTAGTCGTGAAGGGGTGTTTGAGGGGCAAAGAAAGGCGATAGAGGGTGGCTTGAACAATTTGCATGTTAACACTTCCTAAAAAGGCCGGGAGACGTGCTCTCCCGGCCCTGGTTATATTTAATATTATCCCTAACGACCTGCTTAATGGCTGGGTCACACTCACTGATAACGTGGAAAATGACCACAGACCTAGTGCCTAAGTACGGGCGAAGAACGGTGCCAAGGCACCAACCTTCTCCCTAGCTTAGTCATACGGTCTGTCGAGAAGGTTATTTCCCACTTCCTTTATTCCGTCAGCAAGTACTTTTGGAACCGGTGCAGGTCCTCAGGGGCGATCTCTAACCGTAGCTTGGTACCGTCCGGTAGGTAGTCGGTGTCCAAGATGTTGGTGTGTTCATTGAGGTAGGAAACCACGTGACCGTCGGCAAACGGCACCAACAGGGTGGCCTCCTGGTAGTCCTTAAAGAGGTGCTGGCGGATGACCTTGACGATCAGGTCGATGGAACTGTCCTGCTTAGCCGAAATGATGACCCGGTCTTCACCCTCCATGGTCGGGAAGGCCACCTCGGTCTTGTCGGCCTTGTTAAAGACGTAGACCATCGGGATGTTTTCGATCCCAATTTGGCGCAGGGTTTCATCGGTCGTCGCCATCATTTCCTCGTGGTGGGGATCAGAGTAATCGATCACCTGGATCAAGAGGTCGGCGCTGGCAGCTTCGGCTAAGGTTGATTTAAAGGCTTCGATCAGGTGGGTCGGCAGTTTAGAAACGAAACCGACCGTGTCGGAAAGCAAGAAGCGCTTTTGGTCCGGCAGGGTTAGTTGGCGCACCGAGGTGTCTAAGGTGGCAAAGAGCATGTCCTTTTCAAAGACTTTCTTTTCGGACGAGACCCCGAAGCGTTCCACCAGCTGGTTCATGATCGTCGACTTACCGGCGTTGGTGTAGCCGACTAAGGCCGCCGTGGGGATCGTATCCCGGTCCCGTTTGGCCCGCTTGGTTTCTTCGGACTTGGCGATTTCCTTGAGTTCGTTGCGTAGGTGGGCGATTTGCTTTTGGATCACCCGGCGGTCCATTTCGATCTGGGTTTCCCCGGACCCCCGGTTGGCAAACCCAGCCCCCCCACCGGTTTGTTGGTCTAAGGACTGGTTGGCCGCCGTGTGTAGGCGCGGCAGGCGGTACTGAAGTTGGGCAATTTGAACCTGGATCTTGGCTTCCCGGCTCTGGGCACGTTGGGCAAAGATCTCCAAAATTAGGGCGGTCCTGTCGATCACCCGGATTTTGGTGGCTTCGGTTAGGTTGGCTAACTGACTGGGCGTCAGCTCGTCGTTAGCGATGATCGTGGTGGCTTGCTCGGCCGTAGCAAACTGGGTCAGTTCCTCAACCTTCCCCTTACCAAAGTAGGTAGCGGCGTTGGGCCGGTCGAGGGACTGGTCGAGGCGGTCGATGACTTCCATGTGGTTGGCTTGGGCCAGTTCGGCCAGCTCTAACATTGAGTACTCGTAGTTGGCCTGGCCGGTGTTTAAGCCAATGATAATCACTTTTTCACTGGGAACGGTGGTATCCATTGAGGTGAAGTTTCCCCCTATCTATTCAGGAACCTGGAGTTGATTGTAAAAGGCGAAGTGGGCGCCGTCTTGGTCCAAGACCAGCTTGGCCAGCGCGCCGTTTTGCGGTTGGGCAGTGTACTCTGCCCCGCCAAGGCGACTACCGATGGAGCGGATCGTCATCCCGTGGGAAACCACGAGGACGTTGGAGCCGTCCGGTAGTTGGCGTAGGGTTTCAAAGCCCGGTTCCAACCGCTTCCAAAAGGCGTCGTCGTCTTCGGCTTGTTCGAACGGGTCGGCGGCCGCAATCTTGTTGCGGGTAGCTTCGACACCGTAGTTGGCGATCATTTCTTCAAAGGTCCGGAATTCCCGTGACACCGTGTAGGAGGTGGCATCGGAATTGAGCCCTTCAAAGTAGCCAAAGAATTCTTCGCGCCAAGCCGGGTCTGGGGTGGCGTCGGTTAGCTTACCCGGGTGGTTGGCTAACAGTTCGTGCGCCGTTTCCATCGTCCGCTTCAGGTCCGAAGAAAAGGCGTAGTCAAAGTCAACCTTGGCTAAGGCTTGACCGGCCCGGGCGGCATCAGCCAGCCCCTTTTCGGTTAGCGGTGAATCGGACCACCCTTGCATCCGGTGGTAGAGGTTCAAGTAGGTTTGGCCGTGGCGAACAAAGTAGACGTTAATTGCCATAAATTTTTCTCCCTCACAATCGTAACGAATTAACAGTTGGCACCCGCCGGCGGAGCGCCTTGGGGTGCCTAACATTTAATTGTAAGTATACCAGAAAACATTATGAAATGCGGAACCGAGGGTTTTAAAAGGAGCCCTTTTTCATGATGATGTGGCGGCGTAAGCGATTGATCCCCCAGACGATGGCGGCCGGCAAAAAGGAGACGCAGATTAGCCCTAGTAAAACCAGGGAGAATTGGTCCTTGACGAAACTAATCGTGCCGAAGTAGTAGCCGGCCACCCCGGCTAACAAGACCCACAGGGCGCTGCCGATTAAGTTACCGATCAAAAAGCGGCGGGCTTTGAGGCCCGAGGACCCGGCGATTAGGGGGACAAAGGTTCGAATCAGGGGGACGAAGCGGCCGAAGATGACCGATTTAATGCCGTGGCGTTGAAAGAAGATCCGCGCTTGCTCCAGGTTAGGGCCATCCAGGCGTTTGAAGAGCCAGGGGAGCTTGATTAGCCGGGTGCCGATCAAGTAATTGACCGTATCACCCAGCAAGGCGGCGATAAAAAAGCCCGGCAACAAGATTTCAATGTGGATTTGGTTGGTCGAAACGGCCGATAGCGAGGTCGCCACAAAAATCAAGGACTCGCCGGGCAGCCAGGGGAAAACGACCAAACCAGTTTCCATAAAGGTGATCAAAAAGAGACACAGGTACCCCCAGTTACCGACGGATTGAAAGAGCGGAATGATGACTTCCGGAATGTGGGTGAGCCCATAGGTGAGTTGGCTGAGCATGAGGGAAGGCTTCCTTTCTAAAGTTCTAATACCCTTATTTTAGGGGGAAATGATGGTTAGGGCGAATAATTTAATCATTAATACCAAAAGCTTTACCAAAATTGAAGAGCGTTAGAGCGGAAAGGGCTTGCTGATCGTGCTATAATAATTAGATTGATTTTACGCAAAAAGGAGCGATCGATTTGACTGACGCAACCCAAGCACGTGAACAGGCCCACTTGGACCAGGTGATTGACCGGATTAAGGCCGCCGAACAAGAGGCAAGCCAAAAGATCCAGTCCGCTAAAAAAGACATCGATACGATTAGCGGGGACTTCAACGAGATCCGCATGAACACCACCACCTACTCGGGGATGATGGACACGGCGATGTCGGTGCGCGCCCAACAGCAGCTCCTCGATGAGCGGGAAAACTCCTGGCAACACGCCGCCGACCGCCTAGGAACCTTCCGGCGCCTCGAGGCCAAGCCCTACTTTGCCCGGATTGATTTCACCGAAGAAGCTGGCCAGACCCCGGAAACGATTTACATCGGCCTGGCCTCCTTTGCCGACTCGCCGGACCACTTTTTGGTGTACGACTGGCGGGCGCCGATCTCGTCAATTTATTACGAGGGCGAACTGGGCGAGGTTTCCTACGACACCCCCGATGGCCAACAGACCGTCAACGTAAAGTTAAAGCGCCAGTTCCAAATTGAAGACGGCGTAATCGTGACCCTCTACGATACGGCCGAAACGGTGACCGACCAAATGCTCTTGGCGGCCTTAAACAACCACTCGTCGACCAAGATGAAGAGCATCGTCACCACCATCCAGCGGACCCAAAACCGGATCATTCGTAACACCGACGCCGACCTGTTATTCGTGCAGGGGGCGGCTGGGAGCGGGAAGACGGCAGCCGTCTTGCAGCGGGTCGCTTGGCTCTTGTACCGCTACCGGGGCAACCTCAATTCCTCGCAGGTTATTTTGTTTAGCCCCAACCAGCTCTTTAACGACTACATCGACCAGGTGCTCCCGGAACTGGGGGAACACAACATGGTGCAGCTGACCTACTACCAGTACGTTAACCGTCGGGTGCCGCGCTTACAAGTCGCCTCAATCCAGGAACGCTTCGACGCCGACCAGGAGGGGGTCAACGCCCGGGCCAGCCAACTGTTAACCAGCCTGACCTACTTTAACGCCGTTACTCGCTACGCCAAGCGGTTAGGCCGCGATGGCCACCTGCGCTTTAAGAACCTGATGTTTAACAAGAAGGCCTTCTTTAGCAAGGACAAGATCGCCGAGCTCTACTACTCCTTTAACCAAAACTACAACCTGGGGAACCGGCTGGACGCTACCAAGCAGGAGCTGCTTAAGATGCTCAACCGGCGCATTTCTGGTGAGATGCGCTCCAAGTGGGTCGAAGAACGGATCCAGACCCTAAGCAAGGAAGAGCTCGACGTCATTTACCACGAGTACGGTGGCGAGTTTAAGGATGAAGAGGCCGAAAACAAATACCTGGCCCGCCGGATCGTAATGGAGGCCTTCAAGCCGATTAAAAAGGCGATCGACCATAACCGCTGGATGAACATCAACGCCCAATACATCCACCTACTCCGGGTGACTCCGAAGCTAGTGAAGTTAGCCGACTTTGGCCTGACCGAAGATGAATGGGCGGGCTACGTTGACGACCAGTTAGCGGCCCTCAAGGAAAAGCGGATGAGCGCCAACGGAATCAGCGTCTACCTGTACTTATACGATCTCTTGACCGGTAAGCGGGGCCAACGCGAGATCCGCTTCGTCTTTGTCGACGAGGTCCAAGATTACGACGCCTTCCAGCTGGCCTACCTCAAGTTCTGCTTCCCCAAGGCCCGCTTCACCCTGCTAGGTGACTTAAACCAAGCCATTTTCACCCACAACAACGCCCGGAGCCTCTTGCAACAGTTGGGCACGATGTTTGAACCGGAAAAGACCAAGGTCATTCAGCTGACCCGTTCCTACCGGTCGACCAAGCAGATCACCAACTTTACTAAGGCGATCCTAAAGGACGGGGAAGCTATTGAGGCCTTTGAACGGGAGGGGGAACTGCCGCGGGTGCTGACGGCGCCAAGTGAAGAGGACGCCGTTAACCAAGTTGTGGCAACCTTAGCGAAGTACCAAGCCGATCACGACACCACCGCCATCATCACCAAGACGCTGACCGACGCCGAAAAGATCACCGCCCTTCTAAAGGAGGCCGGGCAAGCGGTCACCCTGATTCAGACCGAAAATCAACGGCTGGCCCAGGGGACGATCGTGGTACCGTCTTACTTAGCCAAGGGACTGGAGTTTGACGCCGTGATCGTTTGGGATGCCAACCAGGCTAAGTACCAAGGCGACGCGGAACGCCAGTTGGTCTACACGATTTGTTCACGGGCGATGCACGCCCTGACCGTGACCAGTGTGGGCCCGGTTACGGACCTGATTGGCCAGATTCCGGGGGAATTGTACCAAACGAAGTGAGTGCGACCCAGCCTGTCCAGCAGGCCGTAAGTTATGCATGACAGCCAACAACAAAAAGGGCCAGGGGAAATTTCCATTTCTCCTGGTCCTTTTTAATTCGATGAAATTCTTTTGACAAACGGCATCTTCGCCAAGTCGAGTTGCATGAGCAGGTTGGCCAAAATTAGGATTACCCCGCCGATGACTAATTGTGGGGTGAGACGGTCAAAGCCTAGCGCCACCGACATCAAAGAGGCAAAGAGCGATTCTAGCATTAGGATGATCCCGGCCGCCGTGGGGGTGGTGAAGTGCTGGGCGGTGATTTGCATCCCCTGGGCTAAGAAGGTAACCACGATGGCGAGGATGGCTAACGGAACCAGGGCCTGGAGCCAGTGGACGTGGGCAAAGCTTGGCCGCTCAAACAAGAGGGCGCAAACCCAACCGAGGCTCCCCTGCACTAGTCCGATCAAAAAGATCACGATCCAGGGCGAGGAGACCGTGGAGGCAAACTTGGCAAAGTAGATTAATTGTAGGGCCCAAAAGATCGCTGAGATTAAGGTCAAGAGGTCGCCCAACTGGAGGGTGAAGTTAGCAGGGGAGATTCCGGACAGCAACGCCATGCCGATCACGGCTAGGATGATGGCGAAGTAATCCTTGCGCCGCGGGGCCTGGTGCCAAAATAACCAGAGGATGAAGGGGGCGATCACCACGTACATGGTCGTCAAAAAAGCGTTCTTGGCCGGGGTGGTGTAGCGCAGGGCGGCCGTTTGCAGGTAGTAGCCGGAAAAGTTAATCAACCCGGCGGTCAGCCCGATCTTGAGGTCGCGGCGGCTCATCTGGTTGATCTTGGCGTGGAAGAGCAGGTAACCGGCGGCAACGCAAAAGGTGCCCCGGCAGCCGTTGATCAGCCCCGACTGCATGCCGGCGTCGACAACTTGCTTAGCAAAGACGTAGGAGGAGCCCCACAAAATGGCAACGAGGACCAGCATCAGGTTGGCCCGGGATTGGGAAATTTGCATGTATATATTCTTCTTTCTCTTATAAAGTCCGCCAATGATCATACACCCGGCCAGCGGCTTGGTAAATGGTTAATTTCCCGGGATCAACGGCGGGGCACCGCTCTATTTTCAAATATTTCCCAGGAAATAGGAAATTCTTAAGCATTTACGAAAAAAATGGTCAAGTAATTGCCAATGCCCGGAATTCTTGTATGATAGAGAATGTTGATATTTTTGATGGAGGAACACAAATTATGAAAACAGCGCTGCGAAAGGTCCGGGCGGTCTTCAATACCAAGCTCAGGTTCTTTCTTTTAACGGTGCTCTTGTTTGCGATCAAGAGTTACTGGGCGTACCAAACAAAGTTCACTCTGGGAGCGACCGGGGCGGTGCAGCAATTCCTGCTTGCCTTTAACACGATCCCCAGCGCAATCGTCTTCTTGGGGATTGGGTTATACTTTCGCGGGCGGTTATCCTATTGGGTGATGGTAATCGTGGACCTGCTTTTGTCCACCTGGCTGTTTGCCAACATCCTCTATTACCGTGAATTTTCCGACTTCATCACGATGAACGTGATCAAGGGGTCGGGGTCGACCTCCAATAACCTGGGGAAGAGTCTGGCCGAAATCATGAAACCAAGCGACTTTTGTGTCTACTTGGACGTGGTGATTTTAATCGTCATCTTGCTCTTCCACTTTGTTCGCGTCGATATGCGCTACTTTAAAATTCGCTACGCCGCGACCTTTACGGCGTTGGGCTTTGTCCTGTTTGGCGCCAATCTCGGGATGGCCGAAAGCGACCGGAGCCAGCTTCTGACCCGAACTTTTGACTCTAACTACATCGTTAAGTACTTGGGGCTGGAAGCCTACACGATTTACGATGGGATCAAGGCCACCCAAACCAGTGCGATCAAGGCCAAGGCCAGTGCCAAGGACCTCGCCCCGGTCGAGAAGTTCTTGAAGTCCAACTACGCGTCACCAAACATTCAATACGAAGGGGTGGCGAAGGGTAAAAACATCTTCATCATCCACCTGGAAAGCCTTCAGCAGTGGGTAATCGATTATAAGGTGGACGGCCAAGAAGTAACGCCCAACTTAAACAAGCTCTACCACTCTAGCGACACGTTGGCCTTTGACAACTTCTTCCACGAAGTAGGTCAGGGGAAAACGTCCGACGCCGAAATGATGTTGGAAAACTCGCTCTTTGGTCTGCCAGAAGGTTCGGCCATGACGATTGACGGGACCACCAACACCTTCCAAGCGGCCCCGGCCCTGCTGGAACAAAAGCTCGGCTACTCGACGGCCGCCTTCCACGGGGACGTGCCATCCTTCTGGAACCGGGACAACGCCTACAAGTCATTTGGCTACCAATACTTCTTCTCTAAGGACTTCTTCCCGACCGTTAAGGATTCCGACGTCGGTTACGGGACCAAGGATAAGCTGTTCTTGAAGTACACGGCCGAATACTTACAACAGCTGCCGCAACCGTTCTACGCTAAGTTGATTACGGTGACGAACCACTACCCGTACATCATCCACAGCGAAGACACCGACTTCCCGAAGCTGTCGACGGGTGACGATACGGTTGACCCGTACGTTCAAACCGCCCACTACCTCGACCAATCGATCGGGGAGCTACTCAATTACTTAGACAAGACCGGCTTGCGTAAGAATTCCGTCCTGATCTTGTACGGGGACCACTTCGGGATTTCCGACAACCACACGGCGGCGATCGCCAAGATCTTGGGCAAGAAGTCAGTTACTAACTACGACTTGGCCATGTTCCAAAAGGTGCCGTTCATGATCAACATGGAAGGACTCAAGGGGGGCATCGACCACACCTACGGCGGTGAAATCGACGTCTTGCCAACGATTGAAGACCTCCTCGGGATCTCGTCGGACAAGTACATCCAGTTCGGCCAGGACCTGTTGAGCACCAAGCGCAACCAGATCGTGCCGTTTAGGGATGGTGACTGGGTATCTAAGACCTACACCAAGTACGGTGGTGACTACTACTACACCGCTACTGGTAAGCCGATCACTAAGATGACGACGAGCCAAAAGAAGCAGATCGACAAGATCCAAAAGTACGTCACGACCGACCTCGCCTTATCCGACAAGGTAATCAACGGTGACCTCCTACGCTTCTACAAGCTACCGGGCTTCACCAAGGTTAACAAGTCTAGTTACACTTACAACGCCCAAAAGAGTTTGGCCAACTTAAAGAAGGTCCAACAAAAGAAGAAGACGAGTCTGCTGGCGGAAAACGCTTGGAAGTCGTTGTTCGATGATTACACGACCGACGCACCAGAAATTGCCAACAAGACCCTGAAGTTCCCGACGAAATAAGAAGTGCGACCCAACTAGTTAAAATAGGGCACAGGTTAGCGCGGTAGCGGTGTTCTGTGCCCGGACTTAGCCACTAGGGATTAGCTGAATAACCGTTTAAAACCAAGGCAAGGGGCCGAGGGGAAACACGTTTTCCTCCCGGCCTTTTGTTGTCTATTCGTGGGAACTAACCGCAGTCCTGGTGCCTAAGTACGGCCGGGCTAGCTTAGTCAGGTGGACTGCTAGTTAGGTTATTTTCCACTCGCGCACTTTTGGGTATACAATGGTGGCAACTAAGGAGGTCTTGTTATGCAAACAGTTGTTATCACGGGGGCCACGTCCGGGATTGGGCTGGCCACCACCAAGAAGTTCCTACAAAACGGCTGGCAGGTCATGCTAGTCGCAAGAAATGCCACTAAGGGCGCCCAGGTCGTAGCGGACCTGACCCAGGACTTTGACGAGAAGTTAATCGGCTTTGTGGCCGCCGACGTTTCCAAGGAAGCAGACACTAAGGAAATGGCTAAGGCAACGCTGGAACGCTTCGGCGGTATTGACGCCTTAGTTAACGACGCGGGGATTGTCGTTCATGGCAAGGTTCACGAGATTAGCGCTGACGACTGGGCGAAGGTCTTTGACATCAACGTTAAGGGGAGCTACCTAGCGGCTAAGGCGGTCCTGCCGACCATGCTAGACCAACGACACGGCGCCATTGTTAACATCTCGTCCGTTTCCGGGATGGGTGGTGACTACGGGATGGTGGCCTATAACGCCACCAAGGGGGCCATCATCAACATGACCCGGGCGATGGCAATTGACTACGGTGAGGACCAGATCCGCGTCAACAGCGTGGCCCCGGGTCCAACCAACACCCCGATGTTCCCGCAAGACATGAAGGGGACCTTTGCCAAAAACAGCCCGCTCAACCGGATCGTGGAACCAGAGGAAGTGGCCAACGCCGTTTACTTCCTGTCGACTGATGAGGCCAGCGCTATCACCGGTGAGACCTTACCGGTGACGGCCGGCTTTGAGATTTCGACGGGCCAACCGAAGCAGGTATAAGAGTGAGTGCGAACCGGCCTCCTCGACGGGCCGTTGGGCTAAGCTAGGGTGGGGGTTGGTGCGGTACGCACCGTTCTCCGCCCGTACTTAGTCACTAGGCCCGTGGTTGGGAGCACGTTATTGTGAGTGCGACCCAACCCAACCTCAAGTGAAAAATCCCGCAGCAAATTAACCAAGCTTGGTTGATCTGCTGCGGGATTTTGTTGTTCTCCACTTCTTAATTTATTTAATCTGTTTTGGCGCCGGGTACAACCACCCCAGCGGCCAGGCAAACCAGCGGAAGTGGTGGCGGTAAATCACGGCGGGGTCGACCTTAGGATCGGTGGTCAGCAGTTGGTAGGTCATCGGCCCGTCAGCGGCCAGGTGTGGCGTTTGGTGAAAGTGATTTTTAAGGTAAAACTGTAGCCGGGCGAACCGTTGCTTGGTGTTAGTTGCCTTGGGGTCAGGGTGCTCGATTTCAAGCACGAGGGTTTGGGCCGGGTAGGTGGCCTTTAAGTGGGTCAGAATCTGGGTACCGTAGCCCTTAGAGCGGATCCGGTCGTTGACGGCTAAGTACATTAAGTAGTTAACGTTGTGGCCGACGATCAAGTAGGTGAAGCCAACCAGGTCCTCACCATCGTAATAGGCGGTGAAGTGGGCCCGGGAGCGCTTAGCCTTAAACATCAACCAGAACCAGGGAACCTGTTCGGCGCGCGGGAAGGCCCGTTGGTACAGGGCCCGGATGGCCGGGTAGTCGGCTAGGCGTTTGGTAACGGCGATGGATGTTAGTGACAGATCAATTCCCCCTTTTGGCAGTCTATCCTACCGGGAATTGGCCAAGAATGCACGTAATTACTTGAGTGTGTTAAAATGTAAGGGCTATCCAAATGAACGGAGAAATGATAATGGACGAATGGATTAATTACGATCAGTTTGACCGCCAAACCTGGCATAGCTTCTTTCCCAGCGAAATCACCTTCTTGACCCAGGAAAACCTGGACGAGATTAAGTCCTTAAATGACCAGATTTCACTGCGCGACGTCCAAGACATTTACTTGCCGTTGATTAAGCTGATCCAACTCCAGTACCAAAACTACCAGCAAATGCAGTTGCAAAAGATGACCTTCTTGCGCAAGTCCTCGCGCCGGATCCCGTACATCATCGGGATCGCCGGTTCGGTAGCGGTTGGCAAGAGCACCACGGCCCGGCTGCTTCAGATCTTGCTCAAGCGCTTAATGCCAGACCGGCGGATCGAAATGATCACCACCGACGGTTTTTTGTACCCCAACGCTGAGTTAAAACGGCGCGGGATCATGGCGCGCAAGGGGTTCCCGGAATCCTATGACATGGACCGGCTCCTGACCTTTATGAACGACGTCAACGCCGGCGAGGATCAGGTAACGGCGCCGACCTATTCACACTCGGTTTACGACGTGATGGAGGACCATCCCCAAACGATTTACAAGCCCGATATCTTAATCGTCGAGGGGATCAACGTCTTGCAACTACCGACCACCCAGCGCCTGTTTGTGTCGGACTTCTTCGACTTTTCCGTCTACGTCGACGCCGACGCCAGCCTAGTAGAGAAGTGGTACCTAGAGCGGTTCGGGATGTTGTTAGACACCGCCTTTCAGGACCCGACCAACTACTATTACCCGTACGCCCAGGGAGACCGGGCGGAGGCCTTTAAAATGGCCAAGCAGGTTTGGAAAGACGTCGACTTACCGAACTTAAACGACTACATCTTGCCGACTCGGACCCGGGCCGACGTGATTTTGCATAAAACGGAGCACCACTACATTGATCGGGTGTACCTACGTGAGGATTAGTTCCACGTGAAAACAAAGACCGCCTAGCGTTTAAAAACGCCGGTCGGTCTTTTATTTCTATGCTGCAGTACTGATAACGTGCTCACCAACCACGGGCCTAGTGGCTAAGTCTGACCACAGAACACCGCGTGCCGTGCTAACCTGTGGCCTATCCTTAGCCCACGGCCTATTTGATAGATTGAGTCGCACTTCCGATAACGTGCTCACCAACCACAGGCCTAGTGGCTAAGTACGGGTGAAGAACGATGCGTGCCGCATCAACCTTCCCCCGATCTTACATACGGCCCGTCGAGGAGGTTGGTTCGCACTCACTTCTACTTCGTCATCTTCAAGCGAATCGTGAAGTAGAGGGTCTGGTTCTTGTAGCGGGCGCTAATCTTGCCCTTAAAGGCGTGAACCAGGGTTTGGGCCATCGACAGGCCAATCCCGTAGCCCCTCTTCTTAGAATTGTGGGAGGTGTCATCGCGGTAGAAACGGTTGAAGAACTTGGTGTAATTAATCGCTTTGCCCTCCGCATAGGTGTTGCCGACCTCTAGGGTAACGGCACGGGTGGTTTTGTTTTCCCGTAGTAAGACCGAAACCTTCCCCCCGTCGTCGCAGTACTTATTGGCGTTATCGAGCAAGATGTTACACAGCTCGTAGAAGTAGTTTTCGTCGGCGCGGACCTTAACGCCTGGGGCGATGTTGGTGGAAAAGCCCTTCCCTTCGTGGGTGATCATCGCCTCGAAGCTGTCGGCGGCCTGTTGAACGGCGGCCGAGGCGTCGATGGTGGCGATCGTCATTTCCGGTTGCTCATCGAAGCGGGCTAAGGAGATCAGATTGTTGATTAACCGGGTCAACCGGGCCACCTGTTGCTTATTGCTGGTCGTCCACTCGGTTTCACCGCTGATCATTTCAGATAACTCGGTGTTGGTTTCGATGATCGCCAGCGGGGTCTTTAATTCGTGGCCGGCGTTGGTGATGAATTCCTTTTGCCGTTTTTCGGCCTCAATGATCGGCTGGATCGCCCGGTTGGAAAAGGCGATCAAAACCAGGGTGAAGAGGAGCAGGCTGACAATTCCCATGGCGGCGGCGATCTTCATCAACTCATTGGCTGACGCCATGATGACTGATTCATCCAAGAAGATGATCGAAACCTTACCGTTAGACTTTTTGGTTAGCTTGTAGGCGTAGGTGGTACCGCCGTAATCGGTATGGCCACGGGCTTTCTTTTGCTTGTAAGCCCAGTGCGCCATGTCGGTAATCGCGTCTTGGTCGACCGTGGCGATGTGGCCGCTATCGATCTTAGTGATGTTACCGGATTTGTCAAAGAAAACCGAAAAGTAGCGGTACTGAAAGAGGCTTTCCTTACTGGTGTTGGGACCAAAGCGTTTTTGGACGGTGACCTGGGTGACGCTATCCTTATCGATTTGACCGTCGTGGCTAGCGAGGACATTTAAAACGTTGGTGACTTGTTGGGAAGCCTTGTAATAAGAGACCCCCAGCATGCCCCCCAGGATGGTTAAGAGGACCACGAAGAGGGCGCAAGTAGAAATGGCGATGAAGCGGCGCCGGAATTTTTGAATCATCGTCGCCACCCCCTAAGCTAGCTGGCTAAGGGTAAAGGGACCGCCCTTTTCACCGACGATCGTCACGTGGGCGTTGACGGCTTGGAGTTTTTGACGCAGGTAGGAGATGTAGATCCAAAGGTCGGTTTCGTCGGCCTCGTCGTCTTTATCCCACCCCTGGTCAAGTAGGATTGAACTTTCAATGGCTTTGCCCGGGTTTTTCATCAGGTAGGCCAAGAGCTTGGTTTCCTTGCCTGATAGGGAAATCGAGTTGTGGCTTTCCAAGCGTTGTTCGTCGTTATCCAAGGTGATGTCGGCGAAGTTTAAGACGTCTTCTTGATAATCCTCGCTGCGCCGTTCCAGGGATCGTAAGCGGGCTAGGAGTTCCTTTAAGGAGAAGGGTTTGGTTAGATAGTCATCGGCCCCGGCGTCTAGGCCAGTCACCTTATCGTCAATTTCGGCCATCGCCGTTAACATGATCACGTAGGTTTTGTTACCGGTTTGGCGAAGCTGCTTTAGGGCCTCGATCCCGTTTAACTTGGGCATCATGATGTCTAAGATGATCACGTCGTAGGCCCGTTGCCCGGCTAAGTCGACGGCTTCTTGACCGTTATAAGCCGGGTCGACGTGGTAGCCGGTCGCCTGCATGGCCGTCACTAGGGCGTGCGATAGCTGCTTTTCGTCTTCCGCAAGCAGGATGTTCATGGGCGGTTCCTCCTTAATTACTTTCGTTGATCAGCTGGCGGATCGTTTGCATTTGCACGTCACAAGAGGCCAGCTGGTCGGCACAACGGCGGAGTTCTTTTTCAATCTGTTCCGGGTCGTTGACGTGGTGTTTATATTTCATTTCGTGTTCTAATGACGCCCACGAATCCATTGCAATCGTGCGCAACTGGATTTCGACGAAGTAGTGGCTCGGGGCGTGGCCCGTGTAGTCAGGGAGGTCGGTGGGTACGTCTAAAATTAAGTGGTAGGACCGGTAACCGTTGGGCTTGGCGTTTTCGATGTAGTCTTTTTCTTCGACGACCGTGCACCAGTCGGCGGCCTTGATCCGGTCAATTGAACGGTAAACGTCGTCGATAAAGTTGCAGACGACCCGAATCCCAATCGCGTCTTTACACTTCGTCAGGGCCGATTCTGGCGTGACCGGGTAGCCCTTGCGGCGGCATTTTTTTTCCATACTAGCTTGGGCCTTGACCCGCCCGATCAGGTGCTCGTACAGCTTGGGCCGGTCGGCGGCGACCTCCTTGTTGGAGAGGTCGCGCACCCGGTCCATCACAAAATCGAGCAGCTGGGGCAGGTGAGGGGTGGCCGTCCCGTAAATATCCATTATTGATCATTCCTTTAGTAAATTAACTTTCATTATAGTAAGCTTTTAGAAAGGATTCAGGTACCAACTAATTGTAGCGATTTAACCGGGGAGGGGCGAGAAATCCCCCCAACTTTATCCAAAAAGTTATCCTTCCTTAAGAAAGGATAAAAGGAAAGAAGTGCGACCCAACCTCCTTGGCAGGCCGTATGGCTAGGGAGCACTTCGTTAATTTGCCAAAGAATCCGCAAAACCGGCCCTTCACCATTGACCCACCCGGGTGAAACCCGTACAATGGTTAGGACGTTTGAAGATAATATAAAGGAGTGGAAAATTTGGCAAACATTAATCTTGACGCCTTCGACAAGATCATAGTGCTTGACTTCGGGAGTCAATACAACCAATTGATCACCCGCCGGATTCGTGATTTTGGGATTTATTCCGAACTTTTATCCCACAAGATCACGGCCGAAGAAATCAAGCAGATCAACCCTAAGGGGATCATTTTCTCCGGGGGGCCGAACAGTGTGTACGACGAAGGGGCCTTCACGGTGGACCCGGCAATCTACAAGCTCGGGATTCCGATTTTGGGGATCTGCTACGGGATGCAGTTGATGGCTCACGACCTTGGCGGGAAGGTGGAAGCCGCCGATGATTCCGAATACGGACGTGCCGACATTGAAGTGACTAAAGACGACGCCGTAATGTTTGCGGGCTTACCGAAGAAGGAATACGTTTGGATGAGCCATGGGGACCGGGTCACCGCCGTACCAGCCGGCTTTGACGTGGTCGCCACCAGCAAGAACTGCCCGATTTCAGCGATGGCTAACAACGCCGAAAAGCTGTACGGGCTCCAATTCCACACCGAAGTGCGTAACACCGAATACGGGCTGGACATCTTAAAGAAGTTCGCCTTTGACGTATGTGGCGCCAAGGCCAACTGGTCAATGGACGACTTCATCGACATGCAAGTCGACGAGATTCGCCAAACCGTTGGTGACAAGAAGGTCATCCTGGGCCTTTCCGGTGGGGTGGATTCTTCCGTAACCGCCGTTTTGATCCACAAGGCGATCGGCGACCAACTGACTTGCATCTTCGTTGACCACGGTCTGTTGCGTAAGAACGAAGCCGACTCCGTGATGAAGGCCTTAAGCGCCGACCTCGGGGTTAACATTATCAAGGTTGACGCCGCCGACCGCTTCTTGGGCAAGCTTAAGGGGATCAGCGACCCTGAACAAAAGCGCAAGACGATCGGTAAGGAATTCGTGGCCGTCTTTGACGAAGAAGCCAAGAAGATGAAGGACGCCGACTTCTTAGCCCAGGGGACCTTGTACACCGACGTGATCGAATCCGGGACCGACACCGCCCAGACGATCAAGTCGCACCACAACGTTGGGGGGCTGCCGGAAAAGATGGGCTTCAAGCTAATCGAACCACTCCGCTCCCTGTTCAAGGATGAAACCCGTCAACTGGGTGAAAAGCTGGGGATTCCGCACGACCTGGTCTGGCGCCAACCATTCCCGGGTCCGGGCCTGGGAATCCGGGTGCTTGGTGAAGTCACTCCCGAAAAACTAGAAATCGTCCGGGAAAGTGACGCTATCTTACGCGAAGAAATCAAGAAGGCTGGCCTGCAAGAAAGCATCTGGCAATACTTCACCGTCCTGCCGGGCATCCGCTCCGTTGGGGTGATGGGTGACGGCCGGACCTACGACGAAGCGGTCGGCATTCGGGCCGTTACTTCAATCGACGGGATGACCGCCGACTTCGCCCAAATTCCGTGGGATGTCTTGCAAAAGATCTCGGTGCGGATTGTCAATGAGGTGGATCACGTTAACCGGATCCTCTACGATGTGACCTCCAAGCCGCCTTCCACGATTGAGTGGGAATAAAAGGTACATGTAAGTTGAACCCGGAATGTTGATTTAACGGCGTTTTCGGGAGATACAAAGGATACGATTGGCGGGGAAATTGTTACGTTCCCCGCCAGAATCCCCGCCAAGTTTGGGCCGATTGAGGGCTGAGTTGGCGGGGATTTTTTATGTGGGCGTGTTCAAGAAGAGTAGGAAATTAAAACTATGTGAAGTATCATTAACGTAGGTGTATTTAGTGAGTGGGAGAATCACCGCAACTCTTTTTGTCTGTACATATTGTGAGGTATGAATTTGGAAAATAGTCAGTTGCTCAAAAGTTTATCGAACTATGTTAACAGTGACGATCAGTTTGCAGTGATGATTGATGGGCCCTGGGGCTCAGGTAAAACTTATTTTTTAAAGAATACTGTGGTACCACATATCTGTGGGGAACATAAGGTTGTCTATTTCTCCGTGTATGGATATGAATCGCTGGCAAAGTTAAAGTCAGAATTGATTGGGAAATTATTCATCTCTAGCTTTGGTAAGAATCAAGACAAAGAAGATCAATTCAAAACCCAGGACATAGTGTCTATTGTTAATGAAGTAGGCGGAGCTGTTTGGGATAAGTTTGCGACTTTTAAAACACTAGCAGCGACAACTGAAAACTATGTAATTAATAAACGATTACGCTCTCAAATGCCAGATTCATCTCCGGTTTTAATTATTGATGATTTAGAACGTATTAGTCGAGATGTTCACACGTCGGATTTAATGGGATTTCTGCTTACTGACATTATTGAGCCGTATGGATACAGGGTAATTGTTGTCGGTAACGCTAAGGAAATTCGGGATGATGAAATCAACGAGTTTAATATGACTCGCGAGAAGGTCGTAAGTCGGATATTTCCCTTTACTTACGATTTTAACAATATCAGACAAGAGTTCTTTCAAGGCTCAGGCAATCGTTTCTTACAAGAGGACTCGGAATGGCTGGTGCAAATTGTTGCTGACCACGCTCGACGTAATGGAGGGCAAATTAACTTAAGAACGTTGGAATTTATTCTGACTACATTTACGATCATTGACAGGGAGCTAAATCAATACTGGGAAAGCAACACGCAAGGCAAGGTTGATGATCTTCAGATTAAACGCTCGGTATTTGCAAACTTATTTGTGATTGCAACGGAATATCGTCAAGGTAAGTTGACTCGTGAAAATCTTGAGTTGATTGATCAGATTCTCAATACTCGTAGCTTTTTCTTTATGCATATGAAGGACGATGAAGAAAAGTCACTGGCAGAAAAAATCACGCTTAAATATCATGATGACACCAATTTGAAACAAGTTATTATGTATGATAATTCAGTTAATGAAGCAGTTTTTAGTGGCGTTTTTGACGCAGCAAGTTTCATCAAGTCATGGATACACTTGTTTAGACCAAGAGGAAAGGCATCTAGCTTGGACAAGGTCGCAAATTTTAGAGAAATGACTGATAAGCAGCTTGAAGAGCTTGAACAGCAGTTACTCAATGACGTACAGAAACCGGATATTTCAATCAAAGATGTTTTGTCGACAATTAATAATTTCTTGTTCTTTGATCAGAGCGATTTATATTTTTGCAAAGAGGATTATTTAGCAGTTCTGTTAGAGTCGCTAAAAAACGCGGTCAATAAAGCAGTACTTGAAAATAATCCTACTTACGATCGTGGGGATATCGGATTTATGTACTCTATGATTGCAACGGATAACGATACCTTGAAACGAGTTTGTGACATATTAAAATCCGGAGATAATGCAAAGCATGAATTGCAAACCGAGCAGTTGGTCAATGCAATTTTTGATAATAACTATGAGTTGATGCGTGACTTCACACAGTCCGGTTTAAATGCAAATGTTTTTCGCAAAATTTTGGATTCTAGTCAATTAGATTCTGAACTGCTTACTGCTGGCTCAAAGGCGAATTTACTAGATCGGTATCTGCACTCTGAGTACATTCGGATAACAAATTCTAAGGACTTTCATTCAGGTGAAAATGCGGATATTTCAGAGCTAATTCAAAAAGTTGAAAAGTTTATAAATGAGTCGCTAGATATTGGACGGATTGATAGGTTCAACCTGAGAAACTTGCTCAAAACCTTAAAAGAAATTTTGAGCAAGTTTAGCGAATAAATGCGGAAAATCGTGGCCGATTGAGCCTGATCGTTGCCAGTTTATGTAGTCGTAATGTAATAGAACACTGAAAATTGAGGTAAAAATGTATGCCAACCAAAAGTAATGAACTTAAGATCGAGGATAAGCTCTGGGAAGCCTGTGATAAGCTACGCGGGTCGATGGATCAGTCCACTTACCGAAATGTTGTGCTAGGACTGATCTTTCTGAAGTATGTGTCCGATACATTCGAAGAACGACACGCTGAACTTGAGGCAACTGAATATCCAGAGGATGCGGAGGATCGTGATTTTTACGATGCTGAAAACATCTTCTGGTTACCCGAGAATGCGCGTTGGAGTGTGATTGCGGCCGCCGCCAAAACACCAGATGTCGGAACCATTATAGATGCTGCCATGACCTCGATTGAAAACGAGAATGACAGTATCAAAGGTGTGCTGCCAAAGAACTATGCATCCGATGACCTATCTAAGGAACGACTCGGTGAAGTTATTGATCTGTTTACTGATGTGCAGGTTGGGGATGAAGAATCGCGAAAGAACGACGTGCTGGGGCGCGTTTACGAGTTCTTCTTGCGCAAGTTTGCAACCAATGGTGATGGTGAGTTCTATACACCCCGCTCGATTGTTCGAACGCTGGTAGACATGATTCAACCGTTCAGTGGCAAGATCTATGATCCATGCTGTGGTTCAGGCGGCATGTTTGTTCAGTCTGAGGAGTTTGTGAGTGAACATCAGGGGAATATCCTTGACCTTTCTGTTTATGGTCAAGAATGGAATCCAACGACTTGGCGCTTGGCAAAGATGAACTTGGCAATCCATGGTATCGACAACAATCTTGGCCCACGTAATGCTAACACGCTGCTAGATGATCAGCATCGTGGTGAACGGTTTGATTACGCCTTGGCAAACCCACCATTTAACGTTAAGGATTGGGGCGCGGATAAGGTTGCTGACGATTCACGTTGGAAGTGGGGCATGCCGGGAAACAGCAATGCCAACTATGCGTGGATTGAACATATTCTTAGCAAGCTCGCACCTGATGGTAAAGCTGGTATTGTTCTCGCCAACGGTGCACTGTCCACGTCAAGTAAAGATGAACATGCTATACGCAAGGCTCTACTTGAGGATCATAAGGTGGATGCGATTGTGGCAATGCCGTCTCAGATGTTTTATTCGGTTTCGATTCCTGTCGCTGTTTGGATTTTTGATATGAATCAGGCAAGTGCAGGTGAGCGTGATCGGACTGGTGAGACGCTCTTTATTGACGCACGCGAAATGGGGTCAATGACTGACCGTACTCACAGAGAGTTCAGCCGTGACGATATTGATAAAATTGCAGGTACTTATCATGCATACACAGGAACTTCTGGTGAAAGATATGAAGATATTCCGGGATTCTGCAGATTAGCAAAGCTTGAAGAAATTGAAAGAAGCGACTATGTTCTTACGCCGGGGCGATATGTTGGCTTAGTTGAAGACGAACAGATGAGTGCTGAAGACTTTGATACCGAAATTAAAAAAATAGGTAGTGAGTTGCAGAATCAATTTGAACATAGTGACGTGCTTCAGAAGAAGATTCTGAACGTATTGCGAGGACTTAATAGTGGAAACTAAAGATTATCGTCTGGGCGATGTGGTTGAAGTTGTTGATACTTTGCATGCTACTGCACCGGTAGTTGAGAATGATACTCAGTACAAGATGATTAGAACTGCAAACGTTCGTGATGGTCATTTGTTGACAGATACAATGAAATGCGTAACTGAAGAAACATATGACAAGTGGACACGTCGTGGGACACTTGAGGTTGGTGATGTAATTTTAACTCGTGAAGCGCCTATGGGTGAAGTTGGTATCATAAAACGTAACGATGTACGTTATTTTTTAGGACAACGTACACTTCGTTTGAGGCCAGTTAGTGATGTATGGGCCTAGAATAAAAAGTGTACAAGTTAAATAGAGACTCTGATTTAGTATAATTAAGGAAGTAAATTGGAGGATCAAATAATGACGAAGCACAGTTATGACAAGGAATTTAAGGAACAGGCCGTTCAGTATTACTTAGATAACAAGGATCACATGACC
>OGFC01000781.1_pt1 | contig 25160 bp, 17 predicted proteins | sample 1570841 | NCBI WGS metagenome assembly OGFC01 (sample SAMEA2582137, study PRJEB24529) | metagenome | biome: Human gut stool | place: China | collected 2011 | reverse complement strand
CATCCGATACAGGAAAGTGTCTCGCCCGGCATGCCGGTGAACCAGCTGCGCATAACCTGCAACGCTTTGCCTTCTTCATCGAGCGGCTGGACGAAGATCGGCGTATTGGCCGGAACCGTGAACATGGCGGAACCGTCCTCTTCCACATCCACCTCGCCGAGGATACGTTTGATATCCCAGGGGCCGTCCATACCGATCGTTCCCAGTAATCCGCCCTGGTTGAGCGGGCTGAAACTGAAGGAACCGATGCGGAGCTTTTTCACAGTCCCGCGAGGTATGCCTTTCAATCCGTCGCCATGATAAACATCCTGCATGAAAACGGTTGTAGTGGTGGATGCAAGGTCTACACGGTCGGGGATGATAGCCGGCGCTTTCCGGGCTTCCATCAGTACCGGTTCGAGATAGGCGATGTTTTCTTCTTCGGCTATCAGGGTACGGTTGTCGTACGTGTCTACCAGGTATATTCCCCAAAGACTTTCCGGGCTTTCCTTCATCGATACCAGATAATAAGTATCATTCAGCGGATAAGGTTGCAGGAACTGCGGCCATACACCGTCCGGCAAACGGTCGCGTACCAGTGGTTCCACCTTCCGTCCGGCATAGGGGATTTCGGCTACCACGCCATCTGCTTCGTGCCGTCCCTTGCGGGTGTCGATCACGAGTAACCGTCCGCTGCGGGAAACGCTGTGGTGTCCGGTCGCTACTCCGACGATCGCCGACGGCCGTCCGGGTATCGGGCGGGCGTTGAAGAAAGAGGTCGGGAAGTACGAGTTGGAACCGTAGAAAGCCGATTGTGACGTGCCGTCCGGGTTCATGCTGAACATCACACGCGAGTTGGAGTGGGGCAGGTCGGCATATTCCCAACGCTGGTAGAGTACCATTCCATTCTCCAGCATGACCGGATCCCAGTTGCTGTCCTGGTCGTAGGTCAGCTGGCGGGTCTGCTTTGTCTGCGGGTCATAGAGGTAGAGGCCGCACATCTTGTTGCCCCCGTTCGTACAGGGAAGTCCGAGGAAGGTACCGGTGGAGCAGAAGATATACCGTCCGTCGGGGGTGTAGCAACCGTCGAAGCTGTCGAAATCTTTATATGTATCAGGGGTTAGTTGCCGGGTCTTTCCGGTCTTCAGGTCGAGTTCGAACAGTTGCCAGTGGTCGGATGAACCGATAGAGGAATACATGAGTTTATTACCGTCGAAATGAGGTTCCGGGTCAGTGATGATCATTCCGGGTTCCGGTTTATAGAGTGTGGTTTGTTTTATTTTGCCGGGGATGATGTCGAGTGAAACGAATTCGTTTGTCCATCCCCCTTTGGGGTTTCCTATCTCGGAGTTGTTCTGGAAGTTGGAAGGGGCTATTCCCAGTTCACCACTCATGGCTTTACGGGCTTTGTCGCCCAGGGTTCTGCGGATGGCAACGACCTGTTTGTCGGCCAGCAATGGGTTAGCCAGTAGGGCGGCATCCAGTTGTTGCAACAGTTTGGTGGCTTGTTTTTCCGCTTTTGTATCTTTGGCTTTCAGGCCGCTGATCAACGTCTCCTTATTGGTCTCCAGTTCGCTGACAGCCTTCTCCCAACCGGTATCCGGCCGATAGCTGTCAGGATATTTCTTTTTCAGGTTATTAACGGCCGATTTATATTTTTCGGGCGAGTAATAGGTAAGCCGGTTTATCAGGCTTTGCCAGGAGTCCTGCGCAGAGAGCATCGACGGACTGAGAAGCCCGGACAGAATAAGTAACACTGTAATAAGGCGCGTCATGATGAATTTAGATTAGAAAGTTATACTGATGCAAAAATAAAGTATCTCTTTCTATATACTTTGACAAAATAAGACGGATACTTTGCATAATCCGATATTGTGAATTGGAAAATTATTTCTACATTTACGGCGGTTAACCCATAATTGTCTGATATGCTTGTATCTTATTCACCTTATGATTTGTCGTTACCTTTGCTTTATGCCGACTATTCCCGGGTTGAAACCTGGTGGAATTATCAGGATGTGATCAGTCCGTTCTACCGCCTTTATCTGATTACAAAAGGACGGGGAGTCGTTTATATTAATCAGAAAGGGTATGAGTTATTGCCCGGACAGCTTTTCCTTATTCCTAAGTTTGCCTTCCATAGTTATGAGTGCGACGATTTCATGGAACACTACTATATCTGTTTCTTTGACGAGACGACAGGCGGAAAAGGCATCAGCAGCCCGATGAAGATGAACCTGCAGGTCGCAGCCACTCCGATGGACTATTCGCTGATGGAGCGTTTTCTGGCTTTGAACCCGGATAAGTCGCTTCCTACATCCGACCCGAAGCATTACGATAACGACCGGAATATCTATACGAAAGAGAATGAAATCCCGGTCTCTTCTTTTTCAACGACAGTGGAGAGCAGCGGTATCTTGTTGCAGCTTTTCTCCCGCTTCATCACCGAGGACTGCCTGCGTGTGCCGGAAGTGAACAGCTCGTACGAAAAGTTGGATGTGGCGCTTCAATATATCAACAAGCATCTGGATCAACGGATATCCGTCACGACACTGGCCGACCGGATGTGTATCACTTCCGATCATTTCTCAAAGATATTCAAACGGATCATCGGTATGCCCCCCTGCGAATACATCCAGATGAAACGGATCGAACGGGCACAGACTTTATTACTTACTTCACATATGTCGATCGTCGAGGTGGCTGAAAAGGTAGGGATCGGTAATCTGTCACAGTTCTCCCGCTTGTTCTCAAAGCTGGTGCGTTGTTCTCCGAGAGAGTACCGGATGAAGCAGTTTAATGAAATGAGATTGGGGTAGATAAGGTGACTTAGTCTGTATAGAACTACGTTAATAATGGCGACAAAGATATAAATTATTTGTTACGGCCAAACCTTTATATTCAATTAATTCATAAAATATTAAGGAACACGGATTACGCGGAACACGCGGATGAACACGGATTTTTGATTTAATTGTCCGCGTTTTTCCGCGTGCTCTGTGTCGTCTGTGTTCCTGGTTTTAGCCTTAGTTCTATACAGACTAAAGCACACACTGGTAATGAATGTCAATGAATTAATACACTTTTGTTTGGCTTCGGACAGCCATACGGCAATGAGGGCCAAGAAGCCGTTTCTCCCCTCAAAAAACGATCGTTTTTCTACCTGTATTCTACTTTGGATACATGATAACAAGGTGACCGATAGATTAATACCTCTTATCTTTCTGTTGTTTTTGATACTCCCGTTGAACCTGAATGCACAACCGGGACTGGATAATGCGATTAACATACGGGTGAACGATCCGGCTGTAACCGCTACGGTGGATAAATCCTCACCACAGAAGGGAGATAAAGTAACTCTTACCCTGCAAGGTGTTCCGGCAGGAAAGACTGCTACCGTAACGGTGGGAAAGAGGTTTGGTGGGACAGAGGTTAATGTTACCCCTAACACAGGTAGTACTTATACTTTCGAGATGCCTGATCATCCGGTATATATAGATGTAAAGATTGAATCCTCTACTACTTCTTCTTCTTTATTTCCCTTTACGGTAGAAACATCGGGAGTGGCAGCTGGTAAAGTCTCCGTCGAGGTGGAAGTGGATGGCGCAACCGTCAATGCCTCTTCCGGCTATCAGGCAGAAGCAGGCAAGCAAGTGACTGTCACCCTGCAAACCCCATTGGCAGCCAAGCTCAGACTAAAGAAAACGGAAGCTTTTGCCCTCGACGGCAGTTGGCGATGGGTCGGCTTATCCGGCAGTTCGGCCGTAATGACACTGACGTTTACCATGCCGTCGACAACGGTCACCATACGTTTTACTATTGAGGAAGATACGACGATAGATCCCCCGGTCGGCCCTGTCGATCCCCCGGTTAATCCCGGTGATCCTACTGATCCTGATGAACCCGATAATCCCGACAACCCTAATATTCCTGACGAACCGGTTGATCCCGACGATCCCGCAACTGCCAACGAACCGGTTGCCCTTCCCGGCTTGCATATCCAAACTTCAGCGGGTATGCTTCGTCTGAACAGCGACTCCCCTTGCCGGGCAACGGTCTACACCTTCGGCGGACGAAGGGTGGCGGTGTTCCGTCTCGAAACCGGTGTCGAACAACAACAGGCTTTGCCCCGCGGTGCTTATATCCTCCATTCCGGTAGTCACGGTATCAAATTCACCTTGTAAATAAAACGAGTACGATATGAAACGATTTATCCCGGCAAGCATCAGGCTTGCTCTTATGCTATTCTTTCTGATGTCTGTCGGTTGTAGCCCCGAAGTGGCAGTCGAACCGCCTGCTTCGGGCACTGTCACCCTGCTGACGCGATCCGTTACGGAGACGACTGCCGCCCATCGCTTACTGGTGTTTGGTGTTTCCGGCGACAAGACCTGTATGCTCAATTACTCTTTTACCTCTGGCAGTGCCGTCGCGCTTACCGCCGGTAACTACCGATTTGTCACGCTTACCGAAACCGCCTGTTTCAACTTGCCTGCCAGCGGAGAGGTAGCCGGATTGAGTTATGACCAACTGCTGACATTGAAAGAGGATGCCACGCTGGAAGCGGTGCAGATCAGCCACCCCGACAATATAACGCTTCCGGCTACTTCCTACACGGCAGTTCTTCAGCCTGCCACTTGTCTCTTGCGACTCACGGTGAAGGATGCACCGGACGGCCTGACGCTGGCACTAAATAATATGCCTGCCGGCCTTTCCCTATCGGGCTCTTATATCGGTGCCACGACAAAGGCGTACCCTCTGACAGTAGATGATAATATCTGCCTGCCCACCGACGACAACGCCATGCTGCAATACCAGACGTCTGCTGGATCGGGAACACTCGACCTCGGCATGACCTTCGAACCCGGTTACACCTATTCCGCCTCCCTGCAATGGCAGGAAAACGGCTTAAAAATAACCTCTGTCGTTGCCAATTGGGATGAAGGGGGGAATTCGGCAGGGAATGCGGAGTGATTAATAATGAATAATTAATAACAATGATGAAAATGAAACTTTTACAAACAGCTTTTGCTGCCACAGCCCTGTTCCTGTCTGCTTGCAGCACGGAAGATTCTCTTGGCGGAGATTGGGACGGCCGCCTTCACCTGAGTAGTAACGTTGCCACCTTGACCCGCGCCACACACGATCTGGATACGAAGATCGCCAGTGGCCAAACGGTCTGGCTCTATATCGACAAGGCTTCTGATGCTTCTTCTCCGCTATACGGCAAGGAGCTGACCACCGGTGCCAATGGTGTTTTCACTAATGCCTCCGATATGTTCTTTCCGGCAGGAGAATCAAGCATCAATATCTATGCCTTCCATATCAACGAGAAAAGCCCTTCAATCTCTACAGCCGCTTATCCGGGCAGCCAGTTAACCCATAAAGTCGAACAAGACCAGCAAAGCAGCGGTAGCAATTACGCTAAATCCGATCTGCTCTATGCGAATACGGCATTAACTAAGGAGAATGCAAAGAGCAACAGCGGTGCCATCGAACTCCCTTTCAAACACAGTCTTTCCAAGATTGAAGTGATACTGAAAAAGAATGCTGAAGTAACCGCCACTGTCACTAAACTGGAAATTCTTAATACGCAGTTGGAAGCGACATTTACCCCCTCAAAAAGTAGTGATGAGCTAACGGTAGCAGTAAGTGGAACCACTGCCGAAAATCCTATCGAAATAGACCACGGTATCACTGAAAGTGGCGGCGACGTTCTCAACGAAGCCATCATCATCCCCCAGACATTAAATGATAAAACCGAATTTATCCGTGTCACCCTGGATGGTGGAGCTACGCTCGTTTACAAACTGGAAGCACAAACCGAATTCAAGAAAGGCACCAAATACACCTACACCATCACTTCCAAACTGACAGGATTAGAGGTGACATCCAAAATAGATGATTGGGGAAACGGTACCGGTGCTTCCGGCGACGCCACCATGTAATAAAAACACGCAACACCGCCCGGGGGCGGCCGGGCGATAGCTATAAACTTAAAGAATAATACAATGGCAGACATAAAAACAAATTATGTATGGTTATATGATCTCATAGAGAACACGATGACCAAAGATGTCAAAGAAGATTTCGTGGCCTCTGTGCGTACGCAGAAATCGATGACGATAGACGATATCGCCAATCAGATTGCCGCCGAACGTACGGAGTACCGTATCGATACCATCAAAAACATCAGTACGCTGGTTGACGAAAAGATTCGTCAACTGGTTTGCAGCGGATATACCGTTGTGACGGGAACGGCTCAATATGCCCCTTCCATCGGTGGAGTTTTCACCGGTGATACCGGGCTATTCGATCCGAAAGTAAATAAATGTGCGGTCAACATCACCCCTGCGCAGCTTATGCGTGCGGAAGTGGCGAAGGTTGAACCGAAGTTCTCCGGCACCGTCCGCCGTATGGGTGGTGCCCGTCTCTCATTGGTAAAAGACGTGGCCAGCGGCAAGACCGACGGCACGATCACGCCGGGCGGTATGCTCGACGTAACGGGCACGAAGATCCGTTGCACCGGTTCCGACGGCACAGGGCTGGGAGCCGTAAAACTGCTGAAGCTCTCCGACCAGTCGGTAGCAGCCACGATCACACAACTGGGTATCAACGATCCCAGCCGCCTGATGTTCACCCTTCCCGCTGATCTGGCCGACGGCGAATATCAATTGGTTATCGAGACCTGGTTTAGTTCGGCCAGCATCGTACTGAAAGAAATGCGTACGCTGACCTATCCGCTGACACTGGTAGTAGGTGCCGGCGGTGGCGGTGGTGAAGACGACCGTCCCGTTATCGAGTAGCTTTCCCAGCATGAAGCCTGCTCCGACCCAAGCAGGCTCCATGCTCCGAAGCGAGCATCCCATCAGCTCCGAGGCGAGCATGCCGCCTGCTCCGAAGCAAGCATACGATCTGCTCCGACCGGAGCATGCCATCTGCTCAAAAAACAAAAAAGATATGACAACAAACGACAACAAACAAAAACTGTCCGCCTGGCTCCTGGCGGCATCACTGGCAACCGCCCTTTGCGGCTGCTCCGGTGAGATAACCGACGGCAATACCTTGCCCGCCGGAAAATACCCCATGACGTTTACCCCGCAGGTGGACGGGCTGACTGCCACCCGTGCCACTTCCGACAACAGTTGGACGGGGAACGAAGAAGTAGCCATACAGGTAGGTGACGCAATAAAGAAATACACGGCTGCGCCGGGCGGCAACCTGATGGTGGCAAGCGACGACCCTTTTTACTGGCAGAACACGAACGATATTACCGTCAATGCCTGGTATCCTTACAGCGCTAAGAAACCTGCGGCCGCAGAATTGAAAGTAAAAGCCGACCAAAGCCAGGGTGACGGCTATCAGGCAAGCGATTATCTGGAAGCGACCGCCGCCACGGTGACGTTTAACGCCCCGGCGGTACTTGCTTTCAAACACCGCACGGCAAAAGTCATTGTGACGCTGCAAAAGGGCGAAGGTGTGGCGGATGTAAGCGGTGCCACAGTTAAATTTCTTAATCAAACAGGAGTGGATGGCGACGGAACGGAAGTCATTCCGAATACAACTGTTACGTCGGGTGCTTATACCGCCTTACTCATTCCAATACGTATACAGAGCCAGCAATTCATCCAGGTAACCATTGGTACAAGTGACGACGCACGCGACTATTATTATACCCCGACGGACATCAACCTCGAAGCCGGTAAACAATACAGCTATACCATCACCGTAAAGAAAGAGGGGCTGACGGTTGCAGCAGATACTTCTGTCTCATGGATAGAAAGCGATCTGGGTAGCCCCGAGGCCACAGAAGAAACTCCCACCATTTAAAGCAGACAATCACGAATACTTTCTTAAAATATATCCTGTTCTCTATCCTTTTTGTCTTATCCTCTTGTAGCGGTGAAGACGTTTTCGTCGCCAACGGACAATCCCCCCGTGAAGCTTTGGTCTTAACGGTCAGTGCCGGCGATTTCGTAACCGACGGCAACCCCGCTACCCGTGCCGTTGACGACGGAGCGACCACGACCTTCGAGAATGGTGACAAGGTAGGGGTTATCATTCTGGACGGTAGCAACAAATTGCTATCTGATAATGTTCCCTACAAATACAATAATGGCACATGGGCTTTTGAAAACATCGATCGTAAAACCCAATGCTATTATGATAGCAAGGCAGTAACTTATATCGTTTACTATCCGTATAGCACCGAGGCCGATAATATAACTAGTGAAGCCGGTTTGAAAGCTAAGTTCGCCCCGCAAGAAGATCAGAGTTCAAAAGAGAACTACCGTGCTTCCGACCTGCTGGTGTGGACATCGTCTGACAGTCCTTTGAAGGCTCTGAATGCAACATTGACACATGCTTATGCTTCCGTCTCTGTTTCGCCGAGCATAAAATATAAATTAGCAAATAATGAATATCTAACCTATGTTTCGTCCAATATTTCAGATGTGGACTTAACGATAAACAGCAACGGTTCCTATAAATTTTATCCGGCTGAAGACGGTAGTTATCGTTATATCCTTCCGACTGGCTCTTCTATAAGTAATATTTCTTGTCTTTTCACTTTTAAAAGTACTAAATATACTAGTGCATTTAGCACAACCACCTCGGTATCCGCTAATACCCGTTATACTTTCGTTCCAACCGTAAATGGTGGTGATTATGGCCTTGACAAAGCGCAGATAGGTGATTTCTATTGCAAGAGTTCCGACGGTAGTACAGGTTATCTTATTCCCGGAGACATCGCTTCGCTCACCAGTGAGCAACAGCAAGCCTGTATCGGCATTGTTTACAGCACGGATGCCGAACGCATCGGTGCGGCAGCTACGAAGTTCTTATCAGATAAAAGCATACCCCTTCACGGCCTTGTCATGGCACTGACCAACGCTTCGGACGGTTGCCGGTGGGGAAATGATTTTAATGATGAAAACAACAACGGCGGTACCGGAGACCCTTTCAAGGAAAACACCAATCAATTACAGAAGCAATACAAGAACGTTGACGGTTACGGTGAAACGCATTGGATAATCGAAAACTATAAGAGTAACGGTACTACTTTGAAAGATACCTATACCGCCTTTTACCATGCTAACTTTTACGGTACGGCAGAGAGTAGCACCGAGAAATACGCCGCTCCTTCCAATACCACCGGTTGGTTTATTCCCGGTATGGGTCAGTGGTGGGATATTCTGTCCAATTTGGGCAGGATAAATTTAGATGAATATAAGAATAGTTCAAGTGGTAATGCCTCTATACCCGATGCTGCTCCAACAGCCGTGGCTAAGATAAATGAGTATTTGCAGAAAATCAGCCATGCAACACAATTCAGTACGGGTACTTACTTTTGGTCGAGTTCGGAATACAATAGCGAAGGCGCCTGCTACGTGTCCTTCAACAACCTTGGCTCCCTGATCTTGTACTACAACTTTAAGGACACCAGCGACGGTAGGGTGCGGTGTATCTTTGCTTTCTGATTTTATTTATCTATTACAGCGTAGCCGTACTTTATCAACTCTCTATTTTTCTTGTGATACCGCCTGCTCTTATGCGGCCCCGTGTTAAGGCACGGGGACAAGCAGGGGCGTGAACCACTATTGATGTCAAAAAGGCAGTGTTCTTCTTCATACTTTTGTCAGAGTCATTATCAGGTTAAAATAAAAACATATGAGCAACAAGATTTACCCCATTGGCGTACAGAACTTCGAGAAGATCCGCAAAGAGGGTTACTTCTATGTCGATAAGACAGCTTTGATCTATCGAATGGTCAAGACCGGCAGTTATTATTTTCTGAGCCGTCCGCGCCGCTTCGGCAAAAGCCTGAAATACATTTATGTCATGGAGTTCAAACTGGATGGTACGGCGGAAGAAGCGTTACAGCAAATTAATGATAAAGAGTATGCGCAACCTTTCCTGTCGGATAATCGCAAGTTATTTAAGATAGGAGTGAACTTCAGTGCGAAGACCCGCAACATAGAACAGTGGATTGTTGAGTAACTGAAAACTATGCCGTTTGTCTGATTGCGTGCGGTACCTATCTCCCCCGTAGCTCCATCATTACTTCATCCGCAATATAAGCATCACTGAAAGTATAAAGCTCGGCTTCGGGATCATGCATGCGGTCGCATACCTTTGAAGTATAAAAAACATCCAAAGCCCGTAGCGGTGAGATTTCTAATTCTTTAGATAATCTCATCGCTATTCTACCGATCTTATTCCACATTAAAAGGTCGCTAAGCATATTCTTAAGTATTTAATTGTTCAACAGAAATGAAATGCAAACATTGATCTATCAATGATTGACTTAACAGGCAAAACTGGTTGTTGGGTTGATGCTGTGCTAATTGTCCTAAAGCCATTTCGACAGTCATCATACCATTCATATAGGCTTCTACTGTATCTATGACACGATCGTTTGCTACGCCTCCTTCTACAATGTCATATGCTATCCAGGGTTTTTCTCCTTTGCGGCTTTTCACTATAAAATCGAGCCACTGTTGGTCGTACTTTTTTAATTCCAAATAGCGATACTCTTTCATTATCCGTTCTTTATCCAGTTCGTAGATATTTAGAACAGGAGTTTCTTGCAACTGTCTTCCTATACGAAAAGCCCATCTTTCCGCTTGTTCCTTTATATCGGTAACATAAAATCCTTGTCCGAAATCGAGATTTTCTCGTCCGGCCTTGGCAATAGGGGTATTCACTTGAATGATCGAACCATGATAAACAGTCAACATAATTTCTCCTTTCTTCTTAGTTGGTTATTCCGGCTTTCTTTTCCCAGATCTCAAGCGTTTTCAGAATATCTTCGGTTACATATTCCCGACTCTGTGTATGAAGCACATCATAAAATTCCCAAATATAGTTTTCTATCAGATTAATACGTTTCATGCGCAAATACACAGCCGATGCCGGACAACCTGTTGCACGGGCTACGGACTCAATACATGAGGATACGAATATCGTTCTTAATTCTTCTTCTGTTTTTGTTGCTGACATAAAATAATGTATCTGAGGTAAAAGACTATTGATGCAAAAATAAGGATTATCTTCGAAAAAGTATGTAGGCAGTGTTCTTTTTCGTACAAAGCGTCCGGCCAAATATCAATGAGCATTTCAGACTCACTGGTATTTGGCCGGACGTTTTTGTTTTGTTATTACTTATTCAGCTTAATAACTTCTGGTGCCCCTTTGGTAATATAGCGGATAATCACTTCCGGTGCGTCCTCGCTGATTTGTTCGCAGGAGAAGGCTACGGCTGAAGAGCCTGCGGGAAGCAGGGCGTTGCCTTGTGGGGTGACTTCGCTGATCACGTTATAGTTCTTGTCGGTAACGACTGCTTTGCCGTCGAAGGTATAAAGCAGGTACTGGCGATCCGATATCTCACAAGGGAATTTGATAACGCCTTTCGGTGTGGTGAACGACGGGTCTTTGATCGTTCCGTCGCCATCTACTTTCAGACGGATGGCATAGACGCTTTCGTACGGGCTGCTCCATGACCAGTCGGCACCCCCCGGTTGTCCCGGTTGCATTTCAGCCATGTTGCAGCGGAAATGTTTAGAGATAGAAAGCGGATACAGGTTGTAAGTCTGTTCGTCTGTCTTTTCCAGGTGCCATTCTGGTTGCGGATCTTTCAGGCGATACTGCTGTGCGTCGCTGAAAGCCTGTGCTTCGCGCAGTTTATCCCAGTTCTTGATGGCTTCGAGCAACTTGTCTATCTGTCCGTGACGGCGCAGGGTGTTGCTGTTGATCGTCATCGCATAACCGGAGTCGAAACCGGCCGATTCGGATAAAGCCCATTCGAGGTCTTCCAGGGTCGAGCATTCAAAATTACGGTCGGCCAGACGGATCAGGAACCATCCCAGCATACGCGGGAAAAGGTTGCGCTGGAAGAAATGCTGGTTCTTGATACGGTTCTCAACCTGACCCGTGCGCATCGCTTCCCCCCAAGGCTCTCCCCAGTTCATGCGGGTATGGATGTGCCAGAGGTTATGGCTCAGGCGGCTGGCATCGTTCAGCACGTTATGGTTCAGCTGGTTGTAGAAGCGGGTAACGAAACGGGAGTTGGCGTATTCGTCCTGCCCGGTATAGGAGCAACCTTCCAGGCCGTCGAATGAGATCTGGCGCAGGCCTGTCTTGTTCATGATCTCGGCCAGGCGGTCGGCAAACTTATCCTGTAGAACCAAATCCGGGAATAACGTCTTATAAGGATAATCCCACAATTTGTAAAGCGGAGTCTTTTGTGCGTGTGCGGAAGCTGTCGTGCCGTAAGCGCCCCGTTTACAGTCTTTCAACAGGTAAGTGTCTCCCTGGTCTTCCATACTGCCGTAGGTGATCAGTTCCTTGTCTATCTGCATGGCGTTAAGGCTCATAGGCATGGAGAATAAATCTGACTTCTTGATCTTGATGGCTGTCTGCTCTTTATCCAGATCCGAGGTGAGCGTCAGTACGCCTTGTTTCAGCAGATGCTCGGAAGGAACCGGAGTGACATAGGCATCGTTGGTAGTCGTGAAGTTACTGAGGGTATGCACACCAACGGCAATACCCTGTGCTTTGGCCTTGTCGACCATCTTCTTTACGCCCTCATCGCCGCCTTTGGTGAATTTAGGATCCCAGTTGAAATGACCCCAGTCGAGGAACGGGCCGCTGTGGTAAACATATTCGAAGCCGGCTATTTTTGCCTTGTCCAGGATCATGTCGAAGTTATCTTCTGAGAAGTCGGAGATCAGGTAGGACTTCATGGCAGCGCGGGAAGTCTTGCCCCATTCGCCGTCGAACAACGGGTGGGGAAGTCCCTGTTCCATTTCGATCTCGCCGATACGTGCCAAGGCATCTGTGTTCTTACTGCCGAAGAAAGCGATCTTAGCCCCTTTGATCGGGCCGTCCTCGCCTTCTACGGGGAGAACCAGCGATTTCTCGATCTGTTGTACCTGGCGGTATTCCTGTTTATTTCTTCTGCGGGCGGAGAAATGGAATACGGTACCGTCTGAAATGTCGGCAGCGGCGAGTTTGTAAGCAGGGATGCTGGCAACCGACAATTCGGCTGATTTACCTGAATAACCGTATGTCTCGGTAACCAGTTTGCCGTATTCGTCGGGAATGCCGGCATTCGTTTTGATGTTCAGGGCTTGTATGCCGAAGGCAAGGCCGTCGCCCTGCGCTACGCCGACAACGTCACCCACGACCTCATGGATGTTTACGGCTAGCGGGCCGAACAGCAATACTTCATATTTATCCGGAACATTGGTTGCTTCCAGTGTGATGCATACGTCGCTTTCCTTCTGTTTCAGGGTGATTGTTCCGCCGTCGGACATGGTTAGTTTCAATTGGTTGCCACTGGCAGTCATTTTGGTCGGTGTGATCAGTTTGTTGTCTGCACAGACGGTTACAAGCGGATATTTACCGGCATGCAAGATGTCTTTGCCTTCCACCCGGATGGAGGAGAAGTGACCGGTGTTGTCTATTCCAATCTGGGTGGAACGGGTTTTTAGATTAACGTTCTGTGCTCCGGCATGGAAAGCCAGCGTAAAGGCAAATAGCAAGACTATTTTGCCGATTAAAGAGAGTCGTTTCATGTGTGTTTGTTTATGAATTTAATATGTAAGTCTTTTAATCGTTATCTCTCCGATGGAGGATGCACCTTTGTTCTTCACTTTCATCTTCAGCGTGGTAGGGAACTCATCCAATGTCTGCTGGGAACGGGTAATCCTGCATGTATGTATCTTCGGTAAAAGAATGAGCGAAGATACTTGTTTTTCTCCATACATGAACAGTTCGTGATCTTTAAACTCCAGATCGGACGGTTTGTTGCTCAGGTAATCGGTGGCCAGGCGGGAGAAGACGAGCTCGTATTCGCCGATCCGGTTGACGAAAGGAGTCAGGTCGAGGGTTATTTCCGTCCAGTTGTCCGCATTGAATGTATGGGCATCCCAGGTATCTACTACCTGTGGTTTGTCTTGTTGCCGCTCATCCTGCAGGTCGCTGAGGGGACTGGACACCTGGAAGGCCGAGAAGTTCTTCAGCAACGGTGTATCTTTTGACCGGGTGATGCGGACACGTAATTTATTCAACCGGAGAGTCGGGAAATGATCTATCTTCTTGTTTCCGACCGAGCTTCCTTTATAGATGGAGATCCATTTGCCTTCCCCGGTATATCCTTCCAGTTCGTAGGCCAGTACCCGTTGTCCCCCTTTCAGGTCTTCCTGCAGGATACAATGGTTGATTTCGGTAGGAGTGGCAAAGTCAAGCTCGAAGGTATTCCCTTTACCGGCCGTTTGCTGTACGGGATGGCCGAACCTGTTTTCGATCTCCCTGCCGAAAGCCTGATAGACGGCGGCATGTGAGCGGGGGATCAGTCCGGTTGTATCGGGAGTGGAGTTGAGGAGGAGCACGGAACCACGTCCGACGGATTTGTAATACAAGTTCATCAACTGCTCCTGCGTCATCAGCAAGCTGTCGCATCCGGGAGCCCAGAACCATTTATGACCTTTGTTCTTCAGCAGCGGGACATCCACCTCTACCGGGGCATACCGATCGCCGTCCACATCCGAGTGAAGGGCGGTGGAGACACCGGTTGTCAGGTCTTCCTCCTTTATTGTGTACCAGTTGGGGTAGGGAGCATAACCGTCCTCGTTGCCTACCCATCTCAGGTTGGCCTGCTCGCCCTGAAAGATCACTGAATTGGCGGCATACCGGTCGAGAATATCTTTGATCGGGATGCGGCAGTTACCGTCGAACCATACTTCGCTGATCGGGCCATAGAGGGAAAGTACTTCCGTCAGTTGCGTGCGGAACACCTGGTTGTACGCCTCTTGTTTGGAAGGATCTTGTGTGATACCCCCGCTACCGATACCGGCGCCCCAGCGGTCGTCGCCCGGATAGATATACACTCCCAGGTCGAGTCCGTGTTTCCTGCACGACTCCGAGAGGTCTTTCAATACATCCCCTTTGCTGTTGCGCCAGGGTATTTCCTTCACGCCGTAGTCGGACGTTTCGGTCTGCCACCAGCAGAAGCCGCCGCAGTGTTTGGCCACGAACAATACCATCTTTGCTCCCCATGATTGGGCTACTTCGCACCATTGGTCGGTGTCGAGGTCGGCTACTTTGAGACGGTCGAGCGGGGTGGTGAAGTTATCGTACTCCCGGTTCTGCCAGGCGGCAGGGCCGTAGTGCACGAACATAACCCGTTCATAGTTGTGCCAGCGTAGTTGTGCTTCCGTAGGCAGCGGGATCTTTTTCTCCTGTCCCTGTACGGGCGGGCCGGACAGGAATAGGAGGAAGATCAGTATAGGAATTAGTTGTTTCATGTAAGTTTACTTTTTGTATAAGCCCCGGATCAATGCCGGATCGATCGGCGCCGACGGGTTGAAGCGGTCGGATGCCATGTATTGCAGGATGCTCTGTTTGAACTGCCGGGCGGCCGGACGTTTGTCGAGGTCGCGTTGCAGATCGGCACTGCACACCATTAGTTTACCGTTACCCACTTTCCCTTCGAGGAGGATACCCAGTTTGCGGTTCGTGAACCAGTCGTCGATCAGGTGTACGACCGGGTGGTAGTCTGCCGGGAAATCATCCAGTACCATTGCGTTGCAATTGCTAACCAGATCCCACCACTGGAAATCGCTGTATCCTTCGGTCGGGAAAGCGGCCAGAGCCGGATGTTTCGGATCGCAAAGGATGCCGAGGGTATGGGGAGGTTGCTTGTTTGTCCAGGCAGTGTTCCAGAAGATGGAAGAGAAGCCGACACGGATGTCGCCGCCTTTATCCGGTGCGATGCTTCCGGGAGCCAATAGCAGGAGGACGTTTTCCCCTTTTTCCAGCCGGGTCATTGCCTGGTCGTCGAGGGCGGAGGCAATGTAAGGCAGTTGTTCGATCGGTTCCTGTTTGGCCGGATAGACCCAGATGTTCCATTCGTTTCTGCTGTTCGTCTCTTTCACTTCCACGCTGACGGTAAGCTGTGTCGGTGCAGTGATGTCGGCCAACGGGTATTCGATAGTGCCGGCCGGGATGCAGTTGGTCAGCGGAAGGTCTTTTACGAAACTTCCCTGTGCCAGGTTTTCGCCCGCCCGGTTGCTGATCTGCCAGCGGATGTTTGCCCCCTGTAAAGGCTTCTCACCGAAATGAGCCAGTTCGACCGGCGCTTTCAGTGTCTCATTATTCAGCCAGACCATTTTCGGGAAGCGGACAAGCGGAACGGTGTTGTTACAGAAGGTGCTGTATTCTTTCCCCGTTACATACCCTTTTTCACCCCAGAAGGCATCGAGTACGCCGACCAGTGCGGAACCCTGTCCCGGGAAGTCGTGCAGGTCGAGCAACTGGAAGCCTGCGAAGCCGGGCGTGCGGAGGGCAGCTTCTATATCGGCTTTATAACAAAGCGTCTGCAAGCGGCCGGAAGCATACAGGAAAGCATCAGCCAGGTCAGCCATCTGATGGTCTTTCAGTGTTTCCCGGAATATCTCAAAGTTCTTCGCTTTCAGTACACCGGTATATTTCTCTATTTCCTTGAAGTTGGGATAGACGCACCATTGACCGATCTCATGGCTGACAGTCGGCATGTTCGGACGGATAATATGGGCGAAGTCGTAGTCGGTACGCGGCGGTTGTGCGTTGATGATGCTGCGCAATCCTTCTCCCCATCCCTGGATACGCGGATCGGGAGCATTCCAGTAGTCCGCATTCTCCACATAAGGCCACCCGCCGGAGCTGGTATAGGCACGGCGCAGGTCTTTCGATTTCCAGTGGTCGATCAGTTCGGACAGGTATTTTACCTGGTTGGCTCCACCCGGTTCGTTCCCGTAGGCCATCAGGCAGAAAGAGGGATGGTTGCCGTACTCTTTCAGGATACGGTCTCCTTCGTCGTAGAACCATTGGTCGGAATAACCGCCGTCGCCCACCGTTGCCCATCCGGCACATTCAACTTGCAGATAGACGCCCATGCTGTCGGCCACCTCGAAGGCGGCACGGGGCGGACACCAGGAGTGGAAACGGACATGGTTCAGACCGTAGGCCTTGCACTGGCTGTATATCTTCTCCCAATAGCCGTTCTCCATAGCCGGGTAACCGGTCAGCGGGAAGATACAGCATTCGAGCGTACCCCGGAGGAATACCGGGTGTCCGTTCACTTCGAAACGTGTGCCGTTGGCTTTGAACTCGCGGAGTCCGAAGGTGCGGCATTGTTCTTCCTTATTACCATCGGTTTCAACGGTTGCACGCAGGTTATACAGGTTAGGGCTGTATTCCGACCAGAGCAAGGCGTCGTTGCCCAGCGATAAGGTCGCTTCCTGTTGCAGGGAGGTGCCTGGGGCAATAGTGATCTCCTGTGGTTGGCCAACAGGGCTTCCGTCTTTCTTTTCTACCTGGAGAAGCAGGGTGGAGGCTTCTTTCCCGGCTGTACCGTCCAGCGTAACTGCGACTTTGACTGTCTTATCCGCGATATTCGGATAAAGCTGTATATCATTAATATATAGAGAGGGTTTAGCCGTCAGGCTGATTACCCCGATAACGCCGTTCCAGTTGGACTGCGTATGGTCGGAGACGCTATGGGCATTGATTCCCACCTCTATGTTGACCCGGTTATCCACACGGAGTGTCAGGGTGTGTTTTCCAGGCTTCAATTCATTAAAGACATACCGGAAAGGGGTGGAGAGCGATTCATGCTTACCCATCTCATTCCCGTCGAGGAAGAGCATTGTCTCCCAGTGCGTACGTTCCAGTTCGAGCTCTACCGGCTGGTTGGCCCACGACTGCGGTATATCTATTTCTTTCTGATACCAGGCCACTCCCACATAGTGTTTCTCCGGGTTCAGCCAGAAAGGGACTTTCATATTTCCCGGCTGGCGGAATTTCTCGTATTGGGGAGCATCGTACCATGATTTGTCGACAACCTGGCCTGTCCAGGCTGTTTCTATCCCGACATCATTGCCGTATCCTTGTTCCTGTAGCGAACCGGGCAGTTGGATGGTTTCGTTCAGGTATCTGTTGTACCATTGTTCTGTCAGTCCCCGGTCGTCAGGATCGAGGGCAAAGAGCCATTCACCTTGCAGGGATTGTGTGTTATCTGCCTGCCGGCAAGCGACAAGGGTTAAAAAAGAGAGTAAGACGAATAAGTACTTTTTCATGCGTATTTAATTGTAAAAGATGAATAAGAGTAGCGTTCTGCAAAGGAACGTCTTTATTCATAGAAAATAAATAGATAATACTACCGTATAGATGGATTATCTTTTGATGAGTTGTTATGATGATCGTAACCGTGTTGTTACGGTAGTCGTAACTGAACGTTTACGATACCCATAACCGGGCGTTTACGATAGTCGTAACCGAGTTGTTACGACCATCGTAGAAAAGAGTGATAACCTTACAAACTTTCCGCCCCCAGATTAGGCATCGTCGGCCATCCCGGATTCTGATAGATCGGGGAGGTTTCCACACTGCTGCCATCGGCAGATGTGTTCAGGAAATTCTGTATCGCGATCGGCGACAGGTAGTGTGCCATAGCCCACTTGAACCCGCCTTGCCGCATGATCAATGAGTTGGCCGCCACTTCCTGCGGACGCAGGTACATGCTCAGCGCCGGATCGGATACATTCGACTTGGAGTCGTTGGCGCCGTACGCCAGGATGCTCGCTCCACTTTCATCTTTATACCAGTCCTGCATCGGCCCCCACAGTTTGAACCCTTCGATATGGTAAGGGGAGGAGATCAGCTGATCCATGGCACGCCACCGTTTGAGATCCATCTTGCGCAAGCCTTCACCCATCAGTTCGCAGTTACGTTCCCGGCGGATGTTGTACAAGGTGGTATTGACCAGCTGTCCCGCAGAATAGGCTCCCCAGTTGTATTTCGCTTCTTCACTCATGTTCGTTGCAGAAATACTCTTATTGTAATCCGTATCCAGATGGGCGCGGGTACGGATGGCACGCCAGTAGGAAGCAGCGGTTCCATCTATGGATCCGGTACGTTCGTAGCTGGCTTCGAGATAATTCAGGTAAGCTTCGGCGGCGCGGAAAGTGATGCTTCCGGTGAAGGAGCCGAAGTTGGCACAATGCTTGGCATCGAAATTGCCCCCTTTGCGCATGGCGTATCCGGTGGAGTAATAGACATCGGAGTTACCGCTGGTGATGTCGGGTACTGTTTCGACCGGCGTGGCGTGTGTACCATCGGATGACGGGTATAAGACGTTGATCTGTCCCGGTTCCTTGAGGAACAGCCACAGGCGGCCGTCGCGGTTCTTGCGTACGTCGGCTACATAATCGTCGCTGGCATAACCCGAGCCGGATGCATAGATCGGCAGTCCGTTCGCCATCAGGAAGGTACTTACCATGCCGCGCGTCAGCCCGTAACCGGCATTTCCTTTCTGTGCGAACTGAACGGCACCGTGGGTCAGCTGCAAGCCTTTGTCGTATTGGCGCCACATAAGCACTTCGTCGTAACCGGCCATGTTCTCATCCGCATACATGTTGTAGTATGGGTTGGCGGGTTCTTCGGTGCTCTGTTGCAACAGGCCGGTGTTTTCCGTCAGTGGAACAGCGTCGGCCACCGCTTTGGCTGCTTCCATTGCTTGTCCGAGGAAGAAATCGATTTCATTGTCGATACTGCCCGATGGATATTGATAGCTTGCATTGTAATCCTTCTGTTTGCCCGGCCAGCCATTGCCGTCCGGCACGAAAGGGGTGTTGCGGAAATACTTCAGCCAGGTTCCTTCGAACAGGGCGACTCTCGATTTGACCAGGTTGGCGCAGTTGCGGGAGAGGCGGTTCTTTTTCCCATCGGGTGATATTTCCTTCAGCATCACAATGGCTGAGTCGAGGTCTGCCAGAATGAAACGGGCTACCTCGTTGCGCGGGGCTCGTTTGCTGGCTTCGGTCAGCGCTTCCTGTTCGTCGGGGAGCGGACGGTAGAGGATGGGGAAGTCGCCGAACGCTTGCAACTTCTTGAAGTATTCGTAGGCACGCAGGAAGTAGACTTCGCCGATATAATGTTTCACATTCTCATCGTTTCCGCTGATCTCTCCGCTTTTCCATTTGTCTACCACGCGTTGCAGGAAGTAGTTGCACTGATATATCTTCGTGAATTCCCAGTCGCCCCCGGTCTGTGCCGTTTTCAGTTCACCGGGTACATAGTCCGTGTAATCTCCCTTGGCGATCATATTGTCCGTACCGTTGTCCCATCCGAAGGTTCCGTACCAGTTGACACTCGATTCGTGGGAGGGCAGGATGCCGGGGTATATGTTGTTGATGTAAGAGGCCAGCTGGCTTTCTTCCGTCAGATAGTAGTCCGGTGTGATCTGCGACAGAGGTTCTCTGTCGAGGTAATCGTTGCAGGAGAACAATACCGGAACCAGGACGATACCTGCGATCTGTTTTAATAGGCTGTTTATGCGATTCATGATTCTTCTGTTTTATAAGGTTATACTTAGTCCGAACGACAGGGTTTTAGATAATGGATAGTCACCGTTTGCGGCATCCACCTGTTCCGGGTCTAATGTCTTGAACAGGTTGGTGCCCGTCCAGAGGTTTTCACCGGATACGAATACCCGTAGTTTGTTAACATAGAATTTATTGGTGAGCGACGACGGGAGGGTATAACCCAACTGTACGTTCTTCAGACGGATATAAGCCGCATTCTGCAAATAACGTGTCTGCACGTTGTGATTCATGTTCGTGCGGAAACTCGGACGCGGGAAATAGGCATCGAGGTTTACATCGGCTTCTCCGGCCTGCACCATAACGGAGTTCTCGTCACGGAAATAATCCAGGTGGGGCGTGTAGCAGGTAGACCACCAGATACCGCCGTGGCTTCCCCAGAAGGTCGAGCTGTTCTGGAAGTAATCGCGTTTCATTACGCCCTGGAAGAAGGCACGGAAGTCGAAGCCCTTGTAATCGGCCGTCAGGTCGATACCGAAATGATAACGCGGAGTCGAGTTACCGATGATGGAGAGGTCGCCATGATCGCCGGCCGTGTTGGCTCCGGCATCTACTTTACCGTCACCGTTGAGGTCGGCATACATGATATCGCCGGCTGCCCATAAAGAACCCAGGGCACTTTGTCCGCCGTTGGGCAGGCTTGCCAGGTGCTTATCCATTTCGTCCTGGGTCTTGGCGATACCGACTGTCGTGTATCCCCATATTTCGCCCATCTTCATGCCTTTGCGGTAGGTGTCGCTGGCAATCACTCCTGTTTTGTTGGGGTAGCGGGTGATCTCTGTCTGCGAGTCGGACAGCATCAGTTTCACACCATAGCCCAGGCCGTTTCTGAGGCGGTCGTTCCAACCGACCGACAGTTCCCATCCATAGGTCTTTAAGTCGGTATTGTTTGTGCGGGGTACGTTCGTGCCGAGCGTGATCGGGAGTTCGGGAGCCGGGCCGATCATATCGAGTGTATTTCTGACGAAGTAGTCGAACGATCCGGTAAGGCGGTTGTCCAGTGCGCCGAAGTCTGCCCCTATATTCCATGTCTTAACCCTTTCCCATGTCAGGGAGGATGCAATCAGTTCCGGGGTGACGGCGATGTTGGGTTTCGTGCCGTTTATAAGCCATCCGCCGCTGGATGCCTGGAATTTCATTTGCGCATAGGTCGGGTACCAGCTTTGGGTGTTCTGGTTACCCAGTTCGCCGTAAGAGCCTCTGAACTTGAAGGTTCCTACATAGTCTGCGATAGGTTCCCAGAAGCTTTCGCGGGCTATATTCCAGCCTACGGAGAAGGAGGGGAACAGGTTCCATCGTTCCGATGAACGGAAACGGGATGTGCCGTCGTAACGCAGGTTCACTTCTGCCAGGTATTTGCCCTGGTAGTCGTAGTTGATACGTCCGAAGAAACCGGCGGTTGCCCAATGGTCGGAGGAACCGTTTACGGTCGGTGTGATCGGGTTCCCGTTGATGTCGACTCCGGAGGTGATATCTCCTTCGGGAAGACCGGGGACGATGATCCCGTTACGTTGCAGGAATGTATATTTCTTTTTCATCAGCTCCGACTGGAAACCGAACATCCCCTTGAAGTTATGGCCGGATTCGAGTTGCTGGCTGTACTCGGTGTAGACGTTGAAGTTTAGATAATTCTCTTTCGTCATATCTTCCGATACGTAGCTGGTGGAGTTGTATATATAGGGTTCGCCGGCCACATTATGGTTGTAAGTGAGCTGACGGTCTGCATGTACGGTCGTGTTGTAGATGCGGTAGTTCACATCTACGTGTGTCTTCCAGTCCTTGATCGGTTCCAGTACCAATTGGGCTTGCTGATACAGATAATCAGCCTGCTTTTTGGTTCTGCCGCCTTCCACCAGGTCGAGTGCCGGGGTAGGGGCGCTGTACAGGTAGCCGTTCGGGTCGTAGGCCGGCATGAAAGGCCATGCCTGACGGGTCAGTCCTTCATAAACACCATCCAGTACTGTCGGTTTGGAGATATCTTCGCGGATGAAGCGGCTGCTGTAATTCAGCTGCGCCCAGTCTGTCATTTTCACGTTGATCTTGCCGGTAGCCGTGTAGCGGCTGAAGCTGTCGTCGGAGATCTTTAGCAAGCCGCTTTGATCCAGGTAGTTCATGGAGAGGTAGTAGGTTACTTTCTCGTTTCCACCGTTCAGGCTGAAGTTATGTTCCTGCGAGAAGGCCCAATGTCCGAACACCGTGTTATACCAGTCCTGATTGGCACTGCCGGAACTATATGGATCCATCCAGTAAGCCGGATTGGACGGATTCGGTATCATCGTTACATCCGACTTCCCGTCGCGATAATCCTTGATACGCTGCAACCAGGCATTGTCGAAATAAGGAGACTGGTTGGCATTGGCTCGTGAGTCGTTGAAGTAAAGGGCAAAACGGTAAGAGTCTACCTGATCCTGCAACAAAACGGGATCGTTCCAACGGAAGCTGTTGTTATAGTTGATTACAGGTTTACCGCTGACACCGGTCTTGGTGGTGATCAGTATCACACCGAAAGGCGCACGCGAACCATAGATGGAGGAGGCTGCGGCATCTTTCAAGACTGAGATATTTTCTATATCCTGCGGATTCAACGCATTGATATCTCCTTCCATGCCGTCGATCAGGATAAGCGGGCTGCCGCTCGAACCTTGTCCGATGGTGGCAATACCACGGATGTTAATATCGGCCGTCTTGCTCAAATCGCCCGAACGCTGTGTGATCTGCAAGCCGGGAACCAATCCCTGTAAAGCCTGTGTTGCAGTGGTTACCGGACGGGCTTCCAGGTCTTTGGCATTCGCAATACCGACCGAACCGGTCAGGTTTATCTTCTTTTGCGTACCGAAACCGACTACTACGACTTCATCCAGACTTTGTGTGTCTTCCATAAGTGTGATTGCCAGCGCTTTGGTATCATCTGCTTTCATCTCTCTGGCCAGATAGCCGATATAGGATATAAGAAGGATTGAGTTGTCGGGAACATCCAGGCTGAAATGTCCGTCTACATCGGTGATCGTTCCGATCGTAGTCCCTTTAACGGAAACGTTGGCACCGATGACCGGAGTGCCTGTTTCGTCCCTGACCGTTCCCTGCACCCTTTTGTTTTGCTGGCCGACAGAGAAAACTCCTTTCCTCGATAAGATGATTTGACGGTCGACGATCTTATATTGTACATCGGTGTTTTTGAAAAGTTGGTTCAGAACTTTATCGATGTTCTGATTCTCTACTTGTATATTCACCGGTTTGCTTACATCAAGCGTATTGTCGGTAAACAGGAATGAGAACTCAGTCTCCTTTTCTATTTGTTCCAATACCTGTTCGACCGTTGCATTGGAGAATGCGAGGGACAGCGACACAGACTGTGAATAGGACTCTTCTGCTCGTATCTGGAAGATGGTGATTAACAATAAAAATATACCTATTCTCATTTTTCGACAAGTTTTAAAGAAATATAGGGAACCTATATCCCCGAATAATTTCTGGATTTTCATAACTTTGTTGCTGATTTAGTGATTAATGATGTCTTTGGGTCTTATGCCAAAGATGTTATTTTCGCGAACAAGAGTGAGTTGCAGCTCGCTCTTGTTTTTTCATATCTGTATCTTCAATCTCTTTCCATAGGCTTATTCATTTAGGTGTAACAATTTATTCCGCTTTATTTTAACCAGACGTCTATTTGCTGTTTGGCAAATGTCGAGTCGTTATTTTGCTTCATTGTATTTACTTTCCATCTGATCGGTGTGGCTTCTTCCAGATAACTGAATATCTGATAGATCGTCTCGTTGGTAAATGTGGCCCAGCAATTATATTCATTCTCTTTCTTCTGGTTGTGAAGCACGATCTCTACATTGAAGCGATGACCTAATATACGGAACACTTCATCGAGGGAGGTATTTCTGAATACAAGCTTCCCGTCTTTCCATGCCGTGTTTTCATAGAGGTTGACTTGCCGGATGGTGTACTTTTTCGTTTGCTTGTTGTAAGATAGTTTCTCTCCGGGTTTCAGTCCGGCTATGAATTTGTCGGAGGAATGAATATCCACTTTCCCCTCTACAAGAATGGCCTCTACTTCTTCCCGTTCTTCATATGTGTTTACATTAAACTGGGTTCCGTGCGCCATCACTCTCAGGCCTGACTTTGTTGTTACGAAAAAGGGATGTTCCTTATCCGATTGTACCTCGAAATACCCTTCTCCGGTCAGTTCCACTTCTCGTGTGTTTCCAGCGAAGAGGGTCGGATAGCGTAGTGTACTGCCCGCATTCAGGCATACTTTCGAGTTGTCCGGCAGTTCCAGCCGTGTGACCATTCCCGGTGCGGATGTTACTTCCATAAACTTTATCCGTCTTTCGATATCCGTGGCATTCCGTTCGAAGAACAAATAGCCGAAAGTCAGTGTCGAGATCAGAAGAGGAATACTAATGATGGCTGCCACGCGTGATAGATGGCTTATCCACAGTCTTTTTCTGCTTCTTTTGTCCAGTTTCCTGTTCACTTCAACGAATGCTTCCGGCAATCCGAACGACTTGTGTTCGTCTATCCGGGATTTTAGTTTCAGTACCTGGCGGACTGCCTGTGACTCCTGCCGGTATTCCTCAGATCCATTCAACCAGGATTCCACCAGCTCGGCTTCTTCCGGTGTGGTTTGCTTCTGTGTATATTTTAATAGTAATGTCTCTTTTTCAAGATCCAAAAGTTCTTTATTCTCCATTTCTGATATAATATCTTTTATTGTTGAAAATGATGCCTTTTATATATAGGATAATCGTACCT
>OGFC01000771.1_pt1 | contig 25500 bp, 21 predicted proteins | sample 1570841 | NCBI WGS metagenome assembly OGFC01 (sample SAMEA2582137, study PRJEB24529) | metagenome | biome: Human gut stool | place: China | collected 2011 | reverse complement strand
CTCGATGCGAGCAGAATGATCCACCATCAGAGCCAGATGATCCGGCAGCGTAATCTGCTGAATGGAATGAATCCCCTTGCTGGTCGCAACAACCGGAACCTCCACACAGGCATTTTCCATAACGTTTCGAATATAGCCTTTGTTTCGCAAATTGCCGTTGAAGAAATACGGTGTATGATCTCCGAAGATGGCATTGAAGATATTGGATGCATATTCCTCTCCCCGTTTCAAATCAATGTCTCCTTGATTCACCCAATCACGGTACTCCTGTTCCCAGGTATCCTCACGTTCCAGATATTCATCCAAAATATAGGCATATGCTCCCGGATTCCATCCGGTTCCATGCATACAGTAGGTTTCAATCAGATCCTTGCGTTTGCGGAACCAAGGATTATATTCGGAATTGTGCCCACTGGATTCGGTCGGAAAATACCCCAGATGCCGGTACATCTCGATTCGAACCATTTCCTCATTGGCAACCTCTTCTCGCTGAATAGCATTCTGAATCAGCGGATAGGCATCTTTCCCCTTCCATTCGTAATTTAGATAGAAGGCCTGATGATTGATACCGGCACAGGTATAGGAAATCTCCTTTGGATCGGCTCCAATCCAGTTTGCCAGCATTTCTGCTGTTCCCTGTACACTGTGGCACAAGCCAGTGACATTAACATCTGTCTGCGTTTGCAGATAGCTGACCAGCATTGCCATAGGGTTTGTATAATTCAATACAATGGCATTCGGACAAAGCACCTCCACATCATGAATGATATCCAGCAGAACCGGTGCCGTACGCAAAAACCGAAAGATGCCAGATGGCCCGCGTGTATCTCCAACACAGATATCGACTCCATATTTCTTTGGAATTTCGATATCATGCCGCCAGACTTCAACACCTCCCTGCAAAATAGTAATTAATACACCGTCAGCATCCTTTAAAGCCTCTTTGCGATCAGTTGTCGCATGAACGACTGCAGGATACCTTCCTGCCTCCACAATGCGCATAACACCATCCTTGGCATATTTCAGACGTGTTTCGTTGATATCCATCAGCATGATTTCACAGTCTCTGAAAGCATCAAATGTCAGGATATCCCTTACCAGTCCTCTGGTAAAGTCAAGAGAACCGGCTCCAATAAATGCAAATTTCCTTTTCATAATCAGTTTCCTTTCTTTGTTTACTAAACATTTGTTTATTGTTTAGTTGATTACAACCCCAGTATACCGCAACACTTTCTATTTGTAAAGGCTTACAGGTAATATTTTTACTAAATTGTTTGCTTTTTTTCTAAATTTGTTCTATAATGTTTAGTAAACAGAGAGGAGATGGTTATATGTCAACACTTCGCGATGTCGCTAAGTTGGCTGGTGTATCCCTTGCCACTGCATCCCGTATCCTATCCAACGATGAATCCTTCAAAGCGACAGAGGCTACACGAAAAAAAATTGAAGATGCTGTCCGTGAACTGAACTACACCTTCAAAAGCAAAGCCAAGACCAGTAAATACAATATCGGCTGTATCATGGCAGTTACTTCAGAGAAATACGGTGATCCCTTTTTCAATTCTATTTTAGCATCCGCGGAGGAGGAAAGCACGAAATATGGGATGGCAATTTCTTCCATAAAAAATTACAATGAATTAAAAGATCCCGCTATTTTATCGGAAATGTGCAGACAGAATCTGGATGGACTGCTTTTAATGGAGGATTTGCCAAAGGATACCTTCGCAGCTTTAACAACATCCATTCCTTACATCGTAGGAATCGATCCATATTGCTGCGACTATAACAACGTCGGATTTGATCATATTGAGGCAACCTTCCAGGTGATGGATCATTTTCTAGCCTGCGGATGTCGCAGAATCGCCTATATCGGTGGCGGAGCGCCAAATACCAGCTTTTTAGATAGCAAACGGATGATCGCATATCGTGAATCTCTGCGCAAAGCAGGAATTCCCTATGATCCTTCAATCGTAATTGATTGCGATTGGGATATTGAAAAATGTGTGCAGGAAACCGAACAGCTGATGCTGCAGGAGAATCGCCCAGACGCTATTTTTGCGGGAAGCGATACACTCGCATCCGTCATCCTTGGAAAGCTGTATGAAATGGATATTCGCTGTCCAAGAGATATTTCCATCATCGGTTTCAACAATCTTTCCACCACTGCACATATGATTCCACCGTTATCCACAGTGGATGTACCAACACACGAAATCGGAAAACGTTCGGTTCAGCGGCTGTATCAGCTGATTCACGAGCATGATGAGACGATACTCAATATCCTGTTACCAACAAAATTCATCGAACGAAACTCTACAGCACGAAAGGATATGAAAGAATGAACTATTATCTGGGAATAGATGGAGGAGGAACCAAGACAAAATTCATCATCTGTGATGCATTTGGCAGAGTACAGGCGCAAAGCATACAGCCCACCTGTCATTATCTGCAATGTGGATTGGATGGTGTCACCAAAGTTATGCAGGACGGCCTGTGTGACTGCCTGAGCAGCAGTACGATTAAGGTGGAACAAATCGCCGCTGCATTTATCGCCTGTGCAGGATATCGGGATATAGAAAAGGACAGCCCCGCCATTGAAAAGGCTGTCAAAAAAGCTTATCCGCAAATACCGCACATGCTAGGCAACGATATGGAAAACGCGCTGGCAGGATCCCTGGCTGGAGCTGCAGGAATCAATGTAATCGCAGGTACCGGTTCCATCGGACTTGGAAAAAATGAACAGGGGCAGATGTGCAGAAGCGCAGGATGGCACCATATTTTCGGCGGTGATGAAGGCAGTGCCTACTGGATCGCCTGTCGGTTGATCCAGCATTTCACTAAACAAAGTGATGGCAGAGAACCAAAAACTGCATTATATGAAGCTGTGAAAACGCAATATCATCTACAGGAGGACAGTGACATCCTTACCACTTGTGTTGTGAATTGGAACTTTGATAGAACCAGAGTTGCCGCGATGTCACAGACAGTGTGTACACTTGCAAAGCAAAATGATCCTGTTGCAATGAAAATTTTTCAGGAAGCCGCAAAAGAGCTTGCTGATATTTATCTGGCAATTTACCGACAGCTGCCCTTCACTTCCAAAAGCATCCCTGTTTCCTATAGCGGCGGTGTCTTCAAAAGCGGAAGCTATATTCTGGAGCCGTTAAAGAAATATTTGTCCATAGAACCGTCATTAACACTGACTGCGCCCATCCTTTCTCCCGATGCAGGCAGTATCATACTCGCAATGCAGCATGACAACCACTTGATTGATGAGAAAATCATTCAAAATTTACGCACCTTATAGCTGTTTTGCATCGTTTCTTCGTATAAAAGAACGCACATTGGAAGCCTTATGCTTCAATACATGTATACAAGCTGCGATATTCACATACAGAAAAGCTGATACCTCCCCTGTTAAAGTCCGGTATCAGCATTTTGTTCAGTTATCATAGAAGATACTCATGTGTCACTTATTGGAAATAGACGTATACCTGCAGCCACCATTCATAAAAAACGCATTATCCTAAGAAAGTGTGCAGTCTGCATATATGCTCAAATAAGCTGTTTTGGTGATGAAGAAATAAATTCTCCTGCTTTTTTCTACATAAAATATGTCCTTTGCCAGACCCTGTGTATTTGAAATGCATCATCCAGCAATATCAAATCCGCATCATAGCCAGGCTCGATGGATCCTTTTTTCCAGCCATACAGCTTTGCAGGATTGTATGCCGCCATACGCACCGCACTTTCCACACTGCAACCGGTATATCTACACATATTGCGCAGGGCAGTATTCATTGCCAGCGTGCTTCCAGCAATTCGCCCGGTTTCTTTTACCGTAGCTTTTCCATCCTGAATAACAATGTTCTTGCCGCAAAACGGATATTCTCCATCCGCTACCGCCTTATATGGATTGGCATCACTAATGAGTATGATACGATCATCCCCAAGCGCATGATAGGTTGCCTCTACGACATCCGGATGTACATGAAACCCATCCACAATCAGCTCGCACATCAAATCGGAAAGCAATGCGCCTGTCACCACACTAGGATTACGGTGCTCATGCTGACTCATCGCATTATACAGATGCGTAATGCCCTTAGCACCATTACTTTGGGCCTGTTTCACCTGCTGTGCATTCGCCATACTGTGCCCAATATTCATGACAATGCCCTGCCTTGTCCCCTCCTTGATCATTCTTTGCGCATCAGGCAGCTCCGGTGCGATTGTCATTGAGGAAATATGTCCAGAGGCACTCAGAAACTGTCGGAATTCTTCACAATCCGGCAATCGCAGGAATTCTTCCTTCATAACAGCCTTCTGTTTCGGATTCAGATACGGCCCCTCCAGATGAATACCGAGAAAGGAATCCTTTACCAATGGATCCAGCAGCCGCAGCCGTTCCATCGTTGTTGCATGATTCTCCACAACCAGACTGGCCAGAAATCCGGTAACTCCCTCCGCATGCTCCAAAGCGATAATCTCCTCCATTGCCTGTGCAGGACACATATTAAAATCGAAGCCGCCGATTCCAAGCGCATGTGTATCCAGCAGCCCCGGTGCCAGATACAATCCCTCTGCATCGATAACCTGCTCGGCATGAGGAAGCTCACATTCCGAAGCGATATCCAAAATCGTGCCATCTTCAATCAGAACGGCTTCCTCCTTCACACACCGCTGTGCATGCACAAGCACCCGGGCATTTCTTATCATTGTCTTCATTTATGCTTTACCTTCTTTCATAAAGAACACGGGAATCTGCCATGCAGATCCCCGTCTCAGTTTATTCTTCCGCTTCCTTTTTATGCTGGGCAATGATGCCGTCCGCAATATTGGATGGTACCGGCTCGTAACGATCAAAGCTCTGTGTATATACTCCACGTCCCTGTGTCATTGCACGAAGCTCGATTGGATATTTCTGAACCTCAGCCAGCGGTACCTGTGCTGTGATTTCCTGATAGCCGTCAACCATATCCATGCCCATGATTGCTCCACGGCGCTTATTGAAATCCCCGATAATCGTTCCGGTGAATTCATCCGGCACCTTAACGGTAACATTTACGATCGGTTCCAGCAGAATCGGCTTCGCTTCCGGAATACCTGCCTTGTAGGAAAGACGGGCAGCCAGCTTAAATGCCATCTCACTGGAATCGACATCATGATATTTTCCATCCAGCAGGGTTGCCTTGATATTGACTACCTTGTAGCCTGCCAATAAACCATGCTGCATACATTCACGAAGGCCTGTTTCTACTGCCGGGAAATACTGACGCGGCACTGCGCCTCCGAACACCTTTTCCTCAAATACCATTTCTTCTTCATCCGGATTCGGTGCAAACTCCACGAATACATGACCGAACTGTCCATGACCGCCGGACTGTTTTTTATGTCGACCTTCACCGACCGCCGTTTTCCGAATCGTCTCGTGATATGGTACCTTCGGTGTCTCCAGACGTACCTCTACTTTATACTTGTTCTTCAGCTTATTCAATACAACATCAATATGCTGATCACCGATTCCATATAGAATCGTCTGCTTGGTTTCCTTGTTGTTTTCCAAACGCAGCGTAGGATCCTCTTCAACCATTCGTGCAAGGGCACTGCTCATCTTGTCCTCGTCATTTTTGGAATTCGGGAAGACAGCCATACCGAGCATCGGCTCTGAGAATTGGATAGGATCTACCAGATAGTGCTTTCCCTTTTCACTCAAGGTATCATTGGTCTGTGTAGCCTGCAGCTTGACAACAGCACCGATGTCACCGGTGAACAGCTTTCCAACTGCCGTCTGGTGTTTTCCCTTTACGATAAAGATAGTTGAAATTTTTTCCACCTGATCCTTGGTCGCATTATATACAACGGAATCACTGCTCATGACGCCGGTCAACACCTTGATATAGGAGATACGTCCGACAAACGGATCGACAACCGTCTTGAAAACCTGTGCACACAGCGTTTCCTTCTCATTTGTTTCCAGCATGACTGGTTCCTTGGTTTCGGAATCACTGACCATGATACTGCCAGCTTCACCATATGTCGGGAAGTATTTCACAATCAGATCCATCAAACGCTCTGTTCCGACACTGTGCGTAGCACTTCCGCTGTATACCGGACGAATTTCTCCATTCCGTACACCCAGACGTACACCTCTTGTCAGCTCTGCCTCACTGAATTCTTCTCCGCTGAAATATTTTTCCATCAGCTCATCATCACTCATGGCGATGGCCTCTGCAATCTGATTCTTATATTCGGCAACGATATCCGTCATATCCTCCGGAACCGGCTGCGCCTTGTTTGGATCCGCCAGCGGTCCTTCAAAATACCATGCCTTGTCACGCAGAATGTTTACGGAGCCGATGGTCTTTCCATTTTCCATGATCGGTACTTCAAAGGGGATAACGCTCTTACCGAAGGTTTCCCGCAGTACAGAATATGCCTGATCAAAGGATGCATTTTCTTCATCCAGCTTATTCACAAAGAAGATTGTCGGAATGGCGCGCTTCTGTGCTGCCTCCCATGCCTTGATTGTCCCCGGCTGAACAGCATCCTTAGCATCTACAACAATCAGTGCACTGTCTCCAACCGCGATTCCCGCTTCCGCACCGCGAATAAAATCCGCATAGCCCGGTGTATCGATAAAGTTGATTTTGCAGTCCTTCCACTCGATCGGCACCAGCGATGCATATACGGATATACCGCGTCGTATTTCCTCAGGATCATAATCAATCAGTGAGCTTCCCTCACTGGTAACACCAAAACGATCACTCGCTTTGGTAAAATACAGCATGCTTTCCATAACTGCGGTTTTACCGACACCGCTGTGTCCCAGTACGACAACATTTCGTACCTCATGGCTCAGATAGTCTCTCATACAGGCTACCTCCTACTTCAGAATCGGCTTCAGCTGAGCCAGACAGTCTTCCCGCACATAGTGGATTGCTTTGTGACCTTCCTTGTCGATCAGATCCTTATCTGCACCGTTTGCCAGCAAATCCTCCACAAGTCCCACATATCCACCATACGCTGCACGCATCAATGCCGTACAGCCATTGTTATCACAGAGATTCACATCCGCATTGCGTTCTATCAGCATACGGATAACATCCTTTTTAAATGCTACACAGGCCTCCATTAGCGCACTTCTGCCAACCTCATCCTGCGCATTGATTTCAGCACCGGCATCCAGCAGCACCTCAACACAGCGATCATGTCCCAGAAACGCTGCACGCATCAGCGCTGTTCTGCCGCGATCATCTGACCTATTCACATCCGCACCGGCTTCAATCAGCTTCTTGCAGATGGTTTTATTTCCTTTTTTCGCTGCCCCCATAATGGCAGTCTTTCCTTTATTATCTTCCAGATTTACCTCTGCACCATTATCCAGCAGCACTCGTACGATATCCTTGTAATCACGCTTGGCAGCACGCATCAGACCCGTTCTTCCATCACCGTTCTGATAGTTGATGTCAGCACCCTTCTTGATTTCCGCACATACCGTTGCAAAATCACCGTTTGCACATGCATCCCAGAATGCTTTGTTGAATTTCTGATCCATTTTAATTCCTCCTTTAGTTTATACTGAATCATCTGAATAAAAAAACGGACGCAAAGCAATCGCACTTTACATCCATTCTAAGGCCGCGAAGAAACTACGTACATCTTCATCAGGTACGTCAGGGAATGCTCTGTCTGTGTCAGGTTTTTTCATGATTCTGTTTGCTGTCACAAAACACACGCCCCTTTCTTTCATCACTTCTAGTATAGTTATATTGTATCTTATTTTATGATTTTTGCAAGCGATTTCATGTATATTTTACCGTTTTTTTCGTTTCGTGAAAAATGAAAAATTTTCATAGATTTTTCCATTCCCGCCTGTCGAAAAGCAAAGCCCATTGACAGCAGAGACGTGCAGTTGTAAAATATGTAAATCACATATAATAAGGAAAGGAAGCGATGCGTATGGATCTTCTATTATATGAGCAGCAGGTTGAGGAATTAAACCGCAAGCTGACATTTCAGCGTTCCCGTTACCTGAAAGAAGAATACGAGCACTATCGCATAACCGACATGCAGTATTCCGTGCTCTCCTATATACAGCAGCACCCCTGCACCACAATCGGCTCTGTCGCAAGGGCACTGCATACCGATGCAGGCAACATGTCAGCGCTTTGTAAAAAGCTGGAGCAAGGCGGCTATCTGATCCGCAAAAAAAGCGAACAGGATGAGCGCATTGTAGAGCTTTGCACAAGTGAAAGCGGAGCACTCTGCGTACAGGAGATCTCCCATAAGATGCAACAGCACTATGAGGAGCAGTGGAGGCAGTACAATTATAAGGATAAGGAACTCATCGTGAAGGGACTGGAGAAGCTGAATCAGTTTCTGGATACGATTATGCGAAAGGAGAGTGACCTTCGATGACAAAAAAAGGAATTCTGTTTGATATGGATGGAACGCTCATCAATACCTATGAGAATATCAACTTCAAGCAGGCCCTGAGTGAATTGAAAACCGTTCAGAAAACGCTGATATTGAAAATACTGAAATCCAGAGTACGCAGCTTTGCGGAAATGGAAACCCGCATCCTACAGGAGGTGGAGGACCCTGCGGAGGGGAAGGAGCTCGTACGCCGCGTGAGTGATTTTCTGCTGGAGCATTACGACAACGCCCCGTTGAAAAAGGATGCCCTCATGTTCCTGCAATATTTAAAGCAAAAAAATTACAAAATCTGTCTGTGTACCAACAATGCGACAGAAATCGTTTCTCATATATTACGGGAAAAGCACATGGAGCCTTATTTTGATTATGTAGTAACCTCTCAGCAGGTAACCCGCTCCAAGCCGGACCCACAGATGTATCTGGAGGCATTGCAAAATATTGATTTGACAGCGGAGGAATGCATTGTGTTTGAAGACACTGAAAACGGTGTTATGGCAGCGCGCAATGCAGGGATTGATGTCATCGTAGTGAATGATAAGGAAAAACGCAAGTACAGCGATGCCCGTATGACGATACGAGACTTCGGAGATCATCGTCTGTATCAGGAGTTTTAAGAAGGTAGTATGGAGCTTATCTTATATTTCTTCCTGTACAGCTTTTTCGGCTGGCTCTGCGAATGCATCTACTGTAGCATCCCTGCACATACATTCATCAACCGCGGATTTCTCGCCGGGCCTTACTGCCCCATCTATGGATGCGGAGCTCTGGCGGTGCTGCATATACTTGATCCGTTCGGCTACAGCATTCCCCTCATGTTCCTTATGGGCATTGTCGTAACAAGTGCATTGGAGTATGTTACCAGTTGGGGGATGGAGGTTCTCTTTCATACAAAATGGTGGGATTACTCCACCTATCCCTTCAACATCAATGGCCGTGTCTGCCTGAAAAATTCTCTGCTGTTTGGCTGTATGGTGCTGGTTGTCTATTATCTTGTCCACCCGGCAATCAGGGAGTTTGTGAATCTGTTTTCCCCCGGGGTTCAAAGCATGCTATGTACAGCTGCTCTTCTCGGGTTTGGCTATGACCTGTTTACCACTGCCCTTGCACTGCTGCGCAAGAACAAGGATTTTCAGGAAATCGAGGAAAGCATCCGCGAGCTGCGGCAGGATTTTGCAAATGCCAGTATCTTTCCGCTTCAGGAGAGTTTAAGTGATGCGGTTGCACGGGTTCTGGACTCCACCAATGCGGATGAGATTCTGTTGGAACGTATCGAAAGGCTGCGGCAGCGTATCACATCCTTTCATGACAGACGAAAACGCACCCATATTCGATTACAAAAGGCATTTCCGACAAGAATCGAGGCAATCTCACGGATCAATGCAGAACGGCTGTTTTCCATTATCAATGAACGCAGAAAAAAAGAGGACGGGAAGTAAAAAGCTGTGTCCGTATTCCTGAGTATATGACAGGAATTTGCAGACTTCTCCGTTCTTTTTTTCTATACTGTATTTACAGCTTCTGTATACTACGCAACATGCTTTCATGATGAAAGGGGCTTTGCTGAAAAATTGAAAGGACCGCTTTTTACATTTTCCTCCCGGATAAGCGCAACTGCCTTACCACGGATAAACGACTGACAATGGGCTTCATATATTATAAAAAACTACATGCGACTCTCAAAGTGAGCGCAAAGGAGGGATTAGGATGAACACTGAAAAACAAAGAGCCTTTATCATCCGTTTTGTTTACATCTGCATTATTCTTACACTGCTGTATTTGTTTCTTCGCTATGTGATGTATGCCATCATGCCGTTTCTGATTGGCTTTCTGATTGCCTTCATGCTCCGACCACTGATTAAAAAGCTGACTGCGCTGAGCGGTGGTCATGAACGTCTTTGGTCTTCGCTTGTGATTCTGCTCTTTTATGCGACCATCGGCGCCTTTGTGACGCTGCTGTTTATGAAGGGCTTTGCGTTCCTGAAGGATTTTGTGGAGGACATCCCAAGGCTGTATCAGCAAAATTTGGAGCCGTTTCTCAACGATACTCTTGGGAATGTGGAAAGTGCCTGGAAAGAGGTGGATATCACGAGTGCGCAAGCCCTGCAATCCTTTCTGGACGGACTGCAAAATTCCTTATATAGCATCATATCCTCACTATCCAAACATCTGGTATCCATGTTCACCGGGTTTGCGTCCTCTCTGCCAAATCTGGTCATCGCGTTCTTTTTCGCCATTATATCTTCGTTTTTCTTTAATGCCGATTATCAACGCATTATTTCCTTTTTTACTCGGCAGCTTCCGGACAAAGGTGCTCAGATCGTCTTTACTGCCCGACACTATTTCACCGACACCATTGCCCGCTTCGCAATCGCTTATGGCAAGATCATGCTGCTGACCTTTTTCGAGCTGACCATCGGCCTGCATATCCTGGGAATTGAAAATGCACTCGTCATCGCCTTTCTGATTGCCATATTCGATGTGCTGCCGGTACTTGGAACCGGTGGAATCATGATTCCCTGGATTCTGATCTGTTTTTTGAACAAGCAGATGAAAACCTGTGTGGGACTTCTCATTCTGTATCTTGTCACCCCCGTGATTGACAACATCGCCGAGCCGAAAATCGTCGGGAAGCAGATTGGGCTGCATCCTCTGCTCATGCTTTTGTGCATGTATCTGGGAGCCAAGCTGTTTGGCTTTCTGGGCATTTTCATTCTTCCAATCCTCATCCTGATTCTTCAGAATCTAAACGATAACGGAATTCTTCATTTATATAATTCCTGATGGGCAAATGCAATCTGTATTCCTTGTAAGAGCATTATATCTGACAAACAAATGCAACCCGTTTCCCTTGTAAGAACATCGTGCGATGTTCTTTTTTTATTCCATCATAGCTTTCCTTATGCATAAATTGTACATTCGCTAAATCTGCCTGCCCCCTTTTCTCGTATTATCGACTGGTATTTTAATTTTTTTGGATACAAGTAGGATACAAGCAAATGCTACCTTATATACGGTAGGAGAGGTAATGGGAAGGAGCTGTTTGATCGATGCGAAAAAAGATTACCGTATGTGGAGGGTTTTATCCGTCAGAACATCGCTATTTTAGCAAGACGTCATACATTGTGCGAGCACAAACGTATAGATGAAGTTTCTATATGAGAATAACCATCGCTCTGGCAGCTTCTATATCCCCTTTTCCCTACTGCATCAGAAAAAAGCCCACGCAGCAATGCTTGCCGCGCAGACCCTCTGTATTTTTGCTTTTGCCTACTGCCGTATGGGAAGAAAAAACGTATCCCTGTAACTGCCCGCAATCTGTATAGCTTTATATGTCATGCGTGCCAGCCTCATAAGCTGTCCACAGTGTCTTTCAAGCAGCTGGATGCCACTACCTTGATACTGCACACGCATCTTCTTAGCGGCTGTCACCTTTCTAGCTACAGCTTTTCAAACAATGCCGCAGGTGCTCCGCATAACGGACATACATAGTCCTCCGGTAACGGATCCCCTTCATAGATGTAGCCGCAAATCGTACATCTCCAGCCACTCTTTTCACTCTTTTCCTGATAGCTTGGTGCATTTTTAGGAGTGGTTCCGTTTTTCACCTGATGATAGTAAGCATAGGTCATAACCTCTTCCTCACTGAGCACCTCTGCCTCTTCCACTTCACCTACAAACAGGACATGCGTCCCCAAATCAAGCGTCTTCACAACCTTGAGACTGTAGCGTGCCGCCATATGCTCACTGGGGTATGGCACACCGTGTGTATCTCTTTTATACGTACACTGCTCGAATTTGTCATTGTCCCTGCTGGAACAAAAGCCGAAATTTCTGATGATATCCATACTGCAGCTCTGTGTCAGCACCACTGCACTGAAGCGTCCGGATTTCTCAATCAGCTGCTCTGTATAATTGTCCTTGTTCAGGGTGACCGCAAGCTGAGCGGGAGATGAGGTTACCTGATGCAATGTATTCGCTACACAGCCTGCATCCTTTCCCTCTGATGTAGTTGAAATGATATATAAGCCATAGCTCAATTTAAAAAATGCTGTCTGATCCATAGTAGTTCCTCCTTTAATAGTAAGAATAATTCTTATTTTATAGCTACAGTATGCGCCTTTTTCAGACATTTGTAAAGAGAACTGCCCAGACTCCATTTAAGTTTTTTTAAGAAGTTCTCCGTATGCGCAAACAGGGTTTCATGTCATAATACATATGAACAGGATTCGACAAATTTATACAATTTTCTATAAATTTTTCAAACTTTCTTCCTGTGTTATGCGTCTAATTACTGAAACAGCAAGATAGGAGACACGGTACATGAAACAGCGACTGCATCCGGACGATCTGGAATTCTATTTAAAATCAAATGAAAAACGCCTATATCGTCTGGCATATTCTTATATGCATAACGATGCGGATGCCAAGGATATGCTGCAAAATGCTATCATCAAGGCATTTACCGGCCTTTCCAGATTACAGAACAGGGAATATATGGACACCTGGTTTTACAGAATCCTGATCAATACCTGTCTGGATCAAATCCGAAAGCTGCGCCGTGAATCTGTATATCCGCTGGAGGAAGACGCAATGCTGCAGGAGCATGAAGACATCCTCCTCAGTGAGGAGCTCCGTCATCTGCTGTTTACACTGGATCCGAAAACCAGAACCATTCTCATCCTCCGCTTTTTTGAAGACCGCAAGCTGGATGAAATTTCGGACATCCTGTCTATGCCCCTGAGTACCGTGAAGACACGGCTGTACAAAGGGCTGAAGGACATGCGTATACAGATGGAGGAACAGGAGCTATGAAAAAGATAGAGAAGCTACGACAGGAGTACGAGAACCTACAGACGCCGCAGGATTTGGACAGCTTTATGGAATCCTGCATTGAGCATGCACAGAAAAAACAGAAGCGTTTTTCCTTTCAAAGCATGTGGAAGCCGGCGCTCAGTGCTGCACTTATAGGATATCTGATTATGCTGAATACCGTTCCGGCATTTGCCCAGAGTGTATTCGATATTCCATTGCTGGGTGATGTTTCCCGTATTCTCTGTGTCCGGGAATATAAGAAAACAAGTGATGTGGATTCTTTAAGTGTCAAGGTTCCGGAAGTGAAAAATACTGGAAATCCTGAGATGGAGGACCGCGTGAATCAACAGATCGAGGAGCGCATCAATAAAACCACCGAGCAGCTGTATAAGGATAGTGCACAGGTTCGGGAAATGATGAAAAAAGAAAAGGTAGAATCGCTGACTGCCAAAACCGAGGTCACGATCGATTATAAAATTACCTGCAATCAAAACGATCTGCTATCCTTTCAGATTATGACCAATTATCAGCTGAATACATCCATGCAGGAATATCAGACCTTTAACCTGGATTTAGCCAGTGGAAAAGACATCACACTGCAGGATCTGTTCGGTGCGGATTATGAGAAGATCATCAATGCCAGTGTCCGCAAGCAGATCAAACAGCGAACAGAGCAGGATGAAACTGCCAGCTATTTTGACGGAGCGATGGGATTTCAGGGAATCCGTAAAAATCAGCCGTTTTATATTGACGACAAGGGAAATGTTGTCATCATCTTTGAAAAATACTCCATTGCCCCCGGGTATATGGGGACTCAGGAATTTCAGATACCATGCAGTGAGCTTCACAAGTATACAGGAGGAAAGTAATGATGAAACCGGAATACAAAAGGAACAGACATATCAATCCAAAGCGGCTGATGCTGCTGATATTGATACCGGTGCTGCTGATTGCAGGCGGCTTCGGTGTTTATAAGATTATGGCAGAGGATACGTATGCTGCCTACAACACCTATGATGAAAGTAACAAAAAGGAAGGCACGATGGAGCATTTCACAGAGGAAAAGGAGGATACCTATTACCTTTCCTTCTATTATCCGAAATTCGATGATAAACAGCTCAACGAGATCGTGCAGAAGTATCGCAGTACGAGTATACAGACCAAACGCAAGCATGAGGGAATGCTGTATATCAAGATTGACTATGCCAGCGAAAAGCTGTTTGATCAGTATATAAATCTTACCTTCACGCAGAAGCTGTACAATGCCGACGAGAAACAGATTGATGAAATCCGCAATCATTACACCTATGATACCAAGCAAAAAAGGCTGATCAGCGTTGCGGACGCTTTACGCAGAGATTATGTACAGGTGGTAAAAAAGCTGACTGAGTCTGCAGGCATCAAAGTCTCCGGCATCCATGCTATGCGGGTACAGGTTGAAAAAAATGCTCTGATGCTCTACACCGGGAAGGAAACCAAAGGGATTTCACTTCCCTATCAGGAGTATAAGAAATACATCCGCCTTGCGAACCGAAACATTCCTTCATTATATCAGAAGGACGCGATCATTCCAGCAGAGCAGAAGGTGGATCCCAACAAGAAAATGATTGCCTTTACGTTCGATGACGGTCCGCATTGGCAGAATACTGAAATCATTATGAAGGAATTTGAGAAATACAACGGACGTGCCACCTTCTTTATGCTGGGACAAAATGTGAAGGATAAGACCACCGGTGTAGATCATACGGATATCGTGCGTGATATGTATCAGCGCGGCTTTGAGGTTGGCAATCATTCCTGGGATCATTCCATGCGTATTGCCGCTAGCAAAAGTGATGCGATGAGCAAGGCTGAGGTCAGTGATGAAATCTACAACACGCAGGATGCCATTTTTGCGGCATGCGGTGCAGATGCTACCATGTTTCGTCCTCCCTATGGTGCTTTAAACAGTAATGTACGCGCCGTATCCACTCTGGATTTTGCACTGTGGGATCTGGATACGCTGGACTGGAGCAATAAAAATGCTGATATCATCACCCAGAATATCATGAGCAATGTACATGACGGCTCCGTAATTCTTTTGCATGATATCCACGACTTCTCCAGAGACGCCATTGTACAGGTACTGCCAAAGCTGGAGGCAAAGGGGTATCAGTTTGTTTCCCTTTCCACATTGCGTAAATATAAAAATGAGAAGCTGGTGAATGAAAATATCGTCATTCCTTCTTCCATCGACTAGCATCACAGCAGCAGGCTCTTCATGATTGTCCACTGCTCTGCCATACCACTGCCGGTATGGCTTTTTCATTGTCTAAAATACTACTGCATACAGGGATTCTCGAAAACGAGTATGTCGGACATAAAGGCAAACACACGATAGCCAATACGCGCATCATACCGTGCAAGCCAATTTCTAAAATTGATACTATCCGATTTCAGGCAGAGAGTGGATGAATCAACCTGACCAGCCTGACAATGCGGCGCTTCGCACCTTACAAAATCATGAAGATTTTGGTTTTTCAACTATCACAAGGTAAATTTTGTAAAAGAATGCTATAATATTACCAGATAGCTGTTTTGGAGGGATTATGAATACGAAAAGAAAAAAATTGAGGAAGGATCGACTGGCGATTCTGCTGGTAATCTGCGTTGTGGTCATCACCACAGTCGGCTTTGGAATATGGAAGATCACTGGCATGCTGTTCACAGATCCATATGAGGAATACAAGGCTTATCAAACAAAAGGAAAAGATTATGGGGATATACAACAGATCAGTAAGGAATATGAAAATGAAGCATTTGTATCCTTTATTTACCCTGCGTATAAAGAAAAGAATTTAAACACGATTGTCAAGGCATATGAAAAAAAGGCTGTGACAGCTGCCAGTAAGGCAGAGAAGCAGATCACAAGCATTGATTATGACAGCTCACTGCTTTTCGACCGCTATGTGAATCTGGCCTTTCACAGGTATACATACGATGCTGAGGGTGTGCAGAGGGCAACGGAAACGACGTGGATTTTATATGATAAAAAGCAGGGAAAGCAGCTTGTTCTGGATGACGTATTACGCCGTGAATATCCCGTATTGGTGAAAAAGCTGGCTGACAGGCAGGGCTGGAAAAAAGAGATAAAGCGTGATATGCGTGCTCTTTCCATGACAGAGACAAGCCTGCAGCTTCATCTGGATGATAAGCATACCGTTTCCATTCCATATAAGGACTATAAGAAATACATAAAGCTGAAGGATACGCAGATCCCATCGCTGTATCAGGCTGATGCGGTGTCTGCTAAGCCGCAGCCAAAGGTTGATCCAAACAAAAAAATGATCGCCTTTACCTTTGATGATGGACCAAGTTCCTATACCACCGAGGTCATGGATATATTTGAACAATACGATGGACGAGCCACCTTCTTTATGCTGGGACAAAACGTAGAAGCAAACAGTGCTACCGTGAAGGATATGCACAAACGCGGCTTTGAGCTTGGAAATCATTCCTGGGATCATGCTATGGAGCTTGCGGCTTCCAAAAAGGGATACATGTCTGTTGCACAGGTGACGGAAAACATCTATAAAACGCAGGATGCTGTTTATGCCAGCTGTGGTGCAGAGCCACGCTATTTCCGCCCGCCCTATGGTGCAGTCAATGACAATCTGTTAAAGGGGAATTATCTGGGCTATGCGTTCTGGGACATTGATACAAGGGACTGGTCGAGTAAGAATGCCGCTAGCATCACCTCGGCAGCGTTAAACGGAGCGAAAAACGGAAATATCGTTATTTTATTTCACGATATTTATGAGCCGAGTGTTGAAGGTCTGAAAGCTATCCTGCCTGAGTTAAAGAAGCAGGGCTATCAGTTTGTCACATATTCCACCTTGATGAAATATGAAAAGGACTATCTGTTAAAGCTGGATGCTGGCTACGGCGTACCGAAAGCCTATGCTAACGGGCATTAGAGCTGCGCATTATGCACAGCTCTTTTTTCAGGTTTGTGCTATACTTAAGAAAAGAGAATAAGGAGGAAACAGTTTATGCTGAATGAAGTATGGACAAGACAGAGCATACGGCGTTATGAGAACAGAGACGTAGAGGACGAAAAGCTGATGGAGCTTCTTCGTGCTGCCATGCATGCGCCAACCGCCCGAAATACGCAAAGCTGGCGGTTTATGGTAATTCGCAATCGCAAAGCCCTGGATGAGATGACAACTCTGCAGCCATATACAGGTATGATGAAAACAGCGCCCTGTGCCATCCTTGTGATGGGAGATCGCACAGTGACAGACTTGGATGAATATCTGTACTGTGACTGCAGTGCCGCAATCGAAAATATTCTGATTGAAGCACGCCATCAGGGACTGTCAACCTGCTGGTGTGCCGTGGGACCGCGCAGGGAGCGCATTGATAATTTCCGCAGATATTACGGATTGAAAGAGGATTTACTTCCGGTTGCGGTCGTCGCTGTCGGCTACGGCTGTGAAGAAAAAGAAATTGCAGACCGCTTTGACCCAGACAAGATTTCATACTTCGACTGATGGATGAAGGATACCGTGTTACTCTTAAATGAAAAACGCAAAGGCATCGCTGTTATAGGATGCCTTTGCATTTTTCATTTTGAAAATCACGATGCTGCAACAAGCCAGAGAATGCCTTTGCATTACCAGAACCATTTGCTTCAGCTACCATGTTTGCTGTTTTGGTATAACCGCTGATTCAAGGAAAGTATTTCCCCCTGTCATAGCTTGTGATCTCCAGTTCAATACCTTCACTGTCCTTCAGAAAAAATGCATAATAGTCCTCACAGTATTCCGGATAATATCTTGGCGCATGAACAATCTGCATCTTCATCTGCATGACCTGCTCGTATAAGCAATCCACTGTCTGCGTATCTTCTACCATAAATGCCACATGATGCAAAGCTCCAGGCTTCCTGCGGCTGAGCTTTTCCTTTTCAAAACAGCTCCGCGGACTGACAATACCAATAGAGAACGCCGCATGATGGTATTCTATTATTTCATATGCATTTGCTTCCTTACAATCATATTCCTTATAACGCAGGTCAAAGCCAAGCAGTGGCAAAAATTGATCATAAAAGCGTTCTGCACGTTTTAAATCACGAACGGTGACATGCAGATGATCAAGTAAAGGAGTCATATCAATCACCGGTATATTGCTTTACCCATGCTTCATCGGCAGGAAAACAACGATGAACACCGTTTTCATATGCCGCAACCATGAGCGTTACCTTGCCATCCTGCGCAACAACATAAGGAAATTCCTTCAAATTCGTTACAGCAGCACAGTTCCCATGCGTATCCATAGCAATCATGGAGATTGCATCACACGCATTTCCCGCCTGCTTCATACGTGCCATATGGGTATCCAGCACCTGAACCAGAGCATCCTGAACAGCAAGCCCTGCACGCATCAGATCAACTACCCGAATAGACAGACAGCCGCGCATGATGTCTTCCCCAAGACCGGTTGCCGCTGCGCTTCCAGCCAGTGCGTCACTGTAAAAGCCGGATCCGATCACAGGACTGTCCCCTACTCTGCCGACATGCTTCAAAAACAACCCCGAGGTAGAAACACCCGCAGCCATTTCATCCTCCTTTGCGGCGAGTACACAAACGGTATCGTGTCCGTCATACGCCTTTAATTCCACGTCTTTTTTGGCCTGTTCCCATCGCTGCTTCGATGCTTTGGTAAGATGATTTGAAAACGCAAAGCCCTCTCGTTGCGCATACGCCTCCGCTCCCTTACCGGCAAGCAGACAGTTACAGTGGTTTCCGCACAGAGATGCTGCGACCTCGATTGCGGATGCCACATTCTCAACCTCTATCACTCCGCCGAAATTCAATGTTTTTCCATCCATATAGGCTGCATCCAGCTGTACCTGCCCGTCGATGTTGGGAAGACCTCCGTTTCCGACGGATACAAATTCCTCCCGCTGCTCTACGTCCTGTATCGCTGTAAGTATGGCTTCCTTTACACCATGCTCCTGCAAAACCACGGCTCCCTTACGGATACCGTCATACGCCATCTTCCATGTTCCTATCATCGTCTGCTTCATTACGCAATCCTCCGTTTTCAGTATTTCTAAGCTATTGCTTCCTTGTTTTCCATGTTTATTATACAGGAAAAAGCCGCAGGTATGAAGCATTATTCGCACGCTCCGCGCATTGATATCCAATTCCCTGCAGAGCGCCACCTCACAAGCCGACCTCCCTGATTCCTATATAAAAAAGACCGCCCTATGACAGCAAGGCGGTTTCACTGTTCTTTTCTGTATGCTTACAGTCTTTGCTTCCTACAGCAGCGGATCAACGGCATCCGTATTGATATCACGAATCGTTTCACAGCTCTGATTGAATTTTGCCTGATCTACTTCATTCAGATCCAGCTTTACGATTTCTCGGATTCCCTGACGGTTGACAACTGCCGGAACACCGATATACAGACCCTCCTGTCCATATTCGTTATTCTGATATGCGGATACAGTCAGGATGACATTCTCATCATCCAGAATCGCATGAACCAACCGGTTTAACGACAATCCGATTCCATAATAGGTGGAGCGCTTTCGCTTCACGATTTCATAGCCCGCCTGCTGTACATTGGTGTAAATATCATGCAGATCGGATAAATCTCTGCCCTTTTCATCCAGCAGGTCCAGCAGATTCTTACAGCCGACATAGGCATTGGTCCATGGCACAAAGCTGGAATCCCCATGCTCTCCCATGATATAGGCATGTATATTGCTCGTGGAAACATCCAGATACTCGCTCATCATATAGCGAAGACGTGCCGTGTCCAGAATCGTACCGGAGCCGATGACACGCTCCTTCGGCAGACCGCTAACCTTTTGCGCAACATAGGTCATGGCATCCACCGGATTGCTGGCAATCACCAGTATACCGTCAAAGCCGCTCGCCATAATCTGCTCTGTCACGCTTTTGATAATCACCGTATCCCTTGCGGTAAGATCCAGACGAGTCTCTGTCGGCTTCTGCGTAACACCGGCCGTAATCACAACAACTGCAGCATCACGGCATTCCTCATAGCCGCCTGCCTTGATACTCATTTTACCTCTTGCATAGGGCAGACCATGCTGCAAATCCATCGCTTCTCCGATTGCCTTTTCCTGATCCACATCAATCAGCACCAGCTCGTCGATTCCCCCGGTATTCAGAAAGCTGTATGCCATACTCATACCGACAAAGCCACAGCCGACCAATACGATTTTTCTTTTCTCATTCATAGATAAACTACCTCCAGATATTCTATTCACTCATTACTTTACCATAAAAAAGAAGATAAGAAAACGGCAATCATTTCCTTATCCCCTGTAGAAAACTGTCTGAATCAAAGCAGCGGGTCAATGACATCCCGATTGATTTCCTGTAAGGTCCTGCAGCTGCTGTCGAATTTAGCCTGATCGACCTCATTCAGCTTCAAACGAACTACCTCCCGAATTCCCTGTCTATTCACGATTGCAGGCACACCGATATACAAGCCCTCCTGTCCATATTCCTTTGACTGGTAGGCAGATACGGTGAGGATGACATTCTCATCATCCAGAACAGCATGAACCAGTCGATTCAAGGAAAGTCCGATGCCATAGAAGGTAGCCTTCTTGCGATTGATAATTTCATACGCTGCCTGCTGTACATTGGTGTAGATGTCATGCAGATCGGATAACGGCTTTCCTTTTTCATCCAACAGCTCCAGCAGTGATTTGCTTCCTACATAGGCATGTGTCCATGGCACAAAGCTGGAATCCCCATGCTCTCCCATGATATAAGCATGCATATTGGAGCTGGATACATCCAGATATTCGCTCATCATATAGCGAAGACGTGCCGTATCCAAAATTGTTCCGGATCCAATCACACGCTGTTTTGGAAGACCGCTCACCTTTTGGGCAAGATAAGTCATACCATCTACCGGATTGCTGGCTATGATCAAGATTCCATCAAAGCCGCTTGCCATGATGCTTTCCACGACACTTTTCATGATTCTGGCATTTTTCGCTGTCAGATCCAGACGCGTTTCATCCGGTTTCTGAGCAGCTCCCGCTGTAATTACGACAATGCTCGCATCCCTGCAGTCTGCATAGTCTCCTGCATAAATTTCCATTTTTCCTCTGGCATATGGCAGTCCGTGCTGCAGATCCATTGCCTCTCCGACTGCTTTTTCCTTTGCTACATCAAGCAGCACCAATTCATCAATTCCTCCGGTGCTCAGAAAACTATATGCCATGCTCATACCGACAAAGCCGGTACCAACCAGTACGATTTTTCTTTTTTCACTCATTGTGAAGCCTCCTTTGCATGGGTTGTCACTATATGTTACCCATATCTAACCACAATATACCACGCACCTTGAAAAAGTGGAAGAAAAATGACCGAAAACGTTTCGATTGTATGAACAGCATCTGCTTTTGCCTTAAAACGCCTATTTCGCATAGCAAACTACCTCCTGCACTTGTTAAAGCTTTGATCGCGGTTTGCTTCCTCAACATCCCTTCCCATGATTGCATATAGGAAGGCTGCGATTCCATTTTTCGTTTTGAATTTTCCCCGTTATATTCTGCAATTCCATGCTTCATGCTTCATAATCCTGCGGTTCCTATATAATAAAAAAAGATCAGAAGCAGCATAATTTTGCTGTAGACCTTCTGATCTTACGCTTGTCCTCGATTACAAACGACGGGCATCGCTTACTGAATGAGCTGTTTTAATATCTCAACATCCTCTTCGCTGCCTTCACCGTCAACCTTATACAGACATGGGACATTGTATTTTTTTGAGATAACATCGCCTGCCCAGCCAAAGGTTGCGGCATGACGTTCTCTGCTTCCTCCAGCTACAACGCCCTTTAAGCGATCAGCGTTGTTTTCCAGAAAGCTTTCCACGATGTTCGGTACGACACCATTGCCATCGGTATAAGTGAATAAAATATAATCACCTTCTGCTGTTTCTGTACCGTTTTCTATTTTCATTGTGTCAAGCGCAAGCTTTCCTATCAATTTTTCAGTTTTTCCCATTCTGGATGCATATACGTATTTCATAACATGACCTCCTTGTTTGTCTGTCTGAATATTACCACAGGCTAACAGTCAAAGCAATTCTGATGCCCGACAGCCTCTAAAATCTCTGAAGGAAATCAAATAATAGGAATATTTTATATTATCAACAGCTACGCATGGCTAGTATATCCTTTGGTATGCGCTGTTTCGCGCATGCTACAGAAGCGTCCAGAAGGGATGTACTTTCATAGCTTATTTTTAGGAAATCACTCCTCACGCATTGCCTGCCAGCTTTCCTGTCACAGTCCAGACAAGTCTGCTGTTATCCTTATATTGCATGGCTTTTTACTGCTATCATATAAGAAAAGAGGATTCCTACGATAGAAGCGAAAGCCGTATAAAATCCTCTTTATTCTCGAATAGCTATGCTATGCAGATATTCTCACGCCTTCGCTTACAGATCATCCACCAATGCACTGCTTTTCGCATAGGCAGAGGAACGTGCTTCAAAGAAATCGGTCTTAATCAGATTGGCATTTGCATACATAGACACCCATTCCATAGATTTCGGTTCATTTTCAAAGCCGTCATACAAAGAGCCAAAGCCAAGAGAATTGCTGCGAAGATTTCCCAGGTAATGAATATAATCGGATACCATTTCCATCGTCAGTCCCTCGATATGATTTCCTATAACATATTCTCCCCAGCGGATTTCCTCCTCAACGCCATGGCGCAGCATTTCCTTATATTCCGCAATCAGATCGTCCGTAAACAGCTGTGGCTCCTCCTTCTGCAGCTCGAGAATCATGGAACGAAACAGCCAGAGATGTGTGTTTTCATCGCGGTTGATATAGCGAATTTCCTGTACAGAGCCAGGCATTTTCCCCATACGCCCCAGATTATAGAAGAACATAAAGCCGGAATAAAAGTAGATACCCTCCAGTATATAATTCGCCATCATCGTCTTCATCAGATGTCTGCCGTCTCTATGCGTCTGGAAATCATTATATAAATCACCGATGAATTTATTTCGATTCAGCAGGCGTTCATCATCCTTCCACTGGTACAGTATATCGCTGCGTTCCTGCGGAGAACAGATGGAATCCAGCATATAGCTATAGCTCTGCGAGTGGACTGCCTCCTGAAAGGCCTGTATCGTCAGACACAGATTCACTTCATTTGCCGTTATATATTCTCCCACGTTCGGCAGATTCGCTGTTTGGATAGAGTCCAGAAAAATCAGAAAGGACAAGGTTTTGTCATAGGCCGTTTTCTCTGCCTCACGCAGTCGACGATAATCCTTCACATCCTGATTCAGATTGATTTCCTCAGGAATCCAGAAATTATTCATCGCCTGACGATACCAGTCGGATACCCAGGTATACTTCATATTATTAAAATCATTCAGATTGGTCGTATTGCCATTGATCATGCGGCGCTTTCCGACCTCGCAATCCCCGTGTTCATTAAACAGAGGCTTTCGTATTAAATCACTCATAAGTTCTCCCTTCTACGATGCGCAGGATTCGCATTCCTCTACTTCCAATGATTTGCTGCGAACATAATATATGGTTTTCACCCCATATTCCCACGCGTGAATATACAGCATCAGAACCTGACGCAGAGTAAATTCATTGGTGATATACAGATTGACAGACTGTGCCTGGTCGATATGACGCTGTCGGATACCGGCAGAACGCACAACCCATTCCTGATCGATCAGATGGGCGTTCTTATACAGCCAGAAGGTTCTTGCGTCCAAATCCGGTGCAACCCGGGCAATCATACTGCCCTTTTTTTCCTCCAGAAAATATTTATTCATAATCGGATCCACTCCGGCTGTTGTTCCGGCGATGATGGAGGTAGAGCTTGTCGGCGCAATCGCCATCAGCCATGCATTCCGCATACCCTGCTCACAAACCTGCTGTGACAGACGGTTCCATGCGTCAGATGCATAGCCGCGCTTTGTGAAATAGGCGCCACTTTGCCAATCGCTTCCCGCAAACATCGAATAGCTGCCCTTTTCCTTCGCCAATGCAGTGCTTGCCTGAATCGCATAGTAATTGATTTTCTCAAAAAGGGTATCCGCAAACTGCAGATGCTCCTCGGACTCAAACCGCAGACCCTGCTTTACCAGCATATGATGATAGCCGCTGACACCTAACCCGATCGGGCGGTATTTACGGTTTGTTATTTTCGCATAGGGTATCGGATAATAATTCAAATCGATTACATTATCCAGCGCACGCACGATCACATGGATGATATGGGAAAGCTCTTTCGCATTGCTTACATCAATATTTCCCAGTGACAGACTCGCCAGATTGCAGACGACAAAATCTCCGGGCTTACTTTCATTGACCACCACAGTTTCTCCGTCAACCTCTACAATACGGCTCTCTTCCAGCTTTAGCGCCTTCATATTTTGCGCGATTTCCGTACAGAGATTACTGCAGTAAATCATACCGGCATGTGCGTTTGGATTCATGCGATTCACATGATCACGATTAAAGGTAAACGGTGTACCGGTTTCCACAGCTGATTTCAGAATCAGACGCACCAGATCCTTCAGTACCATCGATCGCTTCGGCACCCGCGGATCCTGCACACAATCAAAGTAGCGCTCTTCCCATTCCTCACCATAGAAATCCTCCAGATGATAGCCCTTGATCTTATGGATTTCATGCGGACACATCAGATACCAGATTGCATTCAAATCCTCTTTCGCCAGTTTCCAGAACAAGTCCGGATAACAGACAGCCGGAAACACGTCATGTGCCTTCATACGGTCATCCCCGTTGTTGGTTCTCAGATTCAAAAATTCGGGGAGATCCTTATGCCACGCATCCAGATAGACGGCGACTGCTCCCTGACGAACACCCAGCTGATCAACTGCGGTTGCCGTATCGTTGACAAGCTTGATCCAGCGAATCACACCACCTGCGGCTCCTTCAAAGCCACGGATATCACTGCCGTTTGCCCGAACCTTACCAAAGTACAGCCCCATACCGCCGCCGTATTTGGAAACCTGTGCAAAATTATCCACACTCTTGTAAATATTGTTTAAGGTATCCTCTACCGTGTCAATGAAGCAGCTGGAAAGCTGATGATACGGCTTCCTGGCATTGGACAGGGTGGGGGTGGCCATGGTTACCTGCATCCGGCTGAGCATATCGTAAAACCGGCGCACCCATTTTATCCTGCACGCCTTATCTTCCTTC